>Ga0181469_100864_pt1 | contig 11569 bp, 7 predicted proteins | sample InSIn2SAF170_2_FD_119081 | JGI IMG/M metagenome (GOLD analysis project Ga0181469, IMG submission 119081) | Clean room microbial communities from NASA Spacecraft Assembly Facility at Jet Propulsion Laboratory, Pasadena, California, USA -... ... | reverse complement strand
GTAACCAAGTCGCCACACATGGGCGCCTTCGCACGAGTCACACCTCCGTTCACAACCTCAACACTTCACCGTTTTGTCGTGCACGGAGTGCCCTACCTGGGTCACCTGTCTGCACGATGCTTCGTTTCAATGTGCACGACGCACCCTCACTCGGCCGCCCATCCACCCGTTCACCCAACTCGTTCACTCAAATGCATTCACCCGAGTCGCCACACGACTTCACCCGGTTTGCTCGAACGACCTCACCCGGGTCGCCACACGACTTCGCCCGGGTCGGCCAAACGACCTCACCTGGGTCCCCACACGACCTCGCCTGGGTCACTCGAACGACCTTGCCTGAGTTCTGCCTGAATGACCTCCTGAATGACTTTCTTGAACGACTTTTCTGAACGACTTCCCGAACGACTGTCCGAACGATTTCCCGAACGACTGTCCGAAAGAGTTTCTCGAATTACTGTCTCGAACGACTTTCCCAAACAACTGTCGGAACAACTTTTCCAAACGGCTGTCCAAACAATTTCCCGAACGACTGTCCGAACGAGTTTCTCGAATGACCATTTGAACGACTTTCCCGAACGACTGTCCGAATGACTTTCCCGAACGACTGTCCAAACGATTGCCCGAACGACTTTTCTGAACGAGTTTACACCCGAGTTCTGCCCATCGTGCGGGCTCATCCACGCACTGTAGAACTCATTATTCGAACTCGTGTTGACCTAATGATGGTCGTTTGCCTCCAAACGACTTCCAATATATACGTGCGGGTGGCGGGTTGTGTCACCCGGCCGACCCACACCAAACGCCCTAGCCGACTCGTTCAACATGTGTTGTTTCGCCTAAGAGGATGGTCGCCCTGCCCAACTCATGGGACCGCCCCCTCAACTCGCCCAACACATTATAAACTCGTTTCTTGGCTCGTTTCGTTTCATATTTTACACGCACTTCGCACGATGGAGTTTCCCTGCCCGTCGCACGAACTGCGGGTCTTAACACTAGGGATCCTAGTTACTGGTTTGTAATGTTTACCAAAACATGTGGGTTTTGGTGTAATGGCAAACCTCCACATGGTATCAGAGCTTGGACCCAGGTTCGATTCCCCTGAGTTGCATTTGAGGGGGGGCATTGGAAAAATCACCACACCTCTATAGAATTTGTAATTTCCACCCTAGGTGTAAGGACCTGCAGTCCTTAACACGTCCACCGGGTGAAGTGCGACACGATTGAATGGAGGATGAGTGGTTGGAGGCATGAATGAATAGCATGAAACGACGAAGTGCAAGCTCGAACCATCAACGCGATGGAGTTATGTTATAATGAAGTGCGTAGGAGGAGGGCAAGCTGATTTATATGAGTGGGGAGTGTTAGCCTCCTATTGCAACAGGGTATCATCTTTCATGGTTGACAATTTTACATGCCAAATATGTCATACTTTGTAGGCTGCAGTGTTCCATATTTCCAAAAAGGTGCCAAGAAGTGTGCTGTTCCAAATGTTACTGCTGTGTTTCAATTTTGATGAGTTGTTTCAGTTTTGAAGAGTTTTCATTTAAGGGAGGTCCAAACAGTTTAATCTTGGTCTCCCTAGGTTTCAATTTCCTGCTTTAGAATATAGAGAATGATATCTATCCAAACAGTTTAATCTTGGCAGATTTGGTAGATAGGTAGAGAATCAAAGGGGACCCAACTGCTTAATCTGGGCCCTTGGTAGAAATAAGTGTAGATTTAGATAGGAAAACAGAAAAAATAAAATTTGTAAATTAGGATCTGCAAGTCCAAGTGCACCCACCAAAAAGAAGAAAAAATGTTAGGAAAGTAGGCTGGGTAGGTAGCTGTGTGGTTGCAGAATGATGATCCATGATTAATTTTGTGTTACAAAGTGTTACATCTTTTTAGATCACAGTAAGGCAATTTTTCACTTGAAGGAGCTCGAGTTGGACATCACTAACTCCCCCTTCTTCCCATTTCTCAAATCACTTACTAACTTCCCCAAAGAGGACAAGATCTGCTTGATTCCTCTTAGTTTCATCACTCTCCATATCAATTTGCCTTGATGAATATTTGCTTCACTCAAGGATGGTTCATTTATATTCTATGAGTCATTTTTCCCCCAAAATTAGCCTAAGATTCACATACTTAGCGCTTTCTTGTCATCTCCATATTAACTGCTCACTGTATTATATAAATCCCTAATCTATATCCATTTCCCCTACTAAAACTATGTACAAATCCCCTAAACAATAAAAATATCCCCTCCTTGGCACTATAGCCATATTTTTCATAAGTTTGGGAAAAGGCAGTTCATCTGGGACTGTTTTTAGCCCATCTGAGTCTTAAAGGAGTTAGTTTGGCACCTGGTCATACTAACAGCCATCTAATTTAACTCTAGCCCTGAAAAAATACCCTCTGCCCCTAACCTAAAATTTGTGCCTAAACCATTAAAACCCCACCCATAAACCCCCAAAAAACCCATGTTTTACCCCTTACACCAAAATCCCGAGTGTAAATATTAATCCCCGCTTGTTTTTAACCCCTATAACCCACTAAACCTAAGTCTAAACACCCCCGCCCACACCGTATGTAAATTCGAATATTCTCGCGCCCTGTACGTTAATTCCCCGCTGCCTCATCCTTCCCGCCAACCCTCCGATCGCCTGCCCCATAGATCTATGGTGGGCGGGCTTTCCCATCTCCCAACGTGCAGAAGTTTAGCGTCCGGGAGATGGGCGGTATTGCCGCCGTACTCCCGCCATGCGTCACCTTCCTGGGCGTGGTGGAGCCCCCTCCTGCGATACCGCTTGGGTCCAAAAGCGGTGCGCCATAAAACCATTTACAACCTTCCGCCTAGTGACATCATCCGCCGAGTCATTTGCCACGTCATCCTGCCTGCGTGGCCTCCTGCCACCGTATTGCCCAGTCACCCTGCCACGTCACTGCCATGTCCTGCCACATCATCAGATCTGTCGTACTGCCACGTCATCTCCGTACATGATGACGTCACCCTGCTGATGTCATCTGCCTACGTCATCATCCATACAAGGTCCCACATGCTGACGTCATCAGCAATTTTTGGCGTGAAAAGCGAAATCGCGACTTTGGAGCCCCGGAATCAGTTTCCGAGGCAGTTTTTGATGCGCATCGCTGGATAAAATGGTCCAAAATGGAAAACCCCTCATCACGCAGCACCCAGCAAGCCCGAAAGGCGCGGAGTGACCCGATTTCTTCGCGAAGCACTCAGAAAGGAGCAAAAGACTATCCTGAAGAAGACCGAGGGCCAAACAGCGGCCATTAAATTTTGATTTAATGCACAACACATCAAAGCAGCAGCCCAGTTGATTGCCAAAGAGTATCAGAGGAAAAAGAAGATGTCAAAGAGTACTAGTCAATATTTTTAAGGGCTCGAGGCACCTGAACATTGATGAGCTTTCCAGAAAGTCAAAATCAAGCGGCGCAAGCCCATCCCTACTTTCAAATCACCTTAAAAGCTTTTAATGCAAGAGAACAGCGACAGAGCAGACACCCATACGCATTTATTTCAGAAAACACTGCACCAAGCCATGGAGGACAACATAATTTATTCAGTTTTGATACGGCTGCCCTTAGCACAACCCGATGATATTTTCATGCATTTATTTCTAAATAGATTTAGGTTAATAAATCATTTTTATGACCTGTTTAGGTCAAGATGTAATAAACAAAGTTTGCAGATTGTTTTTCCCTATTTATACCGCCCTCTGCATTGTTTCAAGGGTTGGAAAATTGAGAATTTTCACTAGAGACTCGCATTGTATACCTGAATTTGTTTCTATATTCAAAGATTGCTAAAAGTTCTGAAGACAGACTGTTTGATGTGTTGTTAATGTTTTCTAGAGGTTGAAGATGGAATTCTTGTGCTGCAACCTGATACAATAAGTGCTTCATACCTCTGTTTTACTGTTTACTATTATCTAAATAACAGAAAGAAAGAATAGCTTAGAATTTGTTTAAATACACTCTATGCTCAATTTCTGTTGTTTCTATATGTTTTCCTCTAAATGAATTGGTAATGAATATGAATTCCTTCTGGCTCATTTTTACCCCGATTCACCTATGTCTGCCGATTATTTAGGGATTCTTTATTGCCCCTAGGTAGGGCCCTGTTACCTCCCTCTGTTAAGCTGATTGAGAGATTCTTAACTGCCTCTCATTACTTAGCATTCATTTCATCCTTAAACCTGAAATTTTGTTTCACGCGCAACTATCTTGATCCATTTTCCCCTATTGCGACGAGGAAAACGCACCAGCAGTCCTCCTCCTCGACTACGCGCCCAATGGTTTGAAATTTTCAGATTATGCTTTGCCTCAATACCTGAAATATTTCAATTTTCCCACCAAGATTAAAACAAAAAACCCTTGAACTGAATAGCTAGCCTAGAATCCAGTTGCAAACAAAGCTAAATCAGAAAGAGAGAGCCCTCTCTGACTGCAGGTGGGCTAGAACCTGTAGTCCAAAGTTGGTTTATGGTTACCTCGGCCGTATCCCTTCCTTACAACCTGAGGGACAACCTGAGCGATAACATAATAGCGACTCCGCTGGGGACTTTCCTCAGTTAATTTCCCAAAGAAAGTTGGAAAGCTACACCGTGAATGATAACATAATGGCGACTCCAATGGGGACTTTCCTCAGTTAATTTCGCAAAGAAGGTTGTTATAATCCACTGAAAGGTCGATTTTCTAATTGCTGTATATCTCTTAAAACTACAGATGAAGCCTGAATGTCAGCCAGGTAGCCTTTGAAACTGTTTTTGTTTTACATTAATAGAAGTAAATAAAAGCTGCTTCAGTCAATCTTCATGCTAGTTTTAAGCTATACACAGCTATTCCAAAATCTGATCAGTTTCCTGTTAAATAAACAAAGACATTCCGAGAAAAATACCAAAAAACAAATTTCAGAAGCTGGCTCCTAAAAAGAATCCACGACATACCAGATCAAATCCAGATCCAAACCCTCCAGCTGCTTTTGAAAATCCGAACCTAATCCCAAAGATCCTAAGGAAACAAGAAAGACAGGAAAATTTTGCTGATTTAAGTTCTGAAACAGCTCACCCTAGCTGTATTCCGACCCCTATAAAGGTTTTATTTCGTTCAACCCCTGTTTCCCCTGGTTCATCATCCACCTCTCATAGTACTCCATCCACACCTCCATTCGCTGCACATACTTCCATTAACACTATTGTTGTTACTGATGTTCCAGTTACCCCGGTTACCCCTGTTATCCCAGTTGTTCTTGTCATTCCATTTATTCCTGTTGTACCATTTACCCCTGCCAACATGGCTAATAGATATGCACCCCTGCAACTACCTGTGAATGCTGGGGATTTACCTCAAGATTACCAATCTAAAATCACATATTTTGATTCTACTGGTCCTTTCACAGCCATTCAGCATACCAAAAAGATGCAAGACTATTTTGAAAACTACGAAATAGACGATGATAGCGTGAGAATGAGAATTTTTGTTCAAAGCCTGACAGGTGATGTCAGAACTTAGTTCAGATCACTTGGTGCAAATTCCATAACTACTCCTGATGAACTTTACCTAGCCTTCACCAACAGATGGGAGAAAAAGAAAGACCCCTTGCACATACTGGCTAATTATGATACAATTAAACGAGGTCCTCGAGAGACTGTTTTGGAATACTACGCAAGGTTCAACAATGTATATAATGCAATACCACAGAACTTAAGGCCTCCCCCTGACCTTGCCTTGTACAAATTTCCTGATGGTTTTGACCCAGATATGGCATACCAGTTAAAAGAAAGAGCTCCTCAGACCCTTGCAGACGCACAAAATGTTGTCGTTACCGTAGAAGCCAACTTAATTTCCAAAAGAAACAGAGCCAGAATGGAAAGAAGAACTACCTTTAAGAAAGAACCCTCAGCCTTTGATCAAAAGCTTGATGCTATTATCAGTGGCCTACAAAGACTAGGAGAGAGAGTAGAAAATGTTGAGAGAAAAGCATCATGGGAAGGACAGCAGTCCAATACCATAAGAAACCCAAATTTCAGGAAAATACAGAACACAAATGCTGCTAGACCTACCCCAGACCATGACATAAGACCCCCTTTTCAAGATAACTACGTTGAAGGATCCACTTCCAGTCAACCCATAGAAGACACTCACATGAATTTAATGGATCTAAAGGGTGAGAATCAAACTTTCCTGACACAAGAAGACCAAAATGAGCATGAATGCAGTCAGTTTCACACTAAAACTGGTGAGTCTTTTGATTTTAAACAGAGTTATGATACTGCTGTGTATGAAGTACACAAACAATACAAACTCAGAACTAGGACCATTGACATATCTGAGCCTAACAAAACAAAGGAGGGCAAGCAGCCTAATAGGAACAAGAGTGAAGTTGTCATAATGGAACCAGCTAATACGACTGTCCCAAACCCGAGTCAAGTGACTGTAGAAGACATAACAAACACACAACCTTCTGTTAGTCAGCCTTTGCCACCTCCTTCATCAAAAGAAACCTCCAACAGCGTCCCAAAAAGCCTTCCAGAATCTGTAAAACCGCAAGCAAATAATTCCCATAATGCTGATAAACAAGATCATATCGCTGATAATCTGAATGAAAAAGAAAAAACTGCCATTGTCAACACTAAGACTCCATTGGAAAAGCCTTTTAACTTAGAGGTAAAGATTGGAAAATAGAAGATACCCATTCCTCTTTCAGAACTGGCCAAACATGATGTATATAGGCAACAGATTCAAAAATCACTTCAACTCCCGGAAAACAAAGATGATGTAAATGTTTTGGATGATACCCCTGAACTGCTATTTGGCCCAGAAGTTAACGGAAAATCAATGCATGGACCTATTCCACCTTTTTATATCAGTTTTCATGTGCATGACAAAGTTTTGCACAACGCTATGTTTGACTCAGAAGCGTCGCACAATCTTATGCCCAAAGCAGTTATGGAAAAACTGAACCTTGATATTACCAGACCTTACAAAGATTTATACTCATTTGACTCAAGTCAAGTCAAATGTTTAGGCCTCATTACAGAATTGTGCGTCTCCTTAGTCCAATATCCCAATAAGACCATCCTCATGGATGTGGTGGTGGCTGACATCCCACCAAAATATGGTATGCTCCTATCAAGATCATGGGGAGCAAAGCTTCAAGGATCCCTTCAATTAGATCTCTCCTATGCCACCATTTTAGTCTTTGGGCAACCAAAGAGACTGTACAGAGAAACACTCATGAAATATGTGGTGAGTAGTGAGAGAAAGCCTGAAAATTTTCCAATTTATTCAATCCATTCTAACATGGATTCCTTTATTTTGTTTAATGATAACAGGAATTCCCCCACTGAAGATAAGCCTTTGGCTCTAGAACAACAAATGCACATCAATGAAGAATCGGTTGCACATACCCTTGAGATTGTTACAACAGTTAGTGCAACTAGCATGCAAGAAGAACCTCCCCAAACAGAAATTTCAAATCTGCCCAATCCTGAGATAGCTGAAACTCTTAGTAATAACCACCAGCAAGAAATCACTTGGTACTTAGAGTTTGATGGCTCTGTTAATAAGCTAGGAGCAGGGGCAGGTGTCTGGATTCACAATACACATGAGAACCATGCGGAAGGCCATGCCTTCAGACTGAACTTCAAATGCACAAATAACATGGCAGAGTATGAGGTTCTGCTTTTAGGCCTTAAACTGCGGAAAACTCTCGGTGTTGTAAAAACGTCTATCCTAGGTGACTCTGATTTAATAATACAGCAGATGAAAGGTAATTTTGTTACCAATGAAAATAGAATGAGAGCCTATAGGACTGCTTCTACCAACATACTTAATGCCTTCACTGAATTCAACCTTGCCAAGATTTCAAGAAATCACAACATTCATGCACACAGCCTAGCCACCTTTGCCAGTACATGTAAGCTCCCCTTTGGACCAAACCATCACTTCACAGCTGAAATAAAACATAGGCCCGTTGTCCCTAATAACATTAAGGACTGGCAAGTATTTGAAAGTGACGACCAAATTAATAACTTCCTTACTCTTGAACATGAGTTTTCAAATGTTAACATTGACACAGATGCTATGAGAGATTCAAAACAGCAAAAAAATGAAAATCAACAGACTATAACAGTTGCAACAGCCAAACAAATCCTGAAGCCAACTGTTTTTGACAATGCAAATATAGAACAACTAAAACAAATGCGCTTGAAGGAAATAGACAAGACAGAGGCCGAAGTCATTGATTTAAAGGATAATTTTTTGCCTACCGGCCTCGCCCCGCTAGAAGACATGTTCAACACCAATGATGTTCCCAGAAAACCAAAATTGCAACCCATAAACACTGATATAGAAGAACACAACGTTGGGACAGCAGAAAACCCGAAAATGATCAAACTGTCCAAAAATTTACCACCTGATCAAAAGCCCAAGTACATTGACTTATTCGAAGAATTCCAAGATGTATTTGCTTGGAGCTATGAGGATTTAAAATCCTATGATACCTCGGTAATAACCATTCCTTTGAAACCAAACTAGAAACCCTTCAAACAGAAACTTAGAAGAATTAACCCTGTCCTTCTTCCACTGATTGAGAAGGAAGTAAAGAGGATGTTTGAAGCAGGCATAATAGCACCCATCAGATTTTCCGAATGGGTGTCCAACCTTGTTCCTACAAGAAAAAAGACAGGTGAGATCAGACTTTGTGTAGATCTCAGAAATTTAAATCAAGTCTCCTTAAAAGACCACTATCCCTTGCCCAAAATGGACCAGATACTTCAAAGGGTGGTGGGGTCATCTAGAATCTCTCTGCTAGATGGATTTTCAGGTTTCAACCAAATACTTGTTCACCCGGATGACTAAGACAAAACAGCCTTTACCACACTGTGGGGAACATTTAAGTATGTAATGATGCCATTCGGTCTTAAAAACACTGGTGCTACCTTTCAACGAGCAATGGATATTGCATTTGCTAAAGAAATACATGACTTCTTAGTTGTGTACCTTAATGACCTTACCCCATTTTCCAAATCTGATGAAGAGCACCTCAAACATCTTAGGCAAATTTTCATAACATGCAGGAAATATGGTATTTCCTTGAATCCCAAGAAGTCTCTCTTTGGCCTTGAAGAAGGCAAATTACTTGGTCACATCATATCAAAAGACAGGATTAGAATTGACCTTGAAAGAATCCAAGCCATTCTCCAAATTCCACATCCGAGAAACATAAGAGAGCTACAATCATTCCTTGGGAAAATCAACTTCTTGAGGAGATTCATCCCAAATCTGGCTGAATTGATAAGATTGTTAAGTAACATGCTGAAAAAAGATGCCAAGGTAAAATGGTCCCTTGAAACCAAGCAGGCCTTTGAGAGTATCAAATCTGCATTAACTCAAACCCCTGTCCTAACTAGTCCATAGTTTGACAAGGATTTTATCATATTTTCGTTTGCATCTGATCACACGATAGCCGCTGTCCTGCTGCAAAAGGATGAGCAGGGAGCTGAAAAGCCAATCGCTTTTTTCAGCCGAGCTTTAAGAGATGCCCCTTTGAAATATCCAATCATGGAAAAACAGGCCTATGCATTGGTGAAGGCCATCAAGGAATTCAAAATCTATATTTTATATTCACATGTGATTTCCTATGTCCCACACGCTGTTGTAAAAGACATATTGACCCAAGAAGGATTAGAAAGCAAAAGAGGCAAGTGGATTGCAAGCATCCTTGAGTATGACATAGAAATAAAACCAACCAAGCTGATAAAGGGACAAAGTTTAGCCAAGCTGATGTCCAAAACAAACTTTCAGGCCTTAGACATTAACCAGCGGGACAATGAGCAGGAGCTGGCGACTCCACAGATCAGTGAAATCTTTTTACAATCCCCATGGTATGCTGATTTATGTTATGTATTGTTAAACCTGTGTGCTCCCCCGGGATTGTCCAGGACAAAGAAAAGATTTTTGAAAATGAAGGCTTTAAATTTTTGTGTTATAGATGGTGCTTTATTTTGGAGAAATCATGAAGGAATATTGCTGAATTGTTTAACCATGAATGAAACTAACAATGTCATGAAAGAATTTCATGCAGGTGATTGTGGAGGACATCTATACTGGAAGTCCACGACTGATAAAATTTTGAGAGCTGGTTTCTATTGGCCCACTCTTTTTACAGATATAAAGAAGTTTACCATGTCATGTTACAAATGCCAAATATTTGAGGGCAAGAGAAAGTTATTGCCCCTGCCCCTTAAACCTATCTCAACAGAAAAACCTTTTCAACAATGGGGTCTTGACTTCATTGGAGAAATCCATCCCTCTTCCTCAGGCCAACATAAGTGGATTTTAACAGCCACTGATTATTTCACCAAGTGGGTTGAAGCCATCCCGTGTAGGCAGGCCAATGATACCATCATTATCCAATTCCTCGAGTGCAATATCCTTTCTAGATTTGGTTGCCCCGAGAAAATCATGACTGACAATACAGCTGCCTTTAAGTCCAAAAAGATGATCAATTTCTGTCACAAATTTCATATCACCTTCGGCCACTCTACAGCCTATTACCCTCAAGGTAATGGCTTGGTTGAATCATCTAATAAAAGCCTCATCAACATCATAAAGAAAGTGCTGGAAGAAAACAAGAAGAACTGGCACAAAAAGCTGGTGAATGCCCTATGGGTAGACAAACTTTCAAGCAAAAGATCTATTGGGATGAGCCCTTATGAGCTAGTATATGGCATGGAGGCCAGATTTCCTTCATCCCTGTGCATTCCTACCATCAAGCTGTTACAGGAAATCCAAGATGAACCAAATGACATTTAGAGGAGAATTAATCAGACCATTCACCTTCAACAAACCAGAGAACAAGTTTATGACAGAGTTCAAATTCTGCAAGAAAAGCTAAAAAAGATGTTTGATAAGAGAGCTAAGGCTGAAGATTTCAATATGGGTGACAAAGTTCTAAGGTGGGACTCAAGGAGAGAAGACAAGGGTAAACATGCCAAGTTTGATTTCTTATGGAAAGGTCCATTTGTTGTTTCTGTTGTTCAGGGAAATAACACATATTTTCTTAAGTCTACAAATGGCAACACCACTGAAGAAGGCCCCGTGAATGGCCGTATGTTGAAACATTACCATGACCCCTTTTAAGGGATACAGCGCAACTCTGTATATATGTTTGTACAATAATTTTTGTATATATCAGCACTCTGTTTCCTTTATTCTTTGTGTAAGCAGGCCAATTGTTTAAGGAGCAACAATAAATTGTTGTGAAAACATAGTCAATGTAAATATTTCGGTCTTAAAGGCTCTGTCTCCGCACTAATCTTAGCAAAACAGCAAGAATAGCACAGTCACATCACAATAAATCACGGTAAAAGGAAGCTGTTGTAGCTTGCAATCTTCAGTCAAGAGAATGTTAAAAAAAAGGAAGAAATTGTAGCTCTCTTATGTTTCTCGGATGTGGAATTTGGAGAATGGCTTGGATTCTTTCAAGGTCAATTCTAATCCTGTCTTTTGATATGATGTGACCAAGTAATTTGCCTTCTTCAAGGCCAAAGAG
>Ga0181469_100863_pt1 | contig 11581 bp, 11 predicted proteins | sample InSIn2SAF170_2_FD_119081 | JGI IMG/M metagenome (GOLD analysis project Ga0181469, IMG submission 119081) | Clean room microbial communities from NASA Spacecraft Assembly Facility at Jet Propulsion Laboratory, Pasadena, California, USA -... ... | reverse complement strand
CAATCATACCGAGCGCGTTACCGACAAGGAGGAAGTAACGACGACCAAAGATGTCGCTCAAACGCCCAACGATAGGGGATGTAGCGGCGGAGCCGACTGCCTGTGCGGTGGAGATCCATACGTATATAGATGAGGGACCTGGTATGGTTAGTCGACTTCACTAGGGTAAACAGTTTAGTGTCTAAGTGACAGGACTAACCTAGATCATGGTTGATAGTCCCTAGTGCCGTTCCCACCATCGTGCCGACCAGAATGTCAGAGAAATATCCCACCACGAAGGACTGCACGCATTAGTAGCCGAGCGAGTGGTTGGAATTACAAAGATAATTACCAAAATCGCCATCGACTTACCAAAGGTAAGATTGGTGTGTTCTTCTTCGACCAAAACTGGTGGTTCCCCACCGGTTTTCTCGTTGTAGCCGCCATCATATCCTGCGGCCTCCACATGCGACATCACTGGGGATGCTTTGTCGCCAGATTCGACACCTGAACTGTAGGCCATGGCTGAAAGACGTGTCCCTAGGCAAGGACCGGAGGTTGTGAGATAGTCAGGTTCTTGGTGTTTCTCGAAAAATGGGGAAAGGAGCACTGCATGGGGGAGACTGAAGTTATAGGTCGAGCAACCCCCATGGGGTAGGCCTTGGAGTCGAGGGCGAGGCAATGCACGAGCACGGAGTACCTCCACCATGTTCGACCAGTATCATCCAGAAGTATATCCCTATGCCGAAAGCCGACCTTGGGGACATGTGAACCCGTGGGACCCTGTACAAACCCAGAGATTTAGACTCACGGCTAAGCATAGTCAAGTCACTAGTAGGACTAGCTAGGCGCTGAAACTTTTCTAGAGTCCCACTGGCGTCCGATTGATGGTGATGGACGATTAGTAGTGACTGGGGTTTCCATTGTTCTCGGCACTTCGGGAATCTCGTGACATCCCGAAGCCCAATGACAAATTGTCTACTGAACCTGGACCTCGATAGAAACTCAGTTGTCGAATGAAGCGGCACGGGTGGAGTTACTGTTGGTCAGCTAAAGCGATATCATTGTGGCACAAAGACAAGAGAATGGAGCAAGTGGTATATTATGGGAGGTATTGTCAGGATATGCGCGTCACCGCCAAAAGGATACACAACTTTGACACCAAATAGGTGTCAAAGTTCGGCGCATATGCTTATACAGTGCCATGTGGCCGCCCGCTGCTATCCGGTGAGGTCCATTCATGACAGGTATGGGTCTAAGGGAGGCACGTAAAATCCGGGGAGCAGTAATATCAGGTCATGCCAAGAGATTCCTCAAACACAGTATCGTACATTACCAGATACGTGAATAGCTAGGTACCTTACCTTTCATACCTAGGTAAGGTACGAGCACAAAGATCAGATCTGGAACAAGCGACAAACTCATCAAATTCTTGAATAGCTAAACTCATTGAGAAACTAGTTGTTTTGATGGTGACAGTATTCGGCGCGCATTGTCTACCCAAGGCTTAGTTGCAAACCTTCTAGCTTGCCCTCTGCACGCCAATCAGCAGCCAATATGTACCGATCAAGCTCATGCTGTTGCCGTTAGGCATTCATTCCGTACCACAGTAGCCAATACTTATGCCGCTTGTTGTGACAGTCGTGCGGATTTGTCCTGATTGTACGAAGGCCCTGTGGACTCAGATGCAGGACTGGGGGAAAATGCCTGTATGATCCTTCTCAGTTCCCGAATTCCACCCGGCTGAGGATAGGCTGGCGCCTTTACAAAGAACGAACCCGATCGGGAATTGATGACAATACTTAGTCTAGTCCTCGAACCAATGCCGAAGGCCGAGCCTCAGTTGCCACTCAAACACGAAACAGTATATTCACAGAAACGTGATACTGCCTGTGCTTTCCCTAAGCATCACAATTAGTAATTATCATTTCACCTCAATCATTGTCCCTAGGAGCAAATCAACATGGCGGAGATTGCAGCATTGTCTACTGCTGTCAGCACGGGGGATGAGTTATCAATTGGCAGCCATGAATTCATCAAAGCAGCAGTGCAAGGGGCCAATGCTAATGCGCTTCGACTCGCACTTTACCAGATGACAGGGGATTCAACGCTGTCCAACATGCAAGTCTTCAAGGTGCCTATTCGTGGTGGTGCTATGATGGACTTCAATCTCTCCGAGACCGACGAGGAAATCGTCAGAGAAAAAGCCACAGCCTGGCTGTGTGAACGGGCGATGTCCTCATCAAAGTCGGATCCACCACAAGAACCTTCGTATGACGAAGCCGTGAAGCTGATGAATCTTTTCTGCGGCCAAGACAACCCACCCACAGAGCCTGAACTCGCCTTGGGATACGAAGAATTGGCTTTTCAGGACTTTCCCCGTGGTGTGGAATGGACAACCAAGCCTCCGCCCCAGAAGCTCTCCAAGTACCACGTCGTGATTGTCGGGGCTGGAATCAACGGTATATCCACGGGAGTCTCACTCAACCGTCTTGGGATTCCGTACACGATAATCGAGAGGCAAGCCGCCGTTGGAGGTACTTGGCTGCTCAACACATATCCCGAGGCACGTGTTGACACCTTGGGCTTCTCCTTTCAATATAAATTTGAGAAAGGATATCGATGGAAGAACATGTTTCCCACCGCCCTGGAGCTACGCGAGTATCTCGAACACGTCGCGAACAAATACGATGTCACCAGCCACTGTATCTTCAACCGTGAGTTGACCTCGGCCACATGGGACGAGGAATCGAGCACGTGGAAGCTGGGCTTGCGGGTCACAGACAAGGAAGGTCAAGAAGAAGACACGATGGTAGCCAACGCCATCATCAGCGCTGGGGGTCTCTTTGCCACTGTGAACTTGCCCGATATTGCCGGCATCAAGGATTTCAAGGGTAATATGTTCCACACGACAGCTTGGGATCACAGCGTACCATACAAAGACAAGAAAGTCGCCGTGATCGGAAACGGCTCCAGTGGAGCCCAGCTCATTCCCGGTCTGGCACGCGAGGTGAAAGAGCTCGCAGTCTTTATGCGGACACCGAACTGGATCGCACCCTATGACGGGTACCGTGCTGCGGTGGCCAACACACTCTCCTGGTTGCTGGACGAGATGCCCTTCTACAGCAATTGGCACGGTTACGCGGGTTACCTCCGTGGTATGCAATTGCCACCTATGCAGGTTGATGACCCAGAATGGCGAGCACAGGGTGGGCTGATTAATAAACGCAACGACGGGATGCGAAAGGGTCTCAGCGACTTTATTCGTTCGAAAGTCGGCCATGATGAAGAGCTGGTCCGGAAACTCACTCCGAAACAAGCTCCCTTGGTGCGCCGGCTGGTGGTGGACAATGGCTTCTACGATGCACTGATGAAGCCTCACGTCGAACTGGTCACCGAGCCTATTGAAACTTTCACCGAACACGGCATCCGCACGAAAGACGCGAAAGAACGCGAATTCGATCTCGTCGTCCTCGGATGTGGCTTCAAGCCGACAGAGTATCTCTTTCCTGCCCACTACAATGGCCGCAATGGCGCGACCCTAGACAAGACGTGGGCCAAAGACGGCGCACGCTCCTATCTCGGGCTCACGATCCCCGGATTCCCCAACCTCTACACACTCTACGGCCCCAATCACCAGCCGCGTGGGGGACCAAGTTTGCACTCTTGGTCGGAAATCTGGGGCCGATACGCAATCGCATCGATTGTGTGGATGCTCGAAAACAACGCGCCGTCGGTCGAGGTGAAGCAGGAAGTGTATGACGAGTATAACGAAAGACTCGACAAGGCTATGAAAACGTTGATCTGGGAACTGGACCCCACTAGCTATTTTGTGAATAAGCATGGAAGACAGGGTGTCAATATGCCGTGGACGGCTGATCAATATCATCCGTGGGTTAGAGTGCCGAATATGAAGGACTATCATGTTTCAAGGCTAAATTAAGGCTGTTGTGGGGATTTATAGCGTGCACTAGAAGTCGGATTTTCTGAAATGATTCACTAGTATTATAGAAGGCTAGAGTAATTCTCTTCATGGTTCGCATCGTTCTGGAATAGTTCTGTCGAGAAAGTGAATCCAGCCATTGTCATTCAATCATGAAGAGTCATGCAAACGGAACAGATCCGTACCAGTTGAAGTCTTCGGTCATCTCGTCATTGAAGATAGCCATGTTGTTTGAGTCCACTAGTAGTTGACGCTCCTCCGATCTGCTGAACAATCCATCGTCCCATAGCAGCGTATCTTCCTGTCCAGGAATCTCGTCGGCCGGCTTGCTCAGCTCTTGAAATAGATCAAGTATATCCTGAGATCGGTAGGCACTGTTTTGAAATGATGACGGGCTCACCTCCTGTCCATGTCTTCCAATTGCCTGCTTGGCAATGGTGACGGCGGGATCTAAACGGTTGAGCATCAGTTCGGCAAGCGCAAAGTCAGACGCCATGTCTTGCAAGAGTTCCAGTGCTCTGGTGAACGATTGCACGATATCAGCTCGAGGCTTTCTAAGGCTGCTTTGCTGTGCGATGATGCAGACCAACGGTATCATGGCGGAAGTCAAGTACATGACACAGGAGTACCGGTGCAACAGATCTGGAAGGCTCCACGTACGGTAGTGATCTACTGTCTCGATGGAGTTCATCGCAATCCACACTGCCTCGTCTGCTACTTTTGATGAAGAGTTTAGTGCAACGATTCCTTTGTATCTCATGAGAAGCCTGAGGTGATTCACATGCTAAATCTCGTATTAGTGCAAGAGCCATCGCACAAAAGTGGACTGCGCTTACCAAGTGTGCCAGACACATCTGACGCTTGAGATAGGATGGCGAGCTCGATGATGTGTTCTGCATCAGTACACCCTGGTTCCACCACAAGGTTGACGGTAATTGGCAGACCGAGTACAGAATCTCGGCGTCAAATGACGCTATGAGAGCCTCGTCCGGCGGCTTTGCCGACTTTGGACTGAACATCGAATCCCAAATCCTTGAGAAGAGCTTGGCCCATCGCACTAGGCTACACAGGTACGGAATGCAAGAGCTGGCTTTGTTCTCCTCAGGAAGTGGTCGGTTGGGGTACAATTGCGTATCATCAATGTCTTCGGGCAGCTCCACGTTGATCTCGTGTTCACGGATGATGTAAGGCAACCCAGCACTCGACGCAATGCCTCGATCCAAGTAAAAGGTGGACCAAAAAATTCGTCGAAGCATCGTTCTCTCGTAGGGACTTGCATGTCCCCATGTCTGTTCGTCGTGTAAACCCATGTGAAAGCAGATCTGAAATACCTTGCACATAGTGTTGTATGCAAGTCGCATCTTCTGGATTGTGGCAAGGAACCGTGCCTTTAGTAGATGACACTGGATGAGTTGTATGCTGCCTCTGTGTAGCCACGAGATGCTGTCTAGCAGCCCTTCTGCAAAGGAAAATTCTGGCCAGCCAGGAGTAGGACTCGAAAGATCGTAGCGCTCGCTCAGCAGCAATGTTTCGGCGTATATGAAGTTGACCAGCACAGTAAAAAGGTTCTTGGACCGACTGTCTACGCTTGTTTCGTCTGTTTTTAGATGTTCATCAAACTGTATGCGGAAGTGGTTCTCATTCACAATGGGAAGGTTGGGATTAAGATGGGTAAAATAAAGGTCGAAGGAAGCCCGCAGGTTTGCCAATCTGCCAAGTCGATGTTCCAGGTTCAGAATATTCGAAATTCTTGGGCGTCGAGGCAGGTCATCGACATCAACGTTATCCGTGACAGGTGGTAATTTGCTGTACGCGGACACAGTGGATGGACTTAGAGCTTTCAAGCTTTCGTCCAGGACATTCAACGTCTTCTCCAGCGCAGTACCAACTTGAGGCAATGAATTTCTATCAAACGCATTGCCAGAGTCTGGAACACGCGACCGACCGCCGTTTACATCGTGTCCAGCCATGATGGCATCATAGCGGGTGAGGAAAGGTCTCGTTGCTCTTAAAAGTAATTGTTCGTGTTCGATCCTCATCAAGCGGGTTTCCAGCTGACACAGAGAATGCTGCAAAGCCGGTGTGATTGGCTTACGTAGGCTCGCGACGTCTTGTAAAATATTGGCGTCTGTACTATACGAAGATTCTGCTCGTGCTTCCGAACATTGACGTGTCTCCGGTAGTCCAGATCGTTGGTGTATTTCTGGTGGTCCGGATTGCTGCTCAGTCAGAGATGTCGGATTCTCGGGATAGCCTGGTTTTGTGCCCTGTACGCTGCTTGGCCAGTTTTGCCTATCTGCTCCAGAGTTCCTGGGCGTGCACGGCTGGCTGTCGATTACAGCAGAAGAATCTGAGATCTTTTAGTCCGGCCAACCTGATATTGCCGACACAACCCACTGCTTTCCTCTCTCCGGCGCACACCACGGCCATTGCCTCTGCGGTTGGTACTATATTCGCAGATATCGCCGGAAGACTTGCACCGCACACAGGGCTGTTCACCAGTGCACTACCAGAGTATCCGTCAACTCATGCCAGCACGATGGAGAGTAACATATTTACCTTGACTTTGCGCGTGTTGCACCGTGAGCTTATTCGGTAAGTCTCCATCAGCGGGGGAGAGAGGAAGTTGAACTGACCATGCCCTAGAGACATACCGGCGAATAGGCCTGGAAGCCATGACCTTGCCCTTCAACGGATCGAAGGTGCAGATGGAGATATCGGTGGTCGTATTGAGGATGGCAATGTCGTTCAGTAGTCGATGCAGACGGTCCGGTCACGTTGTCCTCGATGTTCGCTACGATCGTCGATTGCTACATGTACTGACAGACGGAGATCGGGCACTCAAAATTTTGTATGTAACCCCTAGAAAGACAGTGGCTGGAGCCCCGCATTTTGTAGCTCCAGCTGGGTCTGACTCCTGGAAGCCTCGGTTGGAGCTTTCCCCCACCTTCAGACGATACTCCATCCACGCACCGCTGGCGATGGGGTAGCTCTTATGGGGAGTTTTTTAGGGAGCAGATCAAATTGGCAATACCTTCTGGCTTTACAAGCAGAAGAAAGTGAGTTTTTGAGGACAACAGGAAAAAGAAACGCCCAGATCAAGATTGTGCTGGTTAGACCGAGTGCTAAACATTGGATGGTTAGGACTTAACAGGCTTTAAGTAAGGGGCTGTGATTACAACTTCTGGTTAAGACAGGCTTCTTGTGACTGCAAGACTTTCTAGGGTGGGACATTCTGGATTTGTTACAGTGCCGTGCAGGAATTCAGGAAACCCTCGTGTTTACAGGGCCAAAACTGCGATTTTAGAACAGCAATAAAAACTTCCTTTGGGAGGTGACATCTATATTTCTTGGTATACATATTAAGATAATTAGAACGTGCATCTTTTATTAGGCGATCGTTTCTTTCTATTATAAATATAGAAAGAATAAATGCACTTTTTACATTAATTATAGCACGAAATAGTGCTTATAACTACTTTTTTCGGTGGTTTTTTCCAACCCCTTTATATAATAATGCAGCAACTTCTTTTCTGGAGACATTTACAATTAGTTGTTGCGTAGTAAAAGACGTGTTCTACAATTCTGTCTATACACATACTAAGAAATATAAGTGCCACCTCCCAAAAAAAGTTGCTATTGCTGTTCTAAAATCGCAGTTTTGGCCCTGTAAACACGAGGGTATCCTGAATTCCTGGGATCCACTGTAGTCATGCCTTTCAGTCGAGATTCTGTTACTAAGCCTCTTCCTGAACTCCCTGTTTTTAGTGAGGTTTTTTCGGTCGTGGAAGCTCGAATTAAAGCTTTCAGTTGAGGCCGCCATTGAAGCCTGCTTGATGTTGTCACTTTGGTTGCCCTAGTTTGGATAGCAAGTCCAGCCACCTGGACTTGTGCAGATAGCAAAGAGGATATGTGTGCGTTTAGTCGTCACCAACGGGGAGCAACGATAAGGCTGTTGTGCACGTGGTTATTCGTACACCAATTTATTTTTCTGCTACCACATGACGAATGCAATTTTGCATAGGATTGACATGATAGCCGAGCATTGGTATTGTTGTGAAGCGTTCTGTAGATGTAGTGCTCGTGAACTCATTTCGATCGTGCGGGTTGATACTAAGATTTCGGCCCAAGCCTGAAACCACAATCTGACTCTGCTGCGAATTCTACAAGTAGCACATGAACCACCGACTCTGCACTCGTGTTCTCCTCATTCCATCGTTTTGCATGGTAGCAATCTCAACTCATCCAGCTCGTGTGTATCGATAGACAACGGCATTCCCTCAATGGCGTGCCGTAAATACCACTGGTAATTCTCCAACCAATAGAGTTCCTTTATACTTGATCGTCTTCTCAAAATCGACGGCGTTATAGCCTTGTGGGAAGGCAATGTCGAAATTGCGCAAAACCTTGGCCACAAAGAGACGGATCTCCTGGTACGCCAGGTTCTTTCCTAGGCAGGTGTATTGTCCTATGGTAAACGGCATAAAGACTTTAGGTTCATGATTGAAGTCGGAAGGTCGCAGATCATCCATCCACCGCTCGGGAATGAATTCGTTCGGTTTTGTGAAATATCTCTCGTCCCTTTGGATTGCCAAAGGATGCACACTGATTTGGGTGTAGCCAGGAATGAACTTGCCGTCAATCATCATGCCCTCATCTGGTGTGCGTCGTTGTGCGGCGCCCGGGGCTGGCGGCCAAATGCGCAAGGTCTCCTCGATAACGCTGTTGAGATAAGGGGCAGCAGCGGGACCTTCTCGGATTAGTACATGGAACCCAAGGTCACAGACTAGGAGCCCTACCTAGAGAGGCCACTTCTAGAAGATTTTGCCCGTTCCAGCACTTGTCGATCTCTCTTTGCAGGTATCCCAATTTTGAGGGATTTTGGCAGAGGAACCAGAACAGGAACGTGATGGTGAGTGCGGTCGATGTAGATCCGGCCATGATGATTACTGTCGAGAAACAATGAGCAAACAGCCTCAGCTCAGTGGAGGCTTACTTACATGCTGCATCCGCCATGATTTCAGCTTCGGTCAGTGGTCGCGGTCCCACACCTTCAGGGTTGTTCGCAATCGTCTCAAACATGTCCTGTTGCTTGACGTCTCCCTTGGCTTTTCTGCGCTTGTAAGTGTCACTAGTAATTTTGCTAAAGTCCTTGCCATCCTTCTTCGATTGCTCGTCGATCGGGAAGAGCCACATCAGCGGACGCATCCACGGAGTTTGCGCAACGGTGTAGATAACCCGCGCATTGCCATGTAGTGCGGTGACATAACGATGCGGCTTTCCTGCTTTAAGCATACCAAACTCCTCGCTGAACCCCAGGTCGCTCATGACATCGTATGCAAAGAACTCGCACCATTCCGTGAAGTTCACAGTTTCTAGATTCATTAGACATGGTCACAATGGCACAATTGGTTTCAACTGACCATTCTGGCGCTTTCTCAACTGGTCAACAAGCACATCAAGATGACGAACCACCCGGCCTTCGTACGTCTTCAACTGGAGGGTACCGAAACCACGCTCCCAGATCTTACGACGCCATCGATGCTCAGTCAGATCTTGGGTGGAAAGCATAGAGTCGGCAGGACGGTCGGGATCGCCAGAGTAGAAGGGCCCTCGGGCCACTTTGCCCGCTTTCGCGCCATGAATCACATCGACTGAAGACGCAGACTTGTAAGACAGCTCGTTTGGCGAAACACGCACGACGTCACCGTACTGTCCTGATTAGCCATTCTCTGTACGGGAAGGTCAGAGCCGCATTTACCTTGTTGTGGAGGTTCCACTCCCACAAATGGGAGTCTCGCTGCAAGACGTGGTAGGATGCCACAAACCGTGTGATCTTGCAGAGCAGAGGGCCAGGGTAATCATTTAACGGGTGGAAAAAGACCCGGTACAACACAATGCTCGTGCTACGTATTATTAGGATACAGCCACAGCATTGAAGACGTCCATGACCACTGCTGGTACTTACACGAGTGTGAGGAGATATACTGCAAGGTTGATAAAGACGATTTGTACGAGATCAGTTGTAGCCCGTACGCCAAGATACCTGGCCAGTACCGTCAATCCCGCGTTGGCGATGAGGACGTGCCCAAAGAATTCTCTGGCCGTCATTGTCAGTAAGTGAACATTATGAATTTTCCAGACAGAACGGACTAACCTGACGGTGGGCTCAAAGCGTTTGAAGATCTGGTGTGATATCAGACCGAAGAGGCATGCGGAAGAGGCCGCAAGTAGCTTCGAGTTTAACTCCGTCATGTTGAAGGGGCAATCGAGCCACGCGGGTCGATCGATGCCTGGCAAGCAGCTTGAAGACGCTGTTTGAAAGCTCTCAAGCAGGCACAGGGTAGTGTTTGTTTATCGTGATTTGTTGCTTCACTATATTAACACTTGCAGCAGGGGAACGATCCTTGTGGGGCCGAATGTCGTCGGCTTCGGGATTGAAAATCTACGGCAACGGGAATTACCATTGTATCTATTGCATTCGTGACCGGCCAAACTCGGTTTGCCTCTTGATTGGCGGCAGTGTTTGTTGCATGGTAGAGGCCGGTGATGGGCCTCGTAATACTCTCCCAGCTCCCAATTGTCCTGCCACTGAGCTCTTGGCCAGTTTATTGGAGGATTGGGTCCTGTATTGAAGACACATATCCACCACAATTCACAATCGACCACCAGCATAACTATCATACACATCACATACTTGGAAAATAATTCATTGTTCCTTCCTGAACCACCCCCTGAGCACGTAGCCCAGAGCTTGGAACTTCGCCAACATGTCTTACAAAGACCTCGAGGGGAAGACCTTTGTCATCACGGGGGCTGGGTCTGGAATGGGCCGGTCGACCGCATTACTTCTTGCTGAGCAAGGTGCTAATGTAGGACTGTTCGACCTCCGGGCGCCAGATGCAGTAGCCGAAGAAATAACTAGAGCAGGTGGTCAGTGCATTGCTTTGGCTTGCAATGTCCAGAATCCCACAGAGGTCAACGATGCCGTGAAAGCTGTTGTGGACAAGTATGGGGGACTTCACGGTCAGTATAGTTGACCGCAGTGTTTGCGAAACGTGGCTCTAACGCACCGTAGGTGGTGCGAACATGGCGGGCATCGCAGCGACCAGAAAGACTGGCCCTGGGAAATTCCCACTATCTACGCTCGAGGACGAGGAATGGGACATGATCATGAAGACTAACCTCGACGGCGTGAAGAATTGTATGCGAGCACAATTACAGAACATGTCCACGGGTTCCATTGTAAATGCAGCCAGCACGGCTGGCCAGAGTGGCAATGCCAATACCTCGCCCTACTCTGTGAGCAAATGGGGTGTCATCGGTCTTACGAAGTGTGTTGCAAAGGAGGTAGGGAAAATCGGCATCCGCATCAATGCTGTCGCTCCGTAAGTGATATAGAATCCCTCTTCACGAAGGGCATTACTGATCAGTGCTTACCTTCACAGTGGTGTCGTAGCAACCGCACTCACTGCGTACGAAAACCCTGGTCGGGAAGCTTTCCTCAAAACAACGGCTCTCGGTCGAATTGGGCAGCCCGAAGAGATAGCAAGAGCTATCCTCTTTCTGTTGAGCGACGCTTCTAGCTTCGTGACAGCTTCGGTGAGTAGCGACTCTGTTCGTGGAGATACAATGGTAATTCCCGTTGCCGTAGATTTT
>Ga0181469_100859_pt1 | contig 11601 bp, 11 predicted proteins | sample InSIn2SAF170_2_FD_119081 | JGI IMG/M metagenome (GOLD analysis project Ga0181469, IMG submission 119081) | Clean room microbial communities from NASA Spacecraft Assembly Facility at Jet Propulsion Laboratory, Pasadena, California, USA -... ... | reverse complement strand
CGTTAACACCTGATTTGAATGCAACAGAATTGTTAACTTCTGAGATGAAGATTTTACCGCACTATCAAAAAAGTATAGATGCATCGGCATTAAGACACATTTTAAATAAGAAAAAAGGTTTAATTATTGTAGGAGATATGCAGCATCAAGAAGTTGATCAAATACTGACGTATTCAACGATATATGATTTGCCTATTTTAGCTGATCCTTTAAGTCATTTAAGAAAATTTGATCATCCGAATGTTATCTGTACATATGATTTGCTGTTTAGAAGCGGCTTAGACTTAAAAGTGGATTTCGTAATTCGTGTTGGGAAACCAGTGATTTCTAAAAAATTGAATCAATGGTTAAAGAAAACTGATGCATTTCAAATATTAGTGCAAAACAATGATAAGATTGATGTCTTTCCAATAGCACCAGATATTTCATATGAGATTTCTGCGAATGATTTCTTTAGGTCATTAATGGAAGACACGACAGTTAATCGAGTAAGTTGGTTAGAAAAATGGCAACGCATAGAGAAAAAAGGGCGTAAAGAAATTAAATGTTATTTGGAACAAGCTACAGATGAGAGTGCATTCGTTGGTGAATTGATTAAAAACATCTGAAAAAAGATGCATTATTTATTAGTAATAGTATGCCAATCAGAGATGTAGATAACTTGTTATTGAATAAAAATATAGATGTCTATGCGAATCGTGGTGCAAATGGTATTGATGGTATCGTATCAACTGCACTTGGTATGGCTGTCCATAAACGAGTTACATTATTGATAGGTGATTTGTCATTTTATCATGATATGAATGGACTATTAATGTCAAAATTAAATAATATTCAGATGAATATTGTATTATTGAACAACGATGGTGGCGGTATTTTTTCATATTTACCACAAAAAGAAAGTGCAACCGACTATTTTGAACGGTTGTTTGGCACACCGACGGGATTGGATTTCGAGTATACAGCTAAGTTATATCAATTCGATTTTAAACGTTTTAACAATGTTTCAGAATTTAAAAATGCCACATTGTTATCTGAAACTTCGACGATTTATGAATTGATAACGAATCGCGAAGATAACTTTAAACAGCATCAAATTTTATATCAGAAATTGAGTGAAATGATTCATGACACATTATAATTACTATGAAGCAAACGTTGAGACCAATCAAGTTTTAGTATTTCTGCATGGATTTCTTAGCGACAGTCGTACTTATCATAATCACATCGATAAATTTACTGATAACTATCATGTCATCACTATAGACTTACCAGGACATGGCGAAGATCAGTCTTCAATGGATGAAACGTGGAATTTTGATTATATTACGACGTTGTTAGACCGAATTTTAGATAAATATAAAGATAAATCAATAACATTGTTTGGATATTCAATGGGTGGGCGTGTTGCATTATATTATACAATTAATGGTCATATCCCTATATCTAATTTGATATTAGAAAGTACGTCACCAGGTATTAAAGAAGAAGCAAATCAATTGGAACGTTGCCTTGTTGATGAAGCGCGTGCTAAAGTATTAGACATAGCAGGTATTGAATTATTTGTTAATGATTGGGAAAAGTTGCCATTATTTCAATCGCAACTAGAATTACCAGTTGAAATACAACATCAAATAAGACAACAACGATTGTCTCAATCGCCACAGAAAATGGCCAAAGCATTAAGAGATTATGGTACAGGTCAAATGCCAAACTTATGGCCGCGCCTGATAGAAATTAAAGTACCAACATTAATATTAGCTGGAGAATATGATGAAAAATTTGTACAGATTGCGAAAAAAATGGCAAATTTAATTCCTAATAGTAAATGTAAATTAATTTCTGCTACAGGTCATACAATTCATGTGGAAGATAGTGATGAATTTGATACAATGATATTAGGATTTTTAAAGGAGGAGCAAAATGACTAACAGACAATGGGAAACACTTAGAGAATATGATGAAATCAAATATGAATTTTACGAAGGGATTGCTAAGGTAACAATAAATCGCCCTGAAGTACGCAATGCGTTTACACCTAAAACAGTTGCTGAAATGATTGACGCATTTTCACGTGCACGTGATGATCAAAACGTTTCAGTTATCGTATTAACTGGGGAAGGTGATTTAGCATTCTGTTCTGGTGGTGACCAGAAGAAACGTGGACATGGTGGTTATGTAGGTGAAGACCAAATCCCTCGCTTAAATGTATTAGATTTACAGCGTTTAATTCGTATTATTCCAAAACCAGTTATCGCGATGGTAAAAGGTTATGCTGTAGGTGGCGGTAATGTACTAAATGTTGTTTGTGACTTAACGATTGCTGCTGATAATGCTATTTTTGGACAAACTGGTCCTAAAGTAGGTTCATTTGATGCGGGTTATGGTTCAGGATATTTAGCACGTATCGTTGGACATAAGAAAGCACGTGAAATCTGGTACTTATGTCGTCAATACAATGCACAAGAAGCTTTAGATATGGGCCTAGTAAATACAGTGGTACCTTTGGAAAAAGTTGAAGATGAAACTGTGCAATGGTGTAAAGAGATTATGAAACACTCACCAACTGCTTTACGATTCCTTAAAGCAGCTATGAATGCTGACACAGATGGTTTAGCTGGTTTACAACAAATGGCTGGGGATGCAACATTGCTTTATTACACAACAGATGAAGCGAAAGAAGGCCGTGATGCGTTTAAAGAAAAACGTGATCCTGACTTCGATCAATTCCCTAAATTCCCATAAGTTATTTTGAATATGATATTAAGTCACTTGCGTCGTTTATTAGCGACGATGGGTGGCTTTTTTATTTTATAAGTATTTAAAAGGGCATTTTTATTAATTATCATAAAGATAAGTTAGTTTGAGAAAAATTAATAGAGAAAGAATAAATGTTAAAGATTATTACAATGAAAAAACGAGCTGGTGAGAAATTGAATTCTCGCCAACCCGCTTTATGAAGTGAAATCATTTAAATTAGTTATACTAAGCGCTCATAAACAATTGGTCGCGAAGTGCCAATACCTTGTTTGGATGACGTTTGCATGAGGATATGCTGTGTATCATCATAATCAAGAATATAAATGATTTCTTCATTATCAAAAGATGAAAATTTAATGCGTTGATGTGCCGTATCTATAAAAAGAATATGATATTGATTGTGACTTGTATCATCGCCATGACGTATACAAATTGATTTTTGTAATTGATGATTACTCCAATTACCAATGAATAAATTGATATTGGTTTGTTCTAGATGTGTGAGTTTGGTTGTGTCGTAAACTAAATTTATAAATTGTAGTTGATACATAGTTTTACCTGCCTTTAATCAATATCTATATTACTTTTTAGTAACCTATCATTGAACCATACCAGTTATAATCACGATTGAATGATAAATGTAATAGGCTTGAATCTGCATCTTGGATTGATAATTCTGTATCCCAAGGATTCCAGTAAATAAGTTTTTCTTGGTCATTAATTTTAGCATTAGCAACAACTGCTAGGGCATGTCCTAAATGTGGGTCATTAGGATTTTGAGATACACTTTGTGCAAGAATCATAATACCCACATTATCTTTTGTAAGTTGATCAACTTGATTATATGATGGTACGCCTTCTTGATAATGAATATCTCTACCTTGTGATTTACCGTATTCAATCATTTGATTAGGGAATGTTGCACAATTAGGAAGGTCTTGCTCACTTACTTCAGGGTATAATGTACGCATAATATCATGTGCATTATAAGTGTCTGTATTTTTAGTTGCATTTAATAACGCTGCCATACTGAATCCTGCACACCATGAGTTATCGAATTGTTGTTCTCTAATTTTGAAGTTTTTTAGTGTGTTTTCATATTGAACTTGATCTTCTTGTATCGCTTCGTTTTCTTCAACTTTTGTAGGTGTTACTGTAGTTTTTAGCTCTTGCTTTAATTGTGGTGAAACTGTTTTAGCACTTTCTTTTTCTTTGATGTTATTAGCTAGTGGCGTAGCTTTTACTAATCTAACTTTGCCATCTTCTTCAAAATAAAATCCTTTTTCATCAGTAAGAACAGTGATATTTGAATTTTTATCTTTAATTTGGTCTAAATCTTTAGCGATGAAGTTTGAAATTTTAACACTGTAATTCATGTCTTCTTTTGATTTGTTTAAATCATCTTTATTTTTAGGGCTAAGTGTTAAAGTATAAACAATTTTACCGTCTTTTATAACTGGATAATAGTAACTATTATCTTCTTCGCCATTAAATTTATAAATTTTAAATGCTTCACCAAGTTCGTATTTACCAGTTTTTGCATTACTTTGTTTATCTAATGCTTTAGCATAACCAGCAAATTGTTGTTGTGCTAGATCTTTTACTTTTTGAGGTACTTTGTCACTCTTAACATTAATTTCTAGCTGTTTAGAGTGTGAATCGGCTTTGGCTTTATTGTTATTAGCAAATGCGCCTAGTGATAAAATAAGCATTGAAACCATTATGATGCTTATAATATTGAATACTCTAGTTTTACATGAACTATTCATATAATACCCTCCATTTAAGTCAAAATATTTTGCGTTGTTAAGTTTTTGCTTCTATATACTAAATCCAAATTAAGATGAAGTTTATGCAGCGTCAGGGTTGTCTGAATTATTGTTATCGCCATTGTCCGGGTTATTTGGGTTGTTAGGTTGGTCAGGGTTATTTGGATTGTCCGGGTTGTTAGGGTTATCAGGATTATTAGGATTGTCTGGATTATCAGGGTTGTTAGGGTGGTCATCATTTGCGAAATTGATATCTTCAATATTTTGTTTTAAGAAGTTGCGTACATTTTCATTAATAAATACTGCACCGTTAAATTGATTTGGAACGCCACCCCAATGAATGCCAATGACTTCATTTTTTTCATTAAATACAGGTGAACCTGAGTTACCACCAGTTGTACTTAAATCATATTGCATTGATTCACCTTTTAAGTACGTTATTTTTCCTTTACTTTCCCACATTGTTGCGACAGGTTTATCACCAGGATATCCTGTTACAGTAATATTTTGGTTAACTTGTGTTTCAGCATTATTACTCATTGTTGCTGGTTTAACTACTTCGCCAATATGTTTGTTTTGCTCATTAGGGGAGAATTTAACGATTGCTAAATCACCTTCGCCTGAATATTTAGTGATTTGTTCAGCAGTGAAACCACCATTAGGATAATTGTCTTGGTTAATTGCAGAAGGGAATGCTTTTAAAGCATGAGGATCACCGTGCGTAGCATCTACGACGTGTTTATTTGTTAAAAGTGTATCTTTACCTACAACTACACCAGAAGCAATAAATGTACCAGTAGGTGCTTCAACTTGAATATAAGTAACAGGTGCATAATGACCATTCGTTGTATCTGTGATTTGGTGACGATCGTTATTTGGTAATATAACATTAGCGCGTTCACGTTGTTCTAATGGTTTAAGGTTACCGCCTTTTTGAATCTTAGGTGTTTGCTGTTTGTCTGTCTGCGTTTGTTGTGGATGATTGTCCATAGCTTTTGAAGATAACGCATTTGCTGCTGGAGAACTCACAAGTGTCGCTGTTGTCAAAGTTGCAACGAATAAAGAACTAACTTTTAAAAATTTACCTTTCATCTAAAAACCTCCAAAAAATTTATTTACAAGTTAAATATAACACTAAAAATTTTTAAGTCAATAAGAATATATAAATAAATTAAAAAGTTTCTGTAAAGATTAGAGTTTACAAAAACATTAAGAGAATTAAAATTGAATTGTATTATACTTTATTCGATTGTATTAAATTGGTAAGGTCGTCAATTGTTTGCATTTATCTAAAAGAATAAATAAGAAAGGAATTGAGAGCGAAGAGAAAGTATTTGTTTATAATAATAAATAGTAACGTTTGAATAATAATTGTTTGGTCAAAGGTAGATTAATATGAATGCTGATATATTATTTGAGTGCTTAAGTTTCGAAGAACAATTATCAGTTAGCATATTAAAAGCTTTTGATAGAATCATTTTGAGTGAGGTGTTTAAAGGAGAGGAATATAACTCGGTAGTATTTACAGTCTCTTTAGAGTATTATTTAAAACATATAGAATATAAAAAACTGAACGTACTATGAATTTCGTTCACGACGTCCAGTTCAACATATCATTTTTATTTAGTATTTAAATATTTAGCAAGTCTCTTCATACCTTCTTTTAAAACATCCATTTCATAAGCATAGGAAATCCTCACAAATCCTTTACCGAATTCTGTAAAGGATGAGCCTGGAACGATTGCTAAATGTGTTGATTCAAGTAAATCGACACAAAATTCGAAATCGTCATCGGTGATATGCTTAATATTTGGGAAAATATAAAACGCGCCTTCAGGTTGAGCGGTAATCTCAAAACCTAATTTAGTTAATTCAGATACTAAATAATTTCTTCGTTCTACATAAGCTTCATTCATATATTTAGGAGCTTCTAATCCTTCGTTAAGTGCTGTTATACATGCTATTTGAGCTGGAACATTGGCACAAATACAATTATAGGCGTGCATAAATGTTAATTTATCAATCAAATATTGAGGTCCTAATAGAAAACCAATTCTTATTCCTGTTGCTGAGTGTGATTTACTTAAACCACCAATTAATATTAATTGATCACGAATGTCTTCAAATTCAGCGAAGGATACATGTTTACCACTAAATGTATTTTCAGCATAAATCTCATCGCTAATAATAAATATCGGATATTTTTTTAATACATTTACGATATTTAAAACTTCATTTCTTTTTAAAACTACGCCAGTTGGATTAGTCGGATAATTTAACAAGACAGCTTTTGTCTTTGGAGAAATATGACTTTCTAACGCATCAGGTGTAATTTTGAATTGTGTTGCTGTTGTATCAATATAAATTGGTTTACCACCTAGTACTTCGATGAGTGGTATGTAGCCTGCATAAATTGGTCCCGGTATTATAATTTCATCTCCAGGCTCTATGATAGAACGTAACGTTGTGTCTATTGCTTCACTTGCTCCATTTGTCACAATAATTTCTTCAGGATCATAGGAAAAATGATAACGATTTTTGAAGTATTGACTAATAGCTTCGCGAGTTTCTAATAAGCCTTTATTGTGAGAGTAAGATGTCTTGTCATTGTTAATAGCATCTATATATGCCTTTTTCACAACATCAGGCATAGGGAAGTCTGGTTGGCCAATAGTTAAATTAACACAATCATCCAAATTATTCATACGATTTGAAAATTGGCGAATACTTGGTGCTCTTAAAAATTTAGAATTAGAGTTTAAAGAAAGTTTCATCGTGACACCTCAAATATAAATCAAATATTGTCTAAAAATTTAGAAATTAATAATATCATAACATACTTTTAAAGCAAAAAAGGGTAAATTACTTAAGCTTTATTTGAAAAATGAAAAATGTCTAAATACACTGTAGTAACTACTTTTCAAAATGAATGAAGTGGTTACAGTTAATGTACTTAGACATTATATAATTATGAGTCTTTAAACTGTGATGGTCTTTGTAAATTAATTATTGGATTTGTCCATTTACAAACAAAGTTTGTAGATAATACATATACGATGATTACAGATATACTTATTAAATAAAGATACGTCATTAATGATATAGGATTATCGAATGGGTACCATTCAAATCCTCTAACAATGCCAATAATTAAACCATGTAATAAATATACGTATAGCGTACGACTGCCAATATAAGTATATAATTTTTTCTTTGTTGACATTAAATTTAGAAATGCAGTCATTGCGATTAATATAATTCCATATAATATAAGTCGTTTAAAAGGACTGAATACACTCTGTCCTTCATTTTCAAGTGAAGTATATGGTGAACTTCCTAATAACCAATCTGCATTGATAGGATGAATCACGTAAATGATAAAAAATAAAATAAACGTAATGATAGATACTGGTATTAGTTTTTTATTTTTAAAAATAGCCGTATGTTTTTTGGTGAAAATGTAGCCTAGGTAAAATATTGGGAAAAATACGATTGTCCTTGAAATGCTTAAGTAGCTATCGATGTTATCTGAAAAACCTGCTCCAATAGATATAATAATTGAAACTGATAGCACTTTATATGGATTAAATCTTCTAACTATTACTAAAATGACATGAAAGAAAAATAGCGTGATCAAAAACCATAACGCAAATACTGGGTTAAAAGGATCAAGTTGTAATTCGTCACTTTTACCTGTTAAGAAATAATATATTGAAAAGAATGCAAAAAATATCATATAAGGTACTATCAAGCGTTTTGAAATTTTTTCTAAATAGTATGGTTTATCAATATTTTTCGCGAAATAACCAGATATAAACAAAAATGTTGGCATATGGAAACTATAAATAACTAGGTATAATGCTGATAAATATTTATCGCCACTAGTGTAGGGTTGTAACATATGTCCAAATACGACTAATAATATTAAAATTGCTCTTGCGTTGTCAAAAAAATAATCTCTCTCTTTTAATGAAGTCATATTTTATCTCCTTTATGTCCATAAGACTCTTACTAATTTATTATATTTTGTATTAGTTATGCAACAAATTTGTCTATTGTGTCGAATAGTATTGTAAAAATTATAAAAAAAGCATATAATATTATAAATAATATGTAGTGGAGTAGAACAACATGTATAAACAACTTGAAAAACTTATTACACTGACTAACAATGACTTAAACTTAGTGAATAGAAGATTTGGACAACGCACGGATATCACATCTGAACAGCTAGAACTTCTCCGTATTTTATTTAATTACGATCGCTTATCACAGTATGATTTGACGATGAAGATTAGTAGGGAACAATCTATAGTTTCAAGGTGGATTAAGAAATTAGTTTTGAAAGGGTACATCACAAGTCAACAATCTAGCGAAGATTTAAGATGTAAAGAATTAATTTTGACTGATCAAGCACGTACATTAATTTCACAAATAAATAATGCACGTTGCGAATTGATTGAAGCAAGATGTCAATGTTTATCGGAAGTCGAATTAGACAATTTAAATCAATTACTTGATAAGTTAAATCAACGACGCATATCGTTGTAACACGGCAATAGCAAACACATAATTTAGTGTCATTGTGCACACAACAAAAATTGAATCATGAATTACAAGCAAAAGTAGCGGTGATTGTTAAAATTGATGGTAAACAATCACCGCTATTTTTGCTTGTGTATGTATAAAAAAGGGATCAAAGGTCATCCCCCATGATTGATAGTGGGGGGATGACTTTTGATCCTATGTTCATGTTGCTTATTTATATTGTGGGATGTCGAAGTATTTGCCGACTTCGCCAATTTTATCATAGTAGCCTTTGATGATTTTAGCATTGATGTTAGCCCAATCTACATCTGTAGCATATTGGTGTGTTCCTGGATGTGCAGGATTCCATCTCATTTTGTAAAGCGTATTTTGACCAGCTTTAACATATGAGTTGCCGATGAATTTAGCACCACCAACGATTGCTTTTGATACTGTGTCCCAACCAGCTTGTTTAGCATATTTAATACCTTCACGTAAAGGATCGTTATCATATGCAGCAATACCAAATACGTTATGGTATTTCGTGTTAGAGTTAGTTACAACTTTGTTGTTCACTACATCTGCACCTTTTGCTAATTGAGAAGTACCGTTACCTGTTTCTAATAGGGCATGTGAGATAAGATAAACTTCATTAATGCCATACATTTGAGCAGCTTTGTTAAATGCAGCACCTTGGTTTTCTAATACACCTTTACCTTTTAAGAATTGATTAATTTTATCAATAGAAATATTTTGTGGTTGGTCTAAGCGTAAGAATTGATATTTTAATGCTGGATCTTGAGCTAAACGCTTCGTATCCATTGCATGCTTAACATCATTAAAGTTAGCATCTGTCCACTTACCTGGTACACGTTGTACTTGTGGTTTATATTGTAAACCAGCTTGTATTTGAGCAACTTGGTTTAATGTCATACCTATTTGATTATACTTAATTAATTCTTTAGCTAAATCAGTTGATTTAATCCATGCTAATTTACCGTTAGATAATTTACCATAGTACCAAGTTTGTCCATTAATGACTTGTTCTTTAACAACTGCGAATGGTTGTTCATTAAATGCTTTTAATGAGTATTTAGCTGTATCAGAATTTGGTGTTACATAGTAATAACCATTACCATTTTTAATTACATAAGTGTAGTTATAATCTTTGGCAGCTGATGTAGTTGGTTTAACAGCAGTTGGTGCAGTTAAATCTTTTGAATTTACCCAACCAGTGCGGTTATTAATAGTACCGTATAAATAAACATCTTTGCCTACAGATACTTGTTTCGTTGCATTAAATGTACCTTGAGCAATGTTATTGCCTGTTAAAATGACTTGGTTTTTAGTACCCCAAGGAACCATTGATAAGCCGTTATTTGATCTGTTAACAGTATATTTTTGAGTCGTTTTAACTTCTTTGCCTAAGTTTTGAACATTTAAGTCTTTTACATTGAACCAACCTAATGGAATATTATGACTTGTATTATTTAATAATACGTATGTTTCATTACCATGTGCACGTTCTTTTGTTACATAGAATGTACGATCCGCATATTTTGCACCGTTTTTCGCTGTTTTTTCATAAACAGAAGCACGAATACCAGTGTTGTTTGGTTTAACTTGAGCAATTTTGCTAACTGTTTGAGTCGTTTGAGGTTTAGTAACAGCATAAGCTTTTACAGCAGTTTTTGGTTGTGCTACAGCTTTTTTAGGTGCAGCAGGTACAGCTAAATATGCTTTACTTATCCAACCAGATTTACCATTTACAGTTCCATATAAATAGATAGATTTATCAATTTGTTGTTGCTTAGTCGCTTTAAAAGTTTGGTTACCTGTACCAGATACCGCACCAGCTTCTTGTTTATAAGTACCCCAAGGTACTGAATATAATTTAGTGCCTGGTTTTACTGTATAAGTTTGCATTACATTTACAGGTGATTTTGCATTGTTATAAATAACGTCACCTTGTTTAACCCAACCAATTAAAGTTGGACTATTGTAATCTTTAACTAAGTAGAATTTGTTTCCACCTAGACTTGCTTCTTTTGTTACAGCAAATGTTTTTTGAACTTCTTTCGTTGGCTTACCAGTTTTGTCATAAACTGTAGTGAATAAGCCATTGTTTTTAGCATTAATTTGAGCAACACCGTTTAATGATGAAACTGTTAATTTATTATTTGTTTAGGTGTTGATGGCTTAGGTGTTGGTGTAGGCGTAGGTTTAGCAGTATCAACTAAATATGCTTTACTTACCCAACCAGATTTACCATTCACAGAGCCATATAAATAAATTGATTTATCAATTTGTTGTTGCTTTGAAGCCTTAAATGTTTGGTTTCCAGAACCAGACACGCTACCAGCAACTTGTTTAGATGTACCCCAAGGTACTGTATAAAGTTTCGTACCAGGTTTGATTGAATATGATTGATTTACATTTACAGGTGATTTAGCTGTGTTGTAAACCACATCGCCTTCTTTAACCCAACCAAAATTTATTACCAGAATTGTAATCTTGAACAAGATAGAATTTTTGATTACCTAAT
>Ga0181469_100857_pt1 | contig 11620 bp, 12 predicted proteins | sample InSIn2SAF170_2_FD_119081 | JGI IMG/M metagenome (GOLD analysis project Ga0181469, IMG submission 119081) | Clean room microbial communities from NASA Spacecraft Assembly Facility at Jet Propulsion Laboratory, Pasadena, California, USA -... ... | reverse complement strand
AATGTAATTTTCTTCTTTTTATACCATAGCTTCAGGAATTTCTTCTGCACATTAATATTGATAGTACCCACTAATTCCATCCAAGGGTATCCCAAAACACCATACATTCACTCCTTAAGGAAGGAGAACACTCCACAAGCCATATGCCTGTTCATACAATAATCATTCTCTATCTCCCATGTGGAATTTCTAGCCTCTATATAGGCCTCATACACACAATACCATGGATCATTACCATGGTTCCCTCATACTATCAAACTAATACCATGGGCCCACTACATTATTATTAACTACTTGTGGTCCCTTACATGACATGGGTTAACCACCTTATTTATTACTATGGTCCATCCCATTATTACATTATTACCTTGGGTACCTCCCTTGGTACCCCATATTATCCCCCCTAGGTATATAACATTGGTGTATATTTTTATATCAAATCTATAATAACAAGTGGTATCAGAGCACTTTCTTAGGCAAAAGTGGAGAATTTTTTTTTCATTTTTGCAGGGTTTCTGGGGCGGCGAGTTGCAGATCAGATCTATACGTTTCTGTGCAAGATCTACAAAATCTAATTGCAGATCTGGATTCTTTGGGAAAAAATACTCAATTTCAAAAAAAAAAAATCAGTTGAATCGGAGTCCGGATGAGGGAGATATCGCTGATTTAAAATCAGCTCTTTTTGTAGAAATTTTGGTGACGGCGGAAGAGTTGCAGCGCAGATCTGGAATTCTAGTGCCTAGATCAGGATTTCTAACGCATGGGAAGATGCAGAATGATTGTTCCATTTCTGAAAATAGGTCATAATAAGGATTCTGAGCAATATTGACGAAACTGTGACAATTACAAATTTTCGCCAAGTAAGTGAATTTTTCTCATGGAGAAGCTATATTTTACAGGGAAAGATGATGGTCCTACTATTGAAGAATTCATACAGAGATACAAGTCCACACATGGGACACAGTGGAAGATTCCAATGATACTTAATATGAGAGATGAGGCTCAAAAATGGCATGCATCACTTAACTACAAGCAGTTTCTCACACTTTCAGATGCAGAATTTGAAAAAATCTTTTTGGACAAATGGTCTCGGGCAAAAAAAAAGGAGAATGAGACACATAAGGGGTTAATTGCTACGGGTGTCTCCTTACTACAGGTTCATGGATTGATTCAGAAGGAGAAAATCATTGTGTCTATAAATCCGAGTTGCAAGCAAAATCTCATAAATGTCAACTTGGCAAAAAAATTGCAAGTCCCAGCCAAACAAATTGAAAATACACAGGTTGATGATAAGGATGTTCAAATTTATAAGGATTTGAAGCTTTCTATGGATAAGTATGTGTTTCATGGTGATTTTTATGCCTCAGATATGGATAACATGGATGTTGTTTTGGGATACCCTTGGATGGAATTAGTGGGTACTATCAATATTAATGTGCAGAAGAAATTCCTGAAGCTATGGTATAAAAAGAAGAAAATTACATTATAGGATATTTCCATCCATAAACAGGTAGAGCACATGGAGGCTGAAGCAGAAGATTTTCCAAAGACTGACATATCAGATGATGAGCCTTTGATGATCAACAATCAAACACAAACAGTGGCTGAAGAAGAAAAAGTTACAGGTGATGATACATCAGAGGAGGTCTCAATGGTTGAAGTCATATTGAAAAAGAAGACACCACAACAGGAACCAAAGCAGGGTGAAGTAAAGAAAAAGCCATCGTGGGTTAAAACTTCAACATATCATCACCCACATCACCCCGCAAGACAACCATCAAGATGGCAACCAATTAGCCACATGGACAACAACCCTTGCATGACAGATCGAGAGGAGCGAAGATCCACCTACTACACATCCACACAGAAGAGCTACCACAGTCAACTTCCATCTCAAGCGAGCGAGGCACCAGCGAGATCGAGGGTTCACCTTTCTCTTGGATGGTTAGATGCACGTGCATGGTACCAGTGGACTACTCTTTTGAGTAGATCCTATTATTTATGTTCTTCCCATGTTTCGGGGACGAAACATGCTTAGGGGGGTGGAATGTTATATACCTAGGGGGGATAATATGGGGTACCAAGGGAGGTACCCAAGGTAATAATGTAATAATGGGATGGGCCATAGTAATGAATAAGGTGGTTAACCCATGTCATGTAAGGGACCACAAGTAGTTAATAATAATGTAATGGGCCCATGTTATTAGTTTGATGGTATGAGGGAACCATCTTAATGATCCATGGTATTGTATGTATGAGGCCTATATAGAGGCTAGAGACTCCACATGGGAGATAGTGAAGGATTATTGTATGAACAAGCATATGGCTTGTGGAGTGTTCTCCTTCCTTAAGGAGTGAATGTATGGTGTTGCCATACCATAAAGGTTTGATAATAAAGAAGCATTTCTATCTATTTCTATCATATGATTTCTCGGTTTATTTGAATTGTCATATATTTTCATATCAGATCTATAATATTCCGGGTTAAATCTATAGCAATTGGTATCAAATCTATACAAGTAGTATCAGAGCTACAATAGAATTTCCCCAACATGTTTATGTGGATTTATCTTGTCAGGGAGTGGAATATCACTTACATTTATAGATAAGTTCATCATTTTAAAATATGGTATTGTAGGAAGGGACTGAGTAGAAGGATGCAAGAGTGAAAAATTTAATTGATTTCTTTCCATATCCATAGAAAAAATCAACTTGGCTTGATAAACCAAGGTTGATTCTTGTGTTGATAGCTGAGTTGTCATGTCACCTTTCAACTTTTGAATTCTTTCCTCAATTTGTTGGTAATTTTTTTACATCACATCTATTTGAGATCTCATCTATTAAAAGTGTTGTAAGATCAGTGGAAGTAGAGACAAAATATGTATATTATGGATTTTCCAATTGCATTTGGAAAGTGTTGTCGCTGCTACAACACCCTCCAAAAATTTGGCCTACATCCAAATTTCAGAGCCTAATTTTACTTTCCATGCTGTCGTCACAAACATTAAGAGTTATTGCATGTGTTTTCTCTAAGTCTCCTTGTCGCATTTGCAAGAAAATCAAACTGTCGTCTTTTAGAATGTGGAGTGTTGCACAATGCACAAAATGTAGTTTTGATGGTTTCAAGGGGTAACCTTTGTGTAAATGAGTTTTTCTTACCATGTAAACATGTATCACACACATTTCCAAAGTTTCAAGCACTGTTGCACAAGTGTTGTTAGGGTCATCACAAAGTGTATCTTTGGTGTCACACTTGGTGTAGGTCATCACAAAGTTGTCGTATTGAGGAAAGGATGTTGTTCATGTGTTTTGGGTGTTATATGTTGTGTCTTCAAATGATCTATGTGTGTGATCATGTTCAGAGTCATTCTTTTGCCTACCTTCCTTTCACTGATCTGACACTTAGTCAAATTAGGAGAACTCCCCGATTGGGCCACTCAACCTCTTTCAGCTAGCCTGAACTGCACACTGTCCATTCTTAGCTACCAAGTAGCAGCCTTGCCTCTTGGCACTGCACAATGTGCAATTTCTACCTCCCAGAACTACAAACTGTGCAATTCCAGTGCTCAAGCCCAGCCCCTGAGCTCCAAAACTACGTAATCCTCCCCTCTAGTCATCCATGAATTGCATATTGTGCAATATCAGTCCTCAAGCCTCAACCTTGAGCTCCTGAACTGTGCAATTGTGTAGTCACTTGGTCTCCCCGTCCTTCCAGCACTACGCAGTGGGAAAACTCAGTGCTCAAGCGGTCAATCTGGCTCCTTGAATCCCCCAACTATGAAATATTCCAGCTTAGTCCGGCCTGAACTGTGCATTGCGCAGTATCAAGGCTCAGTCCCAACCCTTAACTACTTGTGCCGCATAACTGCACAGTCCCTAAGCCTCTCCCTCAACCTGCCATTGTGTTCCAGCTTAGTGAGTGGATCATCATGCAACATCTTAGGATAGGGGTTTATCGAATTGATTTTGTCTTGACATAAGTGAATTTCATATGCAGGTAATCTATCATCCTATGATGAGATGATGAAGAAGGATATAAAGAAGGAGACCATGCTGGAAGACACCTCTAAAGCTACAAATACAAGTTGATCAATCGGGAGGAAGCAAAGGGACATTAGCTTGCGACAATAACTTAAGATCTAATAACACTGAAGACTCCTCATCTTTAGTCATATGTAGGTGGAAGAAGAGATTGTGTTATATCTTATATAAGACACAAAGAAATCAACAACAAAGAATGGCTTAACATTGCCATGTTTTCATGCAGTGCATGTCAGCAATGTCATCTCATGTCATGAGTCATCATGTGCCACATTGTTTTGTGGATTATGTAAAATTTTATTTGAAATGTATTGTAAAGTGGAAGTCCAAAGGTCATGCATAGAATGTAAAGAGTCATGTAAAAGTTGAAAATTCATAGGGAAGTCAAACAATCATGAGGGTAGTCCAAGAGTCACAAGGGAGGTGAAGGATCACCCCATTTGTTATATATACACCCTCATTGTACAAGCAAAGGAATTTTCACCTTGGATTCTCCCATAAAGCATCAGAGAGACAAGTTAGTTCTTTTGAGGAGCAAGTAGTGGTTCTAACACTCCACTATTGGAGCTAGTGGTGTTCATTGCATACATGTGTATTGGGACTTTTACTTAATATTTGAAGCCTGATGGAAAACATGTTCCTCATGCATGGATTATGAATATTTGTAAGAATGTTATGTAAATTTTTATGATTCATGTTTATTTCCACCTGTACTAAAGTAGTCGAACTATTTCAGTTATTTAGTGCTTATCATATTGAGAATGTGTTGTAATGGTTGTAATGATTGTCACATCCTTGTGGACTATTCTGTTGGATGTTAGGCGAATATTTCTTGTTTGTATGTGTCTCTACTAGGGTGGTACTATTACCTCCCTCTTAGAGGCTCACTTCCTTTTCCCTACACAATAGAAGAACCCTGACATACCTACAACCAAACATTCACCAAGCACACCTACTTACTTTTCAAAGGCATATATGCAATTCTCTCTCTTGTTGACAACTAAAGTCAAGGCAAACCTTTAAGAAAATGGTAACTAGAACATATTTTGGATGGGGCTCCTATACCAAACGATGTGAGGTCTAATTGGGACAACATATTAGGGAGACCCCCTTGAATTTTGGCAGGTCCAAAATAGGCATTGCATGAAACCTCATGGTGATTTCCAGAGCTTTTTCCTGTGTTTCTATCTTCTGTTGCAACATAGCAATCCTCAGGTGGAGTAGAAGCGAAGCTATAAAACATTCACGATGCTAACTATCTGTGAGATGCATGTTAGCTTCTCAAATATGACATTTCAACCTTTGATCTAATTCCCAAGGCATCTCATCAACCCTCATCATGATTTCCTTAAGTCCAAGTACTGACTACGAGTTAGACTTAGGCTTACTAAATTCCTTGTTTAAAACAACCTTAGTTTCTGCTAGCGATGCTAGATGATTATCAGAACAATACTTAATATACTAAGTCAACGCATGATCATGTAGAGCAGTAACCAATTGTGCCTTCTTTATATTGTCAATAGTAATACGTCGAACTGTCCACACATAATTCACAACAAACTAGAATGGCTCTGTATCTTCACTCCCTATGCCCTTGAAAATCGGCAACTTCATTGTGTTTGACATGTTGAATGATGGTGGTTGTGGTGGAGGTGTGGGCGAAGGTGTATGCGGTGGAGGTGGAGTGGATGGATGCTGCGTCCACAGAAAACCTGTGTTATCATCTAGACAACACTCTTTGGTGAGGCCTGTACCGCTCCCTCGTCATCACTTGAAGGAGGTCCGATCAATAGGCTATATTCAGGACTTGATCTCTCTTTATCTTTGCAGAGTTTTCCACTTCGCGTAGCTCCGAACATCAAGGAAATGGCATTACCAGTTTTTCACATAAAAACATTTTAATCTAGGTATTCAAAGATCTTAAATACTTACCTCACAGTCCCTTGAAAAATCACTGCTTTGCTTCACTATAGTTGATTGAGGTATCAACTACGAATTATGTAACAAATCCTCCCAGAATTCGATTAAGCCAATGATAAATAACCCACGCGATCTGATTTTCTTAGGCTTCTAATCGTCCCACTAATTTAGGAGTCCAGACTATAGGATTATCAAGCTTCCACCTTCCTTGGCTGGATGTTAATTTACCTAACCACTTGTACAGTTTAAAGGGAAAAGTGAAGAATAATATTTCGTGTATCTCTATATACAGATACCTGTTCAACCAATCTTCCTTCGACAGGCGTGGATTCCTATTTTCTTACATCGCGAACTTGTGAATCTTCCGGTCCAACCAATTTTCAATTTATTTCTTGGTCAAATTCCGGTGATGCAACATCACACATCCCTTCCAAGTAGATCTCGTTCTTGGAAACAAAACCATTTATTGGCTTAGGGGATCCTGACCCAGGTTTAAAGTTAGTTGCACCAACCAAAAAATCCCTACACTACTGTCCCTTTTGGCAACAACCCACGTAGCTCAAGCTACAGCCTCACCCAAAGCAGTATGGGGGGATGCAAGAATCAAGTTTCTTCATCCAAAGATGAGTGTGATGTCTTTTAGCGCCTCAGATCTACCTTCACGTAGATAGATAACCCCTTAGGGCTCGGTACTATAACTCTATTAAGACAGTCTCCAAACCTTCGCAAAGGTCTATGATCAACCTTTGCGGACCCTTAACAATCGATATATCCACTTACACACATTAGAGAACAACCCTTAATTAGTGTTCATGCAAATCTACTTAATTTATTTAGTAAACATAATAGAATTCACCAGAGTCTTTGCGAAATTACTTAACATGCATTGTGTACATTTATTATGGCTTATCTAAGAGAATCATGCATCATTAGATCAATATTCCATAAACACATTATTCATCAACAACATATAACATGAACAGAAGTAAACATAGATAAATAGATTTACACAAGAATTCTTCAGTAACTTTCTTTATTGATCTTCAATTCATATTTACAGACTCAAACTACCCTGCGCACTCAACTGTAGGGGCTCGTACACTCAACTGCAGACTCTACCTAAGCCTCTGCGCACTCAGTTGCAGAGCCTTTCTTCTCATATCTAACCCACTTCTTTGCGCTATCACTTCTCTTTTATTGACCCATTACTAACATGATCGACCTTAGACTCCCTAAGACACACCTATTTATAGCCTTTTTCATACAATTCCATGGTCTGCGGACTATGGGTGGATCTCAAAACCGAATCATACTTTACATAAAAAAAGGGCTAAAACCCCTTTAACTCCTAATCATCTACATGCTTCGCATCCAAAAATCGCGGATAATTTACATTAGTTACAAAAATTTATCAAAACTTGGGTTATTTTAACCCCAAAAATGACCCAGGGGACCCCATCCCCTGTGTCAGTTTTCCAGGTGAGTAGCAGGATGGCTGATTAGAAAAATTGCACAATTTTTTGAGGGAGATAATGACGGATGCATGATGTTTGTCTAACATGTCTGCGCAGTTTCTTCAGTCAGCAGAGTAGGCAAGCTTTGCAACTTTTGCGCAATTTTTTTGGGGTGTGAGTCCCAGGGTCACTGCCCAATCAAAATCTTCGGTTGATTAGTTGGAGGCTTGGTTGATGTGCTTGCAGGGAACGAAGATTGAAATGGCATGCTGAGCAACTTCTGTGCTATTCTGGGTGACAGTCAGTCCAATCGATTCCAGGATTGTGTAGTGCAAGCTTCTTGGGAGACAACCTCAAGCTTTGCAGAATTCTAGGCAGCAGTACATGATCGCTGAGGGCTGAAACTATGCAATGCAGCTCAGCAAAGGTCCGACTGTTGGAGGGGGATATGGTTGTCAAAATTTCAGCAAAATGACTAAGTGTGTGAGCGAGTGAACTTGTTCATACATGACCTTGCGAACACACACTCAACATGACTTGACAACAAAACACCTCAAACCATCAAGACAACACTGAATATGTGAGAGACAAGCATGACACTTGTGATAGATTGTTGAACGACTGCGACGACGCTTGCATGATAGTGCATACAACATCATGTGTGAGTGTGATAGATGTTACATAGAGAACACAACTCAAACAAAACCTTCATCATCACTAGAACGAGGTCGCAAGCATGACATAGCAATCAACATGCCGGAGATGAAAGTTGGTTGAACAAGTGAAAAGGAAGCAAGACATGTAGAAGAAATGCATAATATGAGTTTTTGCATTTGCACACATGCATGTTACTGAGCAGAGCTGCTATGACAATGACAAGCAATACTACAAACTCAACTAAGAGGTTACTTCGAAAGATGTTCTTTACTTACCATACTTACCCTCAAGATGATCATGCATTTGACGAAGTTTACATGCGGTCCTGATCTTTTCCATTACTTGGTTCCTTGGTCCTTCTCCTCAACTCCTTGGAAGCGATTTCAACATGTCACCTTTCCCTGTAGTCACTAAGATGTGTATCTGCGCAATTCTAGCGGATAGTGACGGCTGCCAGAATGAGGCCCTAGGAGGCCCGTTTGTGTAGTTTCTGCATGTAAGACATATAAGAAAACTTGGCAACACTACACAGTTTTTAGGCTCAGGGCACTACTGTGGGACAGGGGTCTTGGGAAGACACCTCTGCGCAATTTCTGAGTGTAGTGCAACTAGAATGCTCTGCGCATTTTTTGGAGAGTAGTGTTGGCTGCTTGACTGCTTTATGCATTTTTAGAGTGCAGTGCTCACTAGGGTCTTTGTGGGTTGTAGGGTTTCAGCAGGCAAGGGAGATTGGTGTCTCTACACACTGCGGGGTTTCAACAGGCAAGGGGGGAAGCTTAATGGTTGCATAAGCAAAGTGCACAGTTTCAGGAAGCTGGATGAGGTTAGGTTGCTCAGAAAAATGGCTAAGTGTGAGGTCAATGAAACATATGTAAACATGATAGGACTTGACTGTGATTACACACAAACACTTAGTGACACAACCTAATCCATCTAGAATGCATAAGAAAGACTTTTCGTGATGCAAAAAACTTCTTGAAATGAGTGTGAGGTGGGTGTGAAACATGTCTATGTGATGACAACCACTCATGTGCACATGCTTTCCCTTGAAGCAAAAAAACATTCCCTTTGCATGACAAACAATAACCTCTATGCCTGAAAATGACACATGTTGCAAAAAGATAGAACGTGGACAAATCTTAGGATCAAGGAGGGGAGCTTAAAATCATCAACTTATGAACAGGGGACCAAGGATGATTGATCGTAAGATCCAAAGTAGGCTCTGAAATTTGCATGTGCGCCAAAATTTTGGAGGGTGGTTGTAGCCATTACAACACTTCCTTATTTTATGAAGAAGAAAGAAACAACTCTGACTGAGATAGTGGTTTCCATAGTGGAAGATTTGGTTTTCGTTACCCTTGAATAGTTAGCAAAACCTGCAAACAACATAGAGAAACTAGAGCAACCTCCATCTTTCAACGGGGGTGATGGGGACAATGTTGTGCTCTAAGACAACACTTTCCATGTGTTCGATAGCAGGAAGAAAAATCCTCAGATTTTGAAAAAGAGGAGGAGTATAGAGGTGAGGACAGGCAGACCAAGGTATGGATTGGATGACTCAGGGCCCACTTTCCCTTCCAGGTATTGAAATAAGATGGCAAGAGACTTGAAAAATATGTTAATAAAATATGAACCTAATAAGGTGATTAAAGAGGAAGACAATTTAGATAACTTCTACCTACACCTGCAGAAGATTGAGGTACATTATGATGAGGTTGCATATAGACTCTTTCCTTTTACCATAGATGGTAGATCGATTGCTTGGTATCACAATATTCCAACAAATTCAATTCAGAATTGGAGGGGGGTTTAAAAAGTTGTTTCTTGAAAAGTTTGCTAATGACAAAACCCCAACCATGTTATTAAAGGAGTTAGGGAATCTTAAGTGTTATCACTCAAGTTGTTCCCTTGACTCCTAAGGGAATACGGCTGAGGTAACCACTAATCAATCTTTTAGATGCAGGTCCTAGCCTACCTGCATCCAGAGAGGGCTCTCTCTTTATGATTTAGCTTTGTTTTGGTGAGATTTTAGGCTAGTTATGAAATGCAGAGTTTTGTTTTAAGTTTGGTTGGATGGATGGTGTCATTCAATGGAACAGGGTGCAAATCTAAGAAGTTCAGTCCATTGGGCTAATGGAGTCTATGAGGATGAACTGCTAGATATGGTTTCTTTGACAGAAGGAGGTACTACAGAGTATGATAATCACCATGGAACAATCTGTAAGTTGAAGTCGGATGGAATGGGGTCAGGGGGTGAAGGGCAACTAAGAATCGTTCATCATGCTGACAGAGGGAAAGTGAATGATTATGTCCAAGAAGCAATTAAGAATTTCTTTGCATGTAATCAAGATGTAATAACCAAGGAAACAGGAGCAATTAAGAATTCACTGTTTATGCTAATTATGAAGAAAACATAGAAAATAACAGAGATTGAACACAGAGTACAATTAAGTAAATTCTGAGCTATTCTTTTCCCCTGTTATTAAGATCATGAAACATGTATGATATAGAAAGACAGAAATTGAAAACACAAGTAAGAGAAAGACTTATTGATCCACAGAATGATTCAAGAATTCTGTAACATAGTCCTCTGTCATCAATTCCAGATCCAGAGTTCAGCAACAACGCATTCCAACAGCCTTTTATTCAGAATAATTTCAGAGTTACAGCGCAGTCTCAGAAATGATATACCAACCAACAACCCTTAATACATCGCTTGGGGAGGTATTTATAAGACAGAATATGTACAAACAAGATCTCATAAAAGATCTAAGAAAATATCTAAGATTAACCTAACGTAATCTACAAGCAAAGTAAAAATATCTAGCTTATGCTGCGCTGGAGGCAGGTCCTTCAAAATTTAGCTTATAGGCATCCTTTGTAGCTTTGTGCCGACTGTCTGCAACAACTGTTCCTTGATTTCTGAATCGCTATCATTCAAGCCTTCACCCATTACCATCCCTATCTGATCCTCCGATGTGATATCGCAATCACATCATCGCTTAATCAATATCGCATATATGTAAAGTCCCCTAACCCCTTACCCATCGTCGATGCGATATTGCGACTTCTCCTCAACCGTCCGATCCACCCTTATATGATCCAACAGCCCTCATCCATCCATTTCTATTTCATCCAAGAGTATCGCTCCCGTCCTTCAAATCATCAATCTCCTGCTTAAAGTCATTTTGCCCATTAAAGGGGTAAAGGAGTTATTTTGTTGTATTTTCACATTTGCCTATTAAAAAGGTAAAGAATTCATTTTCTTATATTTTCATTCTACGCTCGTGCGCGCTCCATGTGTAAAGGGCCAACATCACCTCTTCAGCCATTTTGACTGCCTCATACTAGAAAAGCTCCGGACAACGAGCTCGCAGCCTCAACCGAAGTCGCCATTATACAGTCTGCCTCCTCCTTTTGATACTGTTCAAGCCAAGCGCCGAAGGACTTCCTAGCCCACAGAAAAGGAAACAAACAGGACACGATTGCAGTCCTATTTTGCCATACAGTGGTAAGCAAGGGCGGTTTTTAGTCAAAGAGTATTAGTG
>Ga0181469_100177_pt1 | contig 11639 bp, 5 predicted proteins | sample InSIn2SAF170_2_FD_119081 | JGI IMG/M metagenome (GOLD analysis project Ga0181469, IMG submission 119081) | Clean room microbial communities from NASA Spacecraft Assembly Facility at Jet Propulsion Laboratory, Pasadena, California, USA -... ... | reverse complement strand
CCATGGTTCGTCCATCGTCCGGAGGACCCCAGGAGCAAGAGTAAATGTCATTCTCTTGATAATGGTAGTTTAGGGCTGCAGCCTCGTCTTCATCAGTTACAGGCGCAGAGAGTATGCGGATTCCAGCGACTTGGCCGTCATATGCCATGCCCACCCCACACACATCATTCCGGGCAGCACCAATTTCTCCAGCACACCGAGTCCCGTGCCTATCATCAGACAAGCGAGGTTTGGGATCCGGTCCTGGATTATTGAAGTCCCAGGATCCTTCCGCGTAATAATTTGATTTTAGATCGTCACTTGTGAAATCTAAGCCATCATCGATTATTGCAGTTATGACACCCGCACCCGTCACTCCGTTCTGCCAGACACCGGTCACATTGACATCGACACCCTTCTGAATATAGTTGAACAAATGCCACTGCTCCTGAAAGATTGGATCGAGTATGTCCAACGATGCCGCAATCTCCTTCAATCTTGCCTGATCCGCTTGCTGTTGTTCGTCCAATTGGCCTGGTACATTTGTAGGCGATGCTTGCCTCGAGCTAGGAGGCGGAGGAGGTATTCGTTTGTGTAGACGCATCTTTGCCTGCTGTTTCTGGTGCCACTTGATTCCATAGTCATCCGCGGCAGTCTCAGCGATCCCCAAACTCTTCCTGTGAAGCCTCCGCTTCTTCAGCTCCTGTAATGTAGTCTCCAACCGAGCACTTTGATCTTTCGGACAGGACAGCGTGTAATGATGGGGTAATTCGCCCAATGGGCCCTCAAGGGTGGCATTGAGGACATTCGCTATCGTTCGAGCGTCAGCCAGGCCGTGAAGCTCGAGTGCAAAGTAATCCAAAGCATTATGGTCACGCTTGTGCAAGGCGGCAGTGACTGTCAAGGCTTGCAGGAGCAGCCAAGCGATCGATCGCATCGTGTTGAGCAGAAGTAAGGATCCGTACTACTGGCTCGTTTCCATGGTCAGCCAAATCGTAACCTTCGACGTTGTTGCGGAAGATTTAAACACCAATTTGCACGGCTAGGGACAAACAGCGATGTAAGTTAATTCGAGAACGGATGATAAGTCGGCTTTCATAGATCGTAAAATTTAAACGTTTTTGGACATTGCTGGCTCTCAGATGCCTGGTAAGAAGCAATGCTTGTAGTGAGTCTGTAACAAGGTGTCCAGATTTTCAGCAATGCACGGGCACGTTGAAGAGAATAACAGCAATCACAAAACTAATGATATCTGGAAGTGTAAAGTTTGGTCTGGTACGGAGTACCGTTTCTAGGTATTCAAGGAGACCTGAGGATGTCTTGCACCTTTGTCATATTCCTGCACTTCCTGGGGCGCCCTGCATTGCACCTTACGCTTTTCTACTCAAGGCACAACAGTGGTTTAGAGAGGTGGATCTTCACCGGAACAAGGCTTAGGTTGGCCTAGAGCTTGGATCTTGCCGCTGCACGTTTTAGTTAGTGACGGCGGGACTGCCGTGTACTAAATGTGTTGGCATCATCTTCATTCGTGAGCTGCACCACTTTACCAGCCACTTAGATATTCTTGGTTTCGCTGTCCGTTTTGCGCTCAGCTGCTCTCCCGGTGTAGTTTCGCTTCGATAGTTGTATTGTTACACCTCTATGCAGCTCGGTCTTGTGCGACACGTCTTCGATCTTTCTGCTTCATTTCTGTTTAACGCAATCTTGACCATGACACGAACTTGAAGCGCAATAGATAGCCCACTTTGGCGATTGGAATGATTAACTCTTGAGCAACTATTTTGTGTACATACACCTGCGCGCCATTGAAACAGCTGAAATTGCTATCATGAATTCGATTGACTTCTACCGGGACCCGGCGCTCGACGGGCTCCTTGAGCCACCTAGAAACACGACAAGAAGAACGTCAGGCCATTCGAGACGGACACCAACTGCTCCCAATGAAATTTATGCTCCCACCTATCCACCACCGGCGCCAGAGGTGCCTCAAGATGCACCGATCTCCTATCCTGGGAACGGTTTGGATGGTGGCGGGGGTCTGCAGAGATCATTTTCCCAACGCGCTCGTGGACGACCCTTCGCGGACGAAGCCTTTGCAGATGACGACCTAACAGACGCAATGAGAAACGAGCCTCCGCAATTGTACCCTCAGTCCAACCAATACCCGATGCCAGAGCAACGTCAGCCGCCTCGACCACGGACAAGAGAGGACAATACTCGCCGGAGGCAGATGATTCAGGATAACATAAAGTCCGCGGCTGACTCGGTCCAGTCACCTCGTGATTTAGCAGAGCAAGTCATGATACCGCATCAGGGAACGTACCATGATGATGCAGAGAACATGCCGGGTATGGTGCGGTCCCCGACTACCAAAGATGCGGCCGATCAGTCGGAGCAGAGAGACTGGGCGCCAGACCGATCACCGTTACAGAAGCTCGAGGCGACACTGGGCAATATAAGCAAGGAAGAGAAGCGCGCTCGAGTACAGGAGGCCGAGATGTTGCACATGCAGAAGATCCGTACTCAAACAGTCCCTGAGCGCAACAATGCCGACTCTTCGCGAGAACAGCAGCTTGTATCCACCCCGCCTGCAACCATTGAAGACGCCGGAATGGTTCGGAGCTTGAGCAACACGCAAAAGGATAGATTGCAACACAGCACCGTCATCGAATCACGAAAGCCTGACACGAGACACCTATCTGGTGGTCAGAAAGGGTTTGATTATCAGGTTGCTCCGCCGTTTACACGCAGCGTAACCATAACCCGTACCAGAGGACCAACCACGGTGCATTCCACTCGCTCGGACTCTACATCACAACGACCAGTATCTGCTTCTCAAGCTCAATTGCCTGTTGATCCAACTCCAGACCTGTCACACACAAGGAGTACTTCCGCCGCTCAACCCAGGATCCAATCCCTCCCCAGCGAGGCGTGGGCAACTCCAACTACACAGAGAGTGCACCAAAAGCAGCTTCGTGACCCTGACCCTCTGCCAAGTGCACAAGACCGCAACGCGTCTCACCGGGCGGCGCTCGAACAAATGGTTGACACCGTACCTGCGACCAGATCGAGAAGCTCATACACACAGTCGAAGGCGCTTCAACAAGATTTCCATCATCGACTTGATAGCCAGGCACAGCCTGTGTCATATTTCAGTAGAGATGTACCTGTTATCTCCAAGCAGGATGTGATGCCATCGCGATCTGTGTCTGGTCAGACAGCTATTCGAACAGGCACGCCTCAAGGTCAGGCAATCCCTACCAGCTTGGGAGCACAACAATCACCCGGCGTACGCTCGATTGATTCAACTGTCCCGGCTACTGATTCTATGCAAAGACAGAAACGACAGTCAAATGTCTCGTTTAAAGAGCCGTATGATCGTCGTAGACCAGTCGATGAATGGAAGTCTGCCGAAACAGCCCAACTTGCGTCCGTTGATTTTCTACTGCAACGTCCCGAAACGAATGAAGATCCTGGCCAGAACAAAGCTTGGTGGGAACAAGACCCGAATTCACCACGAAGAAGCGATAGATCGAGGACTGCGGCGCCGAATACTACCGCTGCTATTAATGACTCTGCTGCTGAGTTCAGACCAAGACTCCTTATTAAATGTGGACCCTTACTACGCTATACGGGCATAAAGCGCACAGTCGGCGAGGGCGGTAAGGAATACTGGCGGGGCACAATCATGCTCGTCACGCAGGACTCGCAATCATCGTACGAAAAGCCTCCCGTGCTTCGCTTGTTCGCACAGCCAAAGTCAATGCTAGCTCGTCCTGTCTCTGTGGTCGAAGGTGAACAGCTTGCACCTGAGCATGTGGATCCTATCGCAGGCACTATCAAGATGTCACGAATTGGACGGGCACTGTATGTTCGTCCAGTAGATCACTTACCAGAAGGGAAAGACCTGTCTCAAATTGAGACCGATGACGGACTCTTCGAAAGCTCTCCACCGGTAAACAACACAGATGGAAGGTCAGTCTCCGTTACGTCCCCCGTGTCAAGGTTGAGCGACATGAACGGAGAGCGATGCGGCCGGTTTAAAGAAATCAAGGGCGTTAGATTATACGCCGACCCTGATCGCGATGTGACTTTCTGGCTTTTCAAGCTCGAAATTGAATTGTCCCCTCAGCAGCAACATATTGGCTACAGAATTAATGGCGGCGTGGCACAAGGTTTTTGGGTTCCAGCGGAAGGCGAAACCATGAACATCATGTTCCATTCCTGCAATGGCTTCAGTATGTCTGTCAGATCCGACAATTTCTCTGGTCCGGATCCTCTTTGGAGGGATGTTCTGAACTCTCATCAGAGCAGGCCTTTCCATGTTATGATTGGTGGTGGAGACCAAATCTACAACGACAAGGTCATGACCCATACTCGTCATTTTGGAGAGTGGACAGCAAACAGGAACCCTCATCACAAGCATCACGCACCACTTACAACGGAGATGAGGGAGGAGCTTGAAACCTTTTATCTTGAAAATTACAATAGATGGTTCTCTCAAGGTCTGTTCTCCATGGCAAATGCGCAGATCCCAATGGTCAACATGTGGGACGATCATGATATTATCGATGGCTTTGGATCCTATCCGCATGCATTCATGATGTCTCCTGTATTCAGTGGGATTGGTAACATTGCTTTCAAATACTATATGCTGTTTCAGCAACACAGTGTTGAAGGGATGACTCAAGCCGATGAGCCAAGTTGGATTACTGGGTACAAGCCTGGACCATATATCAAGTCCTTGAGCCGCAGTATATTTCTAAATCTTGGCAGGCCGGTAGCGTTCCTTGCACTCGATTGCAGGACCGAGAGAACGAAGGATCAAGTGCTGTCAATCGATACATGCGATATGGCTCTCGAACGATGTAGGAAGGAAATCACAGAAGGCCAAACGATGCACCTGATAGTTCTATTGGGCGTGCCGATAGCTTATCCTCGAATGAACTGGCTCGAGACTGTCTTTACTAGCCGCGCAATGGATCCTGTCAAAGCCATGGGTCGCTATGGCTTGCTCAAAGGTGGCCTGATGAACAAATTTGACGGAGGAGTCGAACTACTAGACGATCTGGACGACCATTGGACTGCCGCTCACCATAAGGAAGAGCGCAATGAACTCATCAAAGAACTTCAAGACTTGGCTGCAGAGCGCTCCGTTCGGGTCACCATACTGAGCGGCGATGTACACCTTGCCGCCATTGGCCAGTTCTATTCCAACCCTAAGCTCAAAATCCCAAAAGATCGCGACCACAGGTACATGCCTAATGTGATTTCATCTGCCATTGTCAATACACCACCACCGGAGATGCTTGCCGATGTATTGAACAAGCGTAACAAGGTTCATCATCTCGACAGTTACACGGATGAGGCAATGATACCCATGTTTATCCACGATGTTGACATGAGAAAACGTAACAACAAAAATTTGTTGCCACGACGAAACTGGTGTTCTATCACAGAGTATGTCCCAGGCAAAACTCCTCCCGCATCACGTTCGGCCTCACCTGAATCTGTGCAATACAATGAGGAACAAGAGACCCTGCCACAACCGAAACGGCGGTTTTCGCTGTCTCGGGATGATGTCAATCCAAGAATGCTTTTTAGGCGAATGAGTTCTCGGAATGCACCTCCTAGTGCATATCGAGACGGAGATGTGGATACGAGAGATGAACCCCAGAGAACGGCATCATTCGATGGAGCGCGACCCCAACCATCTCGGTCCCGTAGCTGGAACCAAAGGCTCGGTCTTGGCAGGAGAACTGCATCGGAGACCAGGGAGTCCACAACCAATGATGACGAGTTTGTGGATGGCACTCCTGATGGGCGTCGTCCCCGACCCTTACGTCCGGGATTTCATCGCCGACCAACAAATCTATCTGAGAAGGCAGCAAGGAAAGGCAATGTGCCAGCAGTAGATGCGGAGGGCAACGAGATCGATGTGAATGGTCACGTCAACCTCGATGGTGGACTTGATATTGTGCTCAACTGCGAGATTGATCAACGAGATCCATCTGGCATTACAGAGCCCTACAGGCTTCTTGTGCCTACGTTGTGGTACGATGGTAGCTCGGATCGAGAGAAATTGGATGGCGCAGGAGGGCTCAGCCGAAAACCTACTCTACTCAACAGAATGGGTATAGGCAGTCGAAGTGGGCAAGGAACAGCCAAAAACCAAGGTAGTGGCAACTGGGGACAAGAAACGAGTGATACCGAGAGTTACAGTGGCAGTGAAGGAAACGTGGAGGAGAATCCAAAAAAGAAATTCAATCTATTTGGCAGCTTACGACGGAAACGGACCCAGGAAGACCCTAGTCGTGGTTATGATGTCCAAGAGCCTTCGCAGGACTCGAAGTACATGGCAGAGCCAAATGAGTCAAATTCAGCCGCTGCACAGCGTACATTCGCAACACGCGATCCATCAACTCAAGTTTCAGCATCTACCACCACTTCGAAAGACACTCCACCGACCACGAGTTATCAAGCAGCTCCACAATCGTACGACATGCCATACGACGCGTATGATGCACCACAGCAGATGTCACGACCACCTCCGGATAGCTCCCCAGACCAGACTCGTAATACGAGACAGGCACTGCCGACCAGACTTTCTTCCTTCAAAGGCATCAATTTGTTGCGTAAAAATAGTCGCAAGCAAGCGACGAACGATGAATACTCCCAGCCTCCGATCATCAGTCAGCGTTATGAGTCACAACCACAGTCGCAACCACAGCCGCAACTACAATTGCAACCGCAACTGCAACCCCAACCCCAGCCCTTCATTGGACCGACAACTCCTACAATGCAACGTACAAACTCGTACTCCATAGGTGGTAATAGATCCAGCACATTGCAACCACAGACAAGTGCATACGAAGCCTCTTCGGCATACAACCGACCGCAATCTACGAGCCGAACTGTCTCGCAGCCAAATACCAGTGGTTTCACGGTCGGTCCTCCTTCCTCCTTTCCAGCAGCGACAACCAATCCCTCAATGACTTCTGCCCAACGAGCATCCTCCAATCGCAGCAGCAACAGTAGCAATTGGCAAGGCAAATATGATGCCGTTCCTGGCCTTGGTACAGACCATGACGCTTTCGCGAATAATCCTCAACAGCACTCATTGAGAGGTAACGGCATTCTGGGCCAAAATATTCCCACATCGAATGACCAGTCCAGCCGCGAAAACGACGATTCCGAAGCCCGACCCTCGCAGCGTCCAATGTCACAAAGCTACAGCGGCATCGAAGCCTACAGAGAAAAACCAAAGCGAAGCGTCAGCCTCCGTGATCGTGCACGAGGCTTACTTAATCGCGTCAATAGCAAACGCAGATACGACGACGATGACGACGATTATAGTTACAGCGATGGTGAAGGTCAAGATGAACGTGAAGGCGAAGGCGAGTACAGCGATGAAATGGGCGAAGAAGACGAGCGTGGCCACAGCGACGGCGAAGGATCGTACATATCAGGCGACGACTACGACGACTACGACGACTACGACGACTACGGTCAGAAACCAAAAAGAGGACTTTCCCAGAGACTCAAAGAGAGTATGGCGAGAATGGGCTCGAAGAAGGAGAAGGAGAAGCCAACTGGTAATGATGGTACGGTGAAGGGCGGGAATTACTATTGACTAGGCAACGACGATGATGCTGGCGCATCTAATGATAGCGCTGGCGCTGGCGATGAGAAGAGTCGTGGTGGTGCAGATGATGATAATAGTGGTGGGACTGAGGAAGGGTGGGTTGTGTAGATTGGTGTACGTACATAATTCATGATGTTTGATGGTGATGAATTTTGAGTGTCTGATTGGATGGATCCAGCTGGAATCTTGCTGAACGGATGGACATATATACATATCTAATTTCACGAACCTTGACGAACGTATGTACTTGCCTTATCTCTCGGCCAATTATTCTCAGGTTGTGGTTTCGATGATTGTGATTGGAGAATTATTCCCTCCCTTCCTCTCTCGAACATATCAAGTCATGTAAACACATACACCTAGCAAGCCAGGATCCTGTGTCCAGCACCGAAGGCATGTGTGCTGTACGAGAAGGAATAAACTGGAACATCTGGAAGTATACACGGTATAAATTTGCTAAGAGGTATATAAATAAGATGTTTAATGATTTAGTATAATGTTTATGTTTCACTTATCATGATAAAGCATACAAAGTTACGAACCATTTATCTACAACCCTCATACACCTGTCCCAGTGAAAGGGTCGAGTAATAAGTATACAGTACGTGTCAATCGCGAACCAAGAGCAAAGCTGTAGTAGAAACCTCTAAAGAAGAAAGTAGATTGGTTTGCAACGGAAACTATAAACGGTATCGAGAGGTTTGTATGCCATCGCTGAACAAATGAGGAAGTGCTACAACGAAGTGACCAGTAACACTGGCTGTGGCGATGGCGAACATAGAGTTGAAAAGGAGCATTCGCCGTGGTGAGGATTTCAAGTGCTGTTCGTGCACGCGTATACGTGAGTGCCTATGTACAGTATGGTATTTGAGATAAGGTTCCTGTAGCAATGTGTAGCTGGTGTGCGCACCAATCCCAGCCACGACCGGATACGAATTGGAATTAGTCAATGATTTCGATGCTAATGCTCGTTGTGGCCTTTCACATGAAGAGTACTACTATCAACAACAACCCCAGTCTTAGCCTCATCAGTATACCCTCGCTCCCCTTCCTCCCTCTCCACCACCATCTCATCCCGGTCAGTCTCACCCATCATACCACTCGCCTGCTCCCGTTTAACTTCTTCTCTCATAACCTGACTTGCAGCTGCATTAGCAGGAACAGCATTCTTGCTCTTTCGTCGTCTCATGAACAGTACAGCACAAACCATGAGGATAATTAGCACAACGACAACGAAGCCGATGATAAGGCCTATCCATGCTTTCTTTCTCTGGTCACAGCATTTTAGGTTGGCGAAGGATGGCCATTTGCAGTTTTGTGTGTTGCATGTTTGTTGGAGAGCTGCGGTTGCCGGGCTGGTGGATTGGCTGTGGCGGACTGTTGTGGTGGTTGTGTGGGACGTTGTGTATGTTTGGACTTGGCCTTGGGCGTTGGTTGAGGTTATTGTTTGGGCGATTGTTGTTGGGAGGATTTGGTTGGATGAGGAAGGAAGGTTGTTGAGGTGTGAAGACTGTGCGGTGGCTTTGGAGGTGTGGATTGCGGTGGTGAGGGTTGGTTTTATTGTTGATACTGCTTCTTTTATGGTCGGTTCGATGACAGCGTCGATGGGGATGGTATTGGATCTTGTAGTGGCTGTACCCTGTGAAGGAAATGCAATTTGAGATGTATTTGGTGTGCAGACTCCCATGTTTGTTGTGCTTGAGAGAAGATGAGAGGGGTGATTTTATTGACAAGTGTACTGTTGTGAAATGTGGTGGATGATAACTATTGTATCAAGCTGGATGGAGGGACAATCTGATTCTGAAGTGTCTCCTCGTCAGGTATTTGAAAACTGGAGAATGCTGTCGAGCTGGGTGGAGGATCTCTCCATCCATGTCAGCATCGAGCGGATCCGCATCCTGCTGGAATACCGATTGCATATCCGCTTGGATGAATGAGGTGCCCTTGTAGCTGTTATGAGTTTGTAGCTTTGTTGTTGCGGGTACGAAGGTTCAGCTGTAGAGGGACTGACACGACGGTCGACTATGGAAGTTGGTGATAGGCCAGCTCGTTCAGTAACATTGGGCTCGAACGGCAATGGAGCACAGGGCGGGTATGGTATTGAAAGATGGTGTTAATTGTGTCTATTCTTGTGTCTTTCGACCGGGTATTGTAATGCACGGGAAGATCTGCTGAATACCTGCCAGTCAAGGCATCATGGGTCGCCTAACGATTCAGGCCTGACATTACGGGGTACTAGTAGATGGGTTGCTGAGATGTGATTGGTGATTGACGTACGGTCTCGACTTCCTTCAACCAATCGATGTTGTGATCCTACCAGTACATGCGGTTCCTTTTACACAGCTCGTTCCGTTGATAGCAATAGCATATGATCGTATCAATGTTCGTGACCCTGCCATACCAAATTTCCAGAACTTGAGATCAGAACAGACCCGACGAGTAGTTTGAATGAAGGGAGTGCTCGATGCCACGAACCTGAACTCTTCATCTATACAGTTGGAACAGATGTGACAGCTAATAGCTGCTTGTGCTTGGGAGAATATAAAATGAATCCCCCCATTGAGATGGACACCTAGCGCGTCTGCAGCGCTGCTGAAGACAAATGTGGTGAAGGAATTCTGCGCTTTGCACCTGTAGCTGCATCAAGCGCCAGAGGAGTCGGTTCTGCTGACAGACTCCCAGCTGCAAGACTTAATTGGATCATTGAGTGGCCAAAGAGGAGTCCTTGGGTTCGTCTTCGGTTATTGGTTCTTTGTCGTAGTTTTTGCGCATGCAATACCGTAACTTATATATATAATTGCGATACTGCTGTCTGGGTAAGGTAACTGGAGAAAAGTTAAAACACGACATAAAAGGTGATCATGAAGTCAAAACTTTGAATATCGTGTGCATACAGCCAAAATGCCAAAAGATAATATTCTGTCATGAATGATGTACAACGTTTCCATCAGATGTTTTCCACGCCAGAGAGTTGGGTATCCACACGCCAGTAAGGATGAAGACCTTCCTGGTCCAAACGCGAGTGCATCAAGTCGAGAAACACTTAACTGAGGTTGGTCGTGTATCACCCCATGGCACGATGGAGTGAATGGTGCAAGGATGATCTAGGCTGCTGCTGCCGCTGATGTATCTCACATATGGCAGGTAGTACACAACTTACATGTCGAGAATGGTAAATAGTGTGTTAACTAAGAAGGAACAGAAGACGTACCTGGGTGTGTAGGTGCGTCCTGTACACCCTACGTTCTGATGGTCTCCATGCTATGAGGTTACCAAGATTTGGTTGCGTACACGAAAAAAGCTAAGCGCAGCACTCAAGTCGTTTGCTACATTTTTTACGAAAGGACAACAAACCGTGAGCATGTTTCAAGCGTGTTCCGGTTCGATGCTGACCAGGCTTGCTCACAGAATGATGCAGCTGATCAAATCTGGATGTGTAAACATTCCAGCAACTCTCACAGGCAAGTCGGCATACCAGCGGGTGATCGGTGCTCTGCGCAGGGATGGATACGACATCAGTTCCATCTACTGTCAATCTCAATATCTCTCTCCGTTGTTTTGCCATGAAAGTGTACTATACCTGTGAATTTGTCAGCTGAATATTGAAAACGGACTTTTTGGGCTAAGGGCCGTTAAATCCGTAAGAGATCTTCACGCTTCCCCCCTTGATACGTCCGGATCTAATATCTCGACGTAGTGCAATTACTCATCTTCGAGATGATGAGAGCTTGAGAACCATACCAAGATGCCGAATTGGATGTATTTAGGACAGTCAAGATGTAGAGACTCAATTGCCTACCAAGCTGAGCTTCTCCATAATCCAACACCCAACAATAAGCACACCTGTCTTCGACCATGAAGTCAATCACAGTCTGGGGCAACGACAGCGGCCCAAACCCGTATAAAGTCCTCATCATCCTGGAAGAACTCAACCTCCCATACGAGTTCAAGGAGTTGGATTTCCCTAGCATGAAGCAACAGTCTTACGTCGATATCAATCCTAATGGCAGAGTGC
>Ga0181469_100845_pt1 | contig 11719 bp, 11 predicted proteins | sample InSIn2SAF170_2_FD_119081 | JGI IMG/M metagenome (GOLD analysis project Ga0181469, IMG submission 119081) | Clean room microbial communities from NASA Spacecraft Assembly Facility at Jet Propulsion Laboratory, Pasadena, California, USA -... ... | reverse complement strand
GTCCGACCCCTCTTGTGCAGCTGCTGGGTGTCCCTTTTCTGGAGGTGGCAAGCCTGGAAACTGTTCTGCCTCTACTGATACTCTGATGTATTCTGAGATTCAGGATATTGTTGCCAATGGCGCTAAAGTCGTGGAAGACAAAGATGCTGCTGTTGCCATCGTGACATGGTATGTGTCGCCTGCTCGCCTTGATCTGTCTCGCGAACTAATATCTGAGGTTGACAGGGGCGATGACCAGTGGGTCTCGTACGATAATCATGTCACTCTCAAGCTCAAGATGGACTATGCGAATAGCAAATGCCTAGGAGGAGTTATGGTAAGCACTCTATTCTGGGGAGAAACGAAGGAAACATGATTAACGCGTATTAGATCTGGGCTGCTTCTACAGACGACACCTCGGGGTAAAGCTACGTCCATAGAATCCGATTCCCATAACAACCTTGCTGGGATCAATTTTGTTTCTCCACATGAGGTCTAACGTTTGAGTGATTTCGGTAAGGTTGGTGTGTGCTAAAAAGAAATCATACATTAGTACGTGATCGCTTGTCAGTGACGTAGAGAAGTCTTACCATTGACCACACTACCGATATAAGGATCTGTGGAGTCCCTGTGTAGTCAATAAAAATTAGCAGATACTCCAGTCGATGACAGTGGTATCTAAGTGATAAGTTGAGTGGGATATTCCGTACCAGGTTCCATGCAAATCGTAAGTCATGACATTGAACCAGTCAACGTTGGATTCAATGGATTTGATGTCAAAGTTCTGCATGTACCAGTATGACGATGGTAGTGTAATTCTCAGGCCATATTTGTGCCCATCTGAGCCCAGTGCGTTCTTGAGGTTTTTCAAGAATGAGACGTAGTTGGCAAAGTCCGCGGGCTTTCCAGAACGGTCGGATGCCACTGGATACTCCCAATCTATATCAACACCATCAAATCCATAGGTAGACATGAAGTGAACCAATGACTTGAAAAATGCGGTCTGAGCACTCTTTGACCCGGCAAGGTCGGAGAAGGTGGTTGTAGTAGGTTGGTCTGGGTCATTCATGGACCACCCGCCGACGGAGATCTTTTGGAATGCCAAGTATCAGCACTGATCAATATGAAGTTGTGGAGAACACTTACCCATGTTTCCAATCCAGGATTGTATGTCTTGAGAGCTGTGAAACGAGAATAAAGTGCTGTATCCCCGCTTGACATAGGTGCGATCTCGAATGAATCTGGGTCCACAAAGGCGAACGCGAAGTTCAAATGGGTGTAGGCTTTTGTCAAAAGATCTTCCGGGTACACTGTCAAAATTCGGATATTAGTTACTCGGCCAGCCGTGTAATCTTTATGTCTTGAAAGCAATATTCTTAATACATACTGCCTCGACACGCCCTGCCGCTTGACCATCCCTCGTAGTATCCAATGATTCTCTTGCTCGCAGAGGAACCAGAAGAGCACGAAGGCTAGGTCACGGTTTTGTTTCCGCAGAATTCACTGGTAGTACCACAAAATCCGTACTTGCTGGGGTCACATTATCGTCAGCCTTATTGCCCAGAACATCCCGAAGGCTAATGGCATGCATGATCTTTTGCCTACCTGCAGCACACATTCAGCGGGCAACTCTCGGCGGTTGACCATTCAGATCCCCAGCCGGGGTCACAATCACTCTTTGCATCGCATGACGAGATACAGACGTCGCTACCGCAGAAGTCTGGACCGAGACCTATGTTCCGTTGTTTCCATGTTAACATGCTGTTTTCAGGCACTAGATACTGCTTGTATGATACGTACCACATACACCTGTGTCAGAACAGCAACCAATTTTACATGGAGAGCTTGCAGAACAGGAATAGGGATCGGATGAGGGGTCGTCGGCTACCGCAAAAGAAGCCGTTGTGAGAACAATAGCCCACCCTACGAGATGCTTGAGAGACCACATTTGGTACACCAAAGCCTCATGCAAAAACGCAAATAAGGATATTTCTATCCAGTCCTGGAAGGGTGAAAAAGAAAAATAACAAATAACAAATAGCAGGTATTCGGACCTTGGTTACGATGGTCGCTCAACCCTATAAGGCTTCCTCTTAAGTATTACCAAGGGTCAGAGAAACATTACGGCCCACGTCCATCTCGCCTTGGCCGGCAAGATGCGATATTTGGAGGAGCTAGCACACACTCTGTCGCCCAAATCACAACCTGCAGTGGATATATGTTTACCACCATGAACTATACGGCCCAATCAATCCTAGCTGATGCGGAAATAATACCCTGAGCAATATGCGTTCCGTTCTTTCCGTAGATTGTGGGCTACAATTTCCGGTATCTACATCTACTCACGAAACCGGGCCATCTTTTGGACATAGAGCAGATGGGGCGGCCCGTTATTAAAGGCGAGAGGTCTTCATGGAATCGTATAATTGGCTGCTGCAATGCCGCTCGCCATACCAAATCGAGGTTGGAAAGGGGAACTGTTTCAGGGGTCGTTGAAGACAAGGAGGTGGGGTAAAAATGGTGACAGGAAAGAGAATACGTGCCAATGATCCGCAGCCCTTTGATGGATATCCCGCGACATATTGGGCGGATTGGGCTATTTCTTCTTTCGATCATGTCTGTATGAAGGATGCAGACACTGGAGAGTATTGCGTGGGTGTGTTTCTGTCCAATTTCTACATCTTACAGCTTTCATCACAGCTCTCAATAACTAATTCATCTTATCTCCAGATGTGATTGGCGATTACTTTCAGAATCAGACCGCTGAGTCGGATGGAACCGACCTCACCACGGACCAATTATGCTCCAGTTGCGTGGTCTCTCTCTTCACGTTAATGCAGAGCACCCCTTATTCCAACTACGATCCTACCTTGGCCAGCATATGGAGTGATATCCAGAGCCAATGCTCCTTGAGTCAGTCAACTGCAGTACCGACTCTGGACACCAATGTGACGCAGCCTGGAGGGTTTGCACTACCTGGATACTCGACATCCTCCTCCCTTTGTCTTTCCAACACTACATATACTGTAGTCAGCGGCGACAATTGTGAGGCCATCGCTGAAAGTTATAGCGTATCGACAGGCACACTTATCGCGATCAATGACGTCTATGTTGACTGCAGCAACTTGGGAATAGGCCAGGTAAGATGATTTCATTCTCTTCAATATACTCCTTGCTGGAAGGAAGCTAACGAAAGCGTTCATCCAAACCCCAGGTTCTTTGTATCCCACCCACATGCACCACATATGTTGTGGAGAGTGGTGACACCTGTAACACGATTGCGAATAGCACCAGCACCAGCTTCCAACAGCTTGTAGCGTGGAATCCCTCCCTGGGCACATACTGCACCAATCTACTTTCGGGAACGAATATATGTGTCAGTCCTCCAGGTGGTGTTCAAAACCTGACCACCATTGCGGGTGCCACAGCTACCCAGATGGGCATCTATGCCACAGCCACCGTTTCTCGACCCAGTCCCGTTGCTAGCGGAACGACACTTGACTGTGGAAAATACTACCAGGTCCAATCGGTACGCACTGAGTCACATCACTTACTCGTTATTATACAGAAGCTCACTCGAACAATTCTCTAGGGAGATAATTGTCAGCTTATCTCGGTCAATCAGACCATTTCCCTTGACCTTTTCGAAGAGATCAATCCCGATCTTGACTCAAGCTGCTCAAATCTCGAGCTTGGTGTCTATTACTGCGTTCTTCCTACAGAGAACTGGAATGCGACCACCGTCTCAACAACCGTCACAGCGCCAACCACGACGCCATCCGGAACGACTTCTGACTGTTATGAGTGAGTTGCTTGTAGCAAGGCCGTTTCCCTACCACGGTATGAAAAACAGCTAACATCTCTTGTAGATACTATGTGATTCAGACTGGTGATTACTGCTCACTCATCGAAAGCAACTTCGACATCACCATGGACCAGCTCCAGCTTTGGAATCCATCTCTCCTTTCCGATTGCTCGAACCTTGCCCTCGGTGAAGCGTATTGCGTCAATGGCGCAGACCAAACTTCCACCTCGACCCCAGCAACAGTATCGGCAACTGCTACGGCTGTGGCCAAAAGGCAAATCTCATCCTTGGACACTGCAGCATCTCAAACGACCGTAGACTTTCAGGCTGGTGGCGTGCCGCGCGGGTGGCCTGGTTTACAGGCGCCGAATCTGGCAAGGGCATATGCCGCGGCGACACAGAATGTAGCTAAGTGAGGGTAGACAGGGGGGCTAGGTAACCGATGAGGCAGCATATTGAAGTCAACAATGTGATCAGTGTTGTGCTTCTTCATAGATCCCGAATTGGACTTCATAAACTGTTGCTTTTATCCATGAGTCAAGGACATTAGCGACATCTTTTATAAGAATTGCTATAGTCTGCGAACCAATACCCTCAACTCAGTTTCCGCTTAAATGGCGCATCCGAGCCGTACCTCTGTAACTCGAGAACCAGATATCATCCTCATGGTCTAAGGCCTGTGACAATGTGTGTAGATCCCTCATCTGCAAGGAGACATCCAGGTAGAACTCCTCTAGCAGAGACTCCACGGCCACATTAAAATACCCCTTGAAGTCGGCGCCTGCTATATCCTCATCATTTGTACCCAGCAGATGTAGGGGGATCGCTTCCCGATCTACCGCAACAACAAACGGAATTGTTCGGCGCTCACGGCGTGGCGTGGATAAAGGGAGTGAAGCGGACAGGACAGAATCCATGGAAGCTGGCGTGACCACCAGACAAGCAGAATTATCGAGCCCCATTTGTACGTCCATTTCACGGAAACGTCTTCATATAATCCATCAGCATAATGACAAAAAGGTCGAGAACGAAAACCCAAGGAGACATACCTGGCCACCTCCGCTGCACTTGCACCCTCTAATTCCGGCTGTTCCACCCACTGGAACTGCAGCAGACTGATTGCTTTGTCGACCTTGGGCAACGTGCCCCGATATGGGGCCAATCCCTCCTCGATCAACGCGTCCCATCGTCTGCGAAATTCCGCCCACTGGGTCTCGTGCTCACCCCCATAGGGAGTCGTACGGAACACTACAAACCCCCAATTTCCCCAGTCCTCGGTCGTTTCGGTTTGAAAAACACTATTCAGGTTGCGGATAAAAGTTGCGAGCAGCTCCTGGACCGACTCCTGCTTGCTTTCTTCTGCGGCCTCGCGTCGGGCCCAATGGCGGCGATTTATCTCTTGTTTTATTTCATTGAAGCCATCTTCGCCGAAAGTTGCTTTCAGACCGTCGAAAAGAGTCGTGCGTTGGTCGTCTGGGAGAGCCAAAATATCGTCTAAGGGTTTGTTGAAAAGGTCTTCATGCGTCCAGCCTTCTGGGTAGAAAGACATAGTTGTAGGTAGGAAAGATTGTTTTGGCGTGAAGTAGGGTATGATCAATCTGGTCAAATGGAGAGGCTGCTGTACTTATGTATACTACGTTCAGCTACCAGGCATCAAGGACGGGGTAACACGGCATTTGCTAGGGAAGAATGTTTAGTGAGCTATTAGCCGATTGTAGCATAAGACAAACCCATTGCAAAAAAATCAAGAAATTTAAGGTTTAGAACAATTGGAGACGATCACGACAATGTGCTAGTAATTAAAAGCCGAAAATCCACCTGTTACTTCCGTAATTACAGTCGTCCTGCCTACTTCTCCCCGTTCGGGGCTATGACTCACTAGGTCTGCAGCTGCATGAGCTACCTACCCTAAGAGGTCTGTCCCAGTTCAAGGCTTTTGAGAGAGGTCCGGGTCTGGCCAAGGGGATCTCGAGATGCGACTGTGAGGAAGAGGGAAAAGAGGAATAAAACCAAGAATATTAGAATGGTTTGTTGTAGTAGTAAAATAGACTACTCTCGTCGTAGTCTTGGTAGTAGTGTGCGAATGTTCTAGGTCGGGAAAGAACATCGAAAAGCCCCGTTCTTGTCGCAGCTATTAATGATTCCAGGGGATTCAGATTTTAGATATAGCATTCGAAATATATAAAATGTGATAAAAACAGAATTATATAACAATAATTATTTTATAACTATACTTATTTTTACAATTACTTTACATATATTCTCTGTATACTCACCTACTATTACTCGATTTTTACCCTATAGTCTACCTTTTATAACGTACCTAGGGTGGCTGTACCCAGTTTACAAGCCAATCCCCACGCGACCATTAAACAACCCTCAACATCGCCTCAAAACCCAATTCACTTCGCTTTCCCGCAGCGCAATTGGCGTCGTTCTCTCGCTCTTTTGTGATCATAAAGCATCCAGCAACATCATGCTTTAAGCTTCTTCCCCCAACGACCCAATTTTCACAATGGGTCCTCTGTCCCTCTTTCGAAATATTTATGACCTCGATACGCTGGACACACGGTTCACCAGCTCCTCATCTGCTCCTTACCAGACTGTAATCGATGCGCGAAGCGATCCCGCAACGAAGAATGACGCGACTACCAAATCGCGAGAGCGCGCATCACCTTCGAGATGGAGTACACCCGAATTCTACTTCTACTATGTGATCTTCATTATCGCAGTTCCAGTCATGTTCTGGATCCCATACCAAGTGTCTAGCCGTAGGTTCAGACATCGTTCCCGTGCTGTCGCAGGAGATTTATGCGCGTGCTGACCAAACCGCGCAGCTTCGGACCCTCGATACCATAAATACGAGTCGCACCTATCGGATGGATGGCTTTTCGGGCGCAAAGTTGACCTGACAGATCACCAATACCACACATTTCGCGGAAACATCCCCTACATGGGATCCCTCCTCCTCTTCCACCCTCTCCTTCGCAAGGCCTGGAACTCGATTTTCCCGATCTCAGAGCGGACAAATAAAGGGGGTGCTGGGCGACTTGAACAGCGTTTATCATTCGACTATGTTTTTGCGATCTTGTACCTATTCATCTTGCATGGGTTCTCGGCGTTCAAGGTTCTCCTTATATTCCAGATCAACTACCGCATCGCGACGCAACTTCCGAGACGATATGTCCCGCTGGCGACCTGGGGCTTCAACATACCTGTTTTGTTTGCGAATGAGTTGTGCCAGGGCTATCATTATCAATGGATCGCGAGCTATATCGCCCCTCCTCTGATCAGTTGGGGCTCTTGGCTAGACAGCTATGGCGGACTGGTGCCAAGATGGGAGATTCTATTCAACATAACGATCCTCAGGCTTGTCAGCTTTAACTTGGATTACTACTGGAGCATTGACAAGCGCGGCTCCAATTCTCTCGAGGTATGTGCAATTGCACCTGTACCCATACATCTGGGCCTCTTCTAATCTGCCAAAGAAGAAGCAGCTGGACCCGGCACACCTGTCTGAGCGCGATCGAGTATCCATACCTGCCGGCCCCAAAGACTACACCTTCAGGAACTACGTCGCATACGCCGCTTACGCCCCACTCTACCTCACGGGACCTATCCTTACATTCAATGATTACATCTGCCAGTCCAAGTACCGAGCCGCCAGCATTGAGAAGCCGAGGACGATTCGTTATGCCATCCGCTTCCTTCTTGTACTCTTGGCCATGGAGGTTGTTTTGCACATCAATTATGTCGGCGCCATTAGCATTTCCCATCTCGAATGGAGCAGTTACACGGCTGCGCAGCTGAGTCTATTGTCATTTATGAATCTGCACATCATCTGGCTGAAGCTTCTCCTACCATGGCGCATGTTTCGTCTTTGGGCCCTCGTCGATGGTATAGATCCTCCGGAGAACATGGTCCGCTGCGTCAGCAACAATTACAGCACCCAGCTCTTTTGGAGATCGTGGCATCGCTCGTACAACCGCTGGCTCATTCGGTACATTTACATTCCGCTCGGCGGGACTTCCTTCCGCAACTGGCGCGCCATTGCTAGGTCTATTCTGACATTCCTGTTGGTCTTCACATTTGTTGCACTCTGGCATGATATCCAGATGCGACTACTCATCTGGGGCTGGCTCATTGTAGTCTTCATGACACCAGAGTGGATCGCCGCATGGCTTTTTCCCAAGAGAAAATGGGAGAATCGGCCAACGGAGTATCGGATGCTCTGCTGCGTGGGTGCGGTGGCGAATGTACTGATGATGATCTCTGCGAACCTGGTCGGGTTTGCATTGGGCTTAGATGGATTGGAGGTTATCCTAAAGAGCATCTTGCATGACTGGTCAGGTGAGTTTGAAATATTCCCCCTTTTATTGGCGATAACTGACGATTATCAGGCGTTCTATTTCTCCTTACTGCATGCGCATGTCTTTTTGTAGGAATACAGGTAATGTTCGAGATCAGAGAGGAGGAGAAGCGTAAAGGCAGAAATGTAAAATGCTAGCTTATCAGCCACGCGTCTAATTTAACCTCACAAACCTCGTCAAACGGTACATTTTCTTTACAAATCTCACATTATTGCCGTTATTATTGAAGCGGATGTCTGAGCATTATCGAAACAAAAAGTTGTCTCCTCCATGGGTATCATAACTTCTTTCAAGCTTCTTATCATTGGTCTCGCCTCCTTTATGATCGATCTCAGCCACGGTACCCAACCCCTTGATAGGTTCCCTCCATCTCGACATCCCTATCATAGGACACTTTCTTGCTGACCTTTCCATCGAACCCCAACTTCTTCTCCGTGATCCACTTCCTCAGCCATATCAAACCCCAAACAATGCAAAATACTATGATCGTACCAACGGCAATCCCAAAGATGTACGCCGCAACCAGCCCCCTGCTCCCTGTGGACGTATAATCCAAGAAGGGGTACGTATAAAATCCCTGCGTCGCATACGTCAAGTACGCCAGTGCAAGATACATTGCAAGTATAATAATCAGCCAAAACATGTGAACCCACGGCGGTGTAGCTGTCCTTGGGATGAAGATCTCGAAAAGCGCAAAGACGCTGTTCAGTGCATGCTGGCTCACATTCTCCCAGGCCCGGAATTGACCGTAGAAATGGTTACCCGGGAACAGCGCGCCCCAGTATACAATGGTGACAATAAACGGATATACCACGATGGTTGTGTAGAAGAGCGAGTGGAGGGCTTGTAGTGGGCGGGGGAAGTTATCGAGCGTGGAGCGGTTGGCGCCTCGAAGTGCGTATGTCGATGTGTGAAGCGCGGCAACGAGAAAGTAGAATGCGGTGCCCCAGTAGCAGAGACATGTGAAATAAGAGAATGACTGTCGGGAGTCTTGACAACCGCCGAATTCCTCGTGCTCGCAAGTCCAGATTATGCTAAAAAGTCGTGTAACAAGCGCATACAAGCCCTACGATTATCCGGTTAACATCTACCAACAAACTTTCGCGCAAAACAGTTGCAAGGTTCGTAGTTCACATACGATTAGGAAACGAATCGTAAAGAGAATCCAGGGACTCAGCAGCCATGATGTCTGAAATCGATTTGAAGGATCCCAAAGATCGGTGCCGAACCAGAATACATCCTTGAATGCCATTATTCCACACCCAGTTGTAAGCCGTAGAGAGGCGCAGTCAGGTCAATATCGCTTCACCGAACATTCATATGCAGAACGAGAAGCCCCCAAGTCGAGCGACAGATGAAGAGATGGCTCGCGTGAGTTATATCAAAAGAAATTTACTCCGGAGATTGCTGGTTCGGGGCGCTCTATGCAGATTGGCGCTGTCAATCTAGATAGCTCATTGACTGCGGGGAGCCATGCCGAATCCGGTGCCAAGCTCCGGCCGGGGATCTGCGCAATGAAGTAGCTTTCGGTGGCTCACCTCTTAGCGATGGCCACGCACGAGGGCCACGCACCACGGCACATGGCAGTCTAAATATCGTACTTGAGTCTAGTGCCCAGTAGAGTCTACAGACTATTACCCAGTAGCCAATGTGACCAACTTCTTGATAATAAATCCTCCGTATACGGCGTATTCAGCGCGGCGTTGGTCCGAAGAATGCTTTCTTTGTTGACAGAAGGTTTCTTGGCAGACCGGGGTAAATGATCTCCAGGACGTTTCGATATGAGACATACGTCTATGGAACATAATCCACGAAAAGCAACACACGCTGATTACAGGATGCAGGTATTCCGTACATTGGTTTCAATCTATTCCTGTCTTGAAGAGTAACGTTCCAAAGCTGCAACGTCAGATGATAAGTTGAGCTACAACGGCTGCCTGTACACCACAGGGATATCATCTTCTATACATACCAGGATCGAACACGAAACCGCAAACACATTGCAAAGAGTATTGTTAGCAGGACAGCATCCTAAATCATATCAGAAGATCAGTATGAATACCAAGGAGATCCGAGCGGCGCATATGGTGTAAGTTTGCAAAGCCTTCGACCACGGATGTAAGTGCAATCCGCACAGGCTTAGTTAGGGTCTAAAGTGGCCTTCCACCTTTAAATGTGAATGGGAGAATTCCAGCGTATACATGTGGATTTGGCTCGAACAGCACAATTTTCGCCACGGACATTCGCTTGTTGAAGTACATGATTATATCGTACTCTATGTATATGGAAGGTTGAGTGCGCAAGACAGGATCACTGAGCACGAGCCACTCGAGACCAGCCTGTGCCGCGCCCGGCAGTGGGTAGCACTAAGGGGAGCGAGATTGTGCCTGAAGATTATTGCCAATAGTGTTAGACTTGCGCGTCAGCACACACCCAACCAGCGTCGGTCGCAATCTGCGATGCATCGCGAGACGACGCTGTCACATCAATGTGAGCCCGCCCCGGACGCCACCCCATCGTGGCGATTTTCATACATCCTGATAAATTGGCGCGGGAGGCCAAACCAGTCAGAAGAAGCTTGATTGTTCGGGAAGTGCACGCGAATCTGCACAAAAGCACTCCACGCGTCCAATGGGTCTTATGTATGTGTCTCAAAGTTCCACAGTGGTGCCGCTGGTGCGAAGACCCAGAGACCAGAAGAGTCTCGAATTCGAGAGGGTCCGGTCGCTGTCGATGCCGATCACCAGTCAACGGCTGCGCTGTGCAATCCAGGAGACTTGAAGGACGATCCTTAGGCCCTTCCTTTTGATTTTTGCATACCCGAGCTGGGATGAAGTGGTGACTTTACTGCATGCAACAGGGGTAACGGCCGTTTTAGTGTCGTTGGGCGCCGTGACTAAAAGTGTGCTCTGCCGTTAAGTGGGTAACGCTAAGGGGTAAACAGAGGGAAGAGGCGCACTTCTTTAATTCGAGGTCGTGATGGATGTCAGCCTCTACTCCACAGTCAAAGTGTGCACCATCTGCAATGAGCTGGTACATACCTCGACTTCAGTCTTGGAAGTTATTAGCCATCAAATGAAGCGGCATGCCAGGCGCTTCTTTGTTACATAAGATGCGCGCGAACGAGATTTTTTTTTTGGGCAAGTGATAATGCTCGATTCGAATGGATTTGAGTATATTATTAGGCAATGAATGGTCATCAAGATACTTGCCCATGGGTACCAAAAACTAGCCGCACCTGGTACTACTACACGGTAGGTCAAGGGGGAGGGGAGTTGGGGGGTTGAACCCGACAAACTGAGGGTCTTCGAGGGGCTGCCAGATCCTCCTACCTATGTACAAGACGGACATGCTCGCCGCAGAGTCTTGTAACTAGATAAGTACTATTCCAGCCGGCTCCGTACGGAGTATCCGTAATACCAGGTACAACATAATTTGACCAACTGCGATGGAGCTTCCCGTTCCCTCCTTCCTGTCAATTCTGTCCACCGAATAATGGGGTGGTACGGGGTGGGAGGAGGAAGGAACCATCCTTAACCTTGCTAGGCCTTGCCCTTTTTTTTGG
>Ga0181469_100764_pt2 | contig 11721 bp, 13 predicted proteins | sample InSIn2SAF170_2_FD_119081 | JGI IMG/M metagenome (GOLD analysis project Ga0181469, IMG submission 119081) | Clean room microbial communities from NASA Spacecraft Assembly Facility at Jet Propulsion Laboratory, Pasadena, California, USA -... ... | reverse complement strand
TGCACACTCCATCCCCAAAATGAGGTCTATACCACCACCCTAAAATCTCCACTAGCACCTAAACCATTTCTTCCTTCCTACCCGCTGCTCACCAGCCAGCAGATCTAAACAACCCTGACGTAATTCCCCGGAAACAGTCCCTTTCGTCCACAATAAACACCCCAATACCAATCTCCATTGATATCTTCCACTTCTGAGATGATCGCATGTTTAGGAAAACTCAATTCATCTGTAGCTTCAATGCCAGGGAAATATGACCATAGGGCTTGGGCGCGGAAGCCTATTACACCATCTGGAGGGAAGAGTTGGGAAGAAGAGGGATGCTTGAAGGGATGAGTGGACGCAGAGGAAACAGCGGCGGAGGTTCCATCGTTTTCTTTCCAACGCCATTGGTTGGTTGTGGTTGCAGAAGTGGTGGATTGGGTAGGGGTATCTTCCTTCAAGGCCCAGCCGCCGACGAGATCGCGGACGATGAGGCGACGGGATCCGCCTTCTCTGTCTTCATGGCCGATAACGGTCATACGATGAGATTTCAAGCATCTCCTCCATCCTGATGGTCCATTGTCGCGGGAGATCTTGCCAGTATTGCAGAGGGAGTGGTAGCAAGATGTGCAAATGTCGTAGTTTCCTTTGTTGCATGTGTTGCAGTGGAAGCGTGAGTGTGGGAGTGGAATGGAGTAGTGACAGATGTCGCAATAGGATGATAGGGTTACTGGGGTGTATGAGGAAGGATTGGGGGCGTGGGGGAGAATGGATGTGGTTGAGGAGGGTACGGCGAAGTGGAAAGCGGAAGTGGCGGATGTCAGGGGTGGTGGGTATAGGTCGGAGGGTGAGTGGCGATGAGAAGAGGACGGTGCTTGGGATACATGGGCGATTGAGGCTAGTGGATGAGTACAGTGCTTGCCTTGTTGAACACAGGCATTGCAGAAGCCCCAAGCACCGTCGTTGCATGTGTTGCAATACCAATAGCACGCATTGGCAAACGCTTGACAGCCGTCGCAGAACAAGCCTTGTTCCAGAATTGCAGTGCTTTGGACGTATTTTCTGGCCGACAAGACGTGAGGAGGGTCCAGATCCACATGCTCAGAGCCTGGAGCAGCTTGAGGTCGATAGCGAACGAAAGCAGCGCGGCCAAAGCCATACCAGTTGAGACAGCCTTTGCCTGCATGATAGCATTCAAGACATAGGTTGAAGCTGCCTTCCAAGCACTTGTCGCAATGATAGTGTAGCGAGTGTTGTATATCAGCCTTCTCACATCTCGAGCAAGTGATTGATGGAGAAGGGATGTCTGATGATGGTTCTCGTCGAGGTGGTATCGGCAATGCGGGAGAGCTGTGGTTCGAAGGACGTGAAGAGGAGTCAGGATTTAGGCGTTGATGGCGATCAGAAGCGGTGTTGAGTCGGGGCGTGAGATTGGCCGAGGCAGCGCGACGTCTTGCTGATGAAGGATGAGTCTGTGCAGAAGGCAGAAGGTGAGGATTGCGAGTTGTGGTGGTCGATGTGGTTCGACGGTGGGTAGAGGTTGATGGCGAGTGTCTGTGAGTCGAGGAAGGCGGAGAATGGCGATGGGTAGACGTGGTCGGAGAATGGTGAGCAGCAGAGGGTTCACGGTCACGGTCACGGTCACGGTCACGAATACGATCACGATCGCGACGGTCTTGACGACGTCGAGAGCGATAGGCTTGGGCGATGGAGTCTGTGATGGCGTCTTCCTGGTCCGGAGTGAGATTGTTGAGATCCATCCCGTCCAGGAGACCATGATCGATGATGTGACGCATGATTTCATCTTCCATGTCGCCCAAGTCGACGTCCGATTGACTGAGCAACGAACGTATACTGGACTGATGTGACAATCCATCAGCCTGGCTTGACCGCGGCGAGTCGGCATGCCGATTTATAGGGCGTGTATGCGTCTGGCGAGGACGATGGGTAGAGCGAGTACCAAGACCGACGTCGTCCAGGCTCAGCTCACGAGCCTGAGCCAGCATTTGTTGATCCTCTTCATCGTCCTCATCTGATACCTGGCCGAGGTCTACGGGTGGTATCACATTGTCTCCAGGCTTGTATGTCTTGTCCATGTCCAGCTTTTCCTGGGCCGTCTTGCCTTTATCAGGGTGGGCGTGTAAGAACATGTCGAGCAGGGTGGTGAGGGTCGCATTCGGTCGTGTGTCGCGTACAGCAGCTCGACATGCTGGGCAAGAGTATATGTGCCCTCTCGACGAGGACTGCCATGCGAACCATTCTTTCAAGCAGCTTCCGCAAAAGGTATGCAAGCAGTCGAGCAACGTCAGAGGCCGGTAGAGCACGTCGGTGCAGATCTGGAGCCACCGTTAGTCTCTGACCAGTGACCACATGTCCCGGCACATGGTTGTAAAACTCACAGAGCACGACAACTCCTTTTCCAGGTCCAACTCGCGTCCTCCTTCACTCGCGCGATCCGTCATGTTCAAAAGTGCTCTTCCTCAATCTTGTAATTCTTGTCCAACCTGCCGACGACGCTAGACGTGGGGTTCGTATGCCTATTTAAATCTTCCGGCCCGCCGCCAACAACCTTGCTGATCATGCCCACCTGTTTCACTGTGTCTTGGAAGTCGCTTGATCTTGGACAAATACTTATTGACCTCTGTCAGCTCTTACCTCGCTCTCGCCATGCCTTCTTCTACTCATCGTCTCTTCCATCGCCATTGAGAAGGTCGTGTACGCTCAAGGTCGACGTTGCCGACATTCCGGTTTACCCGTCCCACGCGATTAATGTCTCAAACTTTGGTTCCTTCACATTAACACCGAGGTCCAGATTTCACTATATTTTATCCTTATCCTCGACCGTGCTCCCACATCTAATCTCATTCCCTCTTGCCGGCCTGTTCTTACTGGTCCTGACCTACCGCTTCGACTTACGCGACCGATGTATTCTCTGGAACCCCATTTATCCATTTCGCACTCCTGCACACGCCCGTTGGATCTACATAACCGAGCAGGTCTGTTCACCATACGACACTAAACCTACGAGGGCCTCTTATCCAGCAAATGCCACTTCAATATCGGACCGTCAAGAGTCCGGCCGTAAGGAACATGTGGAGATCTTGAACACGTGAAACTGAAAGGGATTGGCTCTCATCCGATACTTTCCAACTCATGGAGAAACTCTCTGTCTTTCTACAGCTGTAGTTGAGAGAATTGGAGCAGTACAATATTATATAGTCGTGCTTGGCATGCGCTGGATAAGAACTCCTGTCCGCTGGATATCATCTTATTTGGTTCTACCGTTCTTCTCGAAGACTGCCGACAGGTGCTCGCTTACGCACCACCTGCCGAACCCTCTCTACATTCCTTGTCTGTGCTTGCCATGCCCTGCCCTTGAGGTAAATATATGAACCATCGTCCGGTAGTATGTGATGTAGGTCCTCGCTCTCTCGTCTCTTGTCCTCTCCATTCTCTTCCTACATCTCTTCCCGTCTATCGTTATGGCTCCTTACGCTGCAATCCTGCAGCTCTCCCTGCTGGGTCTCGCCAGTCAGGTTTCTGCTGCTGCCATTGAACCTAGAGCTTCCACTCCCTATGCTCCAGTCTCCGCAAGCTGCCCCAGCACTCCTCTTGTCCGTACTGCCAATGGTCTCGGCTCGTCGGAAGCTGCATACATCGCAGCCCGCAAACCCAAAGCTGATGCCGCTCTTGCTGCTTGGTTGCAGAAGACCGACTCTTCTTTCGCCACTACTGACCTCCCTACTGTCGGTTTGGTCCTGAGTGGAGGTGGATACCGTGCTCTGCTTTCTGGTGCCGGTCTTATCCAAGGTCTGGATTCTCGTGATTCTTCTCTGTCTACCAGTGGTCTTTATCAGGCCATGACTTACGAGACGTCTCTTTCCGGTGGTGCATGGTTCAGCACATCTTGGACAGGACTGAACTGGCCCACCGTCTCTTATTTGAGAGACAACCTGTGGTCTGAATCTTTCGCCGATTCGCTTCTTGTTCCGGCACGCCTTCTTTCCGCCGTTGCATATGCTGAGATCGTATGTCACATTCATGCTTTATTGAGCCTTTGTCTTTTGTCTAATAATCACTCTAGGTCAAGGATATCGTAGACAAGGCCAAGGCTGGCTTCCAGCCCACTCTTATCGACGTTTACGGCAGACTGCTCTCCTACCAGCTTCTGAGCACCAACTCTCAGGACATTCTGACCGATGGTGCCGTCTCCAAGACCTTTTCCAGCGTGGCTTCATCTTCCAACTTCACCAACCACGCTGTTCCTTACCCCATCATCACCGCCAGAGGTGTGAACACCTTTGAAGGAGAATGCATTCCTCGTGAAAACGGAACACAATACGAATTTGTAAGATCTCTTCTATCGTGAACTACTCAAACGAGCTCCTAACTCCGTATCCTACAGACTCCCCACGAGTTCGGCTCTTGGGATTCCGACGTGAACGCATTCACCCAAACCGCCTACCTCGGCTCCAAACTCACAAACGGAGCCCCCACCGTATCAGGCAAATGCATCAAAAACTACGACAACATCGGCTACGTAGCAGGCACCTCCTCCGCCCTCTTCAACAACTACTGCACCGCCCTCCCCGCCAAAAACAACACACAGTCACTCGCTCAAACCCTCCAAGCCATCATCCTCAACGCCCACAGCCCAGTCACCAGAGATCTATACGCTCCCTACCCCAACCCTTTCTACAAGTACCCTGCCTCTACGCTCACGAATGCTCAAACGGAGATCCAGATTGTAGACGGAGGAGAAGGAAACTCAGCAATGCCATTCTGGCCACTCATCCAACCGGAAAGAAACGTCGATGTCATAATCGCCGCCGACAATGGCGCCGACACCGCTGATGATTTCCCCTCCGGCACCGCCATCGTAACCGCATACCAACAAGCGCAACTCCAAGGCCTATCCCGTATGCCTTTTATCCCCTCTCTGGCCACTTTTGTCGCTCAAGGGTTGAACAAACATGCCGTGTTTTTCGGCTGTGACGCCCCCGAAACAGCGACTATTGTGTATCTGCCCAATAACAATTACACATATGCTTCCAATATCGATACTGTGATTATACAGACTTCTGAGGAACAGACGGCTGGTATCATCGCGAATGGAAATGCCATCGCCACGCAGAATGGAGAGAACGGGTGGGCGACTTGTTTGGCATGTGCGGTGATGAAGAAAACTGGCTCTGCTTTGCCTCAGGCTTGTACCGCCTGTTTTGACAAATACTGTTATAAGCAATAGAGATGGTTTTGTGACGATGGGGAAGAGAGAGACAAGAAACAGAGGTTGTTTAGTAATGTATAGTTTTGCATCATCTCTAGTTATGATTAAATAAGAATGTGTGTTTTTCTTGTTTAATTTTGTCTTCTTGGGTGTAAGTGCAAAACTTTGCCGAGTGAGTTGATATTGTACATTTCATCGTTGCTAGTTCGAGAGGGTCGGTCATTCTACTTGATCTTTCTGCTCCATGTCTGGTGGTATAATTGACAGACAGGGTCACCCCATAAACAAGTCAAAAGGTTAGAACCGGTCGCCAACGCAGTAGCAGACCTACATAGTACTTTAGGATGGAGACATAGCCTAGCGAGGCGAACTACTTAGGTTCAATATCATAGGCGATGATTGTGCCCCGAAAAGTTTGTGCGTTTCTATAGACTTCTTGGACTCACTTGACGCTCCCAACGTGCTAAACTTCTTCGAGCGTACAGTATGATTCTAGAAATGCACGATTTTAGCAGTGTTGGGGGCGAGCCCTACTGAGAGTATAGTATTTAGTGCCTTACTGCGGACGACTATATCGGTCTCGAAAAACAATGTGCATTTTTACATGCCGGAAGACTCTAGGCGTGTCACGGGATATACATGGCTAGAAGTGACAGATTTTGGTACACGGAGAGGATGTAATACTGTATGAGCACAGAAGGGAACATGTCACAAGAAAAGAGGGTCTTGAAGGAAGCATGTAGCTATCATAGTATTCATGCAAGCAATTGTGAGAAGCCTTTTATGCCATGGCTGATACCATCCGAGCCATTCGCTCCTGAAACGCCTTCAACAAATCGTATACTTGATCCTCCTGGCGGGTATTCCCATATGAGCAAACGCCATCAAAAACTCCCATCCTTGCATCCGTAATGTATGTCGATCGAACTCTCCTAAGCAGTACCTCTGGGCTTGGCCTTGGCCTCCTTCTTCTCCTTGGCTGCCTGCTTCTGCTTCTTCTTCTTTTCCTCGAACTTTGCCTCGTTCTTGCGTTTCAAGCTTGCCTGCTCTTCGGCGGTTTTGGCGACTGGCTTGAAGAAGCCCTCGAGTCTGCTTTGCTGTGCACTCTTGAGACTCTTAGTGAGACGGGCAGCCCCGTTCTTGACTCTGTCTTCACTGAAGCCCTTTTCCTCGACGAGGAACTTGACCAGGCCATCGATATCTGGAGCCTTCCACTCGAAGTTGCACTCAGGGTCATCGGCCTTGCGAACATCGGGTTCCTTGAAGAGAATCTTGGCTTCGGCCCAAGGCCAGTCTTCCGGGATTGTGTATTTCTTGTTGTTCTCCAGCATGCCGACGACAGCTTCGAGGCTTCCGTGTTCCTTGATCATGGTGTAGGCGACCTTCGGGCCGATGCCCTTGACAGGGTCGACGTAATCGCAGCCGAGCAAGATGCACATGTCGATGAACTGGTGGAATCGTCAGCAGGAGACATGAAGAGTATGTCAGCATCAACTTACCTGGTCCATGGTCATGTCCAGGCCTTCCAGGACCTTGTCCAGATGAATCTCCTGAATAGGTTCCTTACGCTGCTCGCTGAAGGTGAGCTTACGAAGGAGCACAGGGGCGGCGAAGGTCAGAGTATCCATATCCTCACTGGCGGCAGCATAGACTTTGCCGGCACGAGCCAGGGCTGCACACTGAGCTTCGGCCTCGGTGGGAGCGATGATGTAGGGGATACCCATCAGCTTGAGCAGTCTCTGAGCTTCGGCGTTGTGCTCTCTTGTGACACGAACAGTGCGGCGACTGAACTTCTCCATATCCTCAGCGGTACCCGTCTCTTTGGCTTCTTCGTGAGCCTCTTCAGCTTCCGTCTTGCGCTGGAAACGTTTGGCGAGTTCTCCCGACTTGAGCTTCGGTGGTGCACCGTCAAAGACGTAGAGCGGCTTGATACCGTTGTCGACCATGCGAAGAGTGCGGTAGAACATGCCCATGAGATGTGAAGTTGTTTCTCCAGATTCGTTCATCAATTGTTGACCCTCGGAGCGAACGGCGATGAGGAATGAGTACAGCGACATGGAAGCATCAATGGCGACCTTGCGACCGAATTGGTTCTTGATTTCACCGGTTTTGACGGCATCTGGACAGTGCTCGTCGATGACCTGGTAAAGGTCTGCGCAAGAGTAAGGTCAGCTCAGAAATTTGTTGCAGCGAGCTGTTTGGGTGTACTCACGTTTGATACCCATCGCAGCAGATTCTTGGATTCAATGAAGGACAGGATGGGTTGTAACAGAAACTATCGAGGTATGATCAACGATTCGATGGCTTTGGCGGGCAGTCAGAAGCAGAAAGTCGCGAGGCTGCCTGACGCGCACCCGCGTTTGGGAAGGTCTAACTCGTGACATCATTCAATCAATTCCCGATTAGGACGACAGCAATCTATCGCACATCAGGGAGGTTCTGAGACCATCCACACTCGCATCCACACTCGATCTATAGTCTTAAAGCGGCCTTCGGCTATTCACGGATAGCTCGATCGATTGCTAAGTTCCTTGCTATCTATACTAAGTGTAGATGGCAAGGAAGTAGTCGAAAAGGAAGGTAGAGATGCTAAGTAGCTAAGCGAGGAAGACTATCGAGACGTTAGCTAGTAGGGGTCGAGGCCTGTTGTTTGTTAGCCTTCTCTATACTAGTTTAGCAACATGTCTTAACCTCGTCGTAGTAGTAAGCTCGTTACCTTAAACGGTCGTAATAATAATGACTATGCTCCCCCTTCTGCTTAACCTTAGTAGTCGCCTACTCCCTCTACGACACCTACTTCCTAAACACCCTCTACGATACCGTCTTCCTAGCGACCCTTAGTAGCACCCTCTAAGACGTAGTCTTAAAGCACAACGACTATAGGTAGTAGCTATAGAAACAGGTTAAATGCGCGAGATAAGAAGCTACTTACTTAGTATGCCTTCGCTAACTTCGAGGCGCTATATAGTAACGGTAAGATTACTAAGTTCTAGAATAAAATCGTAGACATGCTAGAAAACGACTAGGGCATACCGTACACTGCCTAGAGCTATTAGCGGTCGATAGAAAGGTAGACTAAGAGCCGTTAGAAGGAGGTTAGTAACTATAAGAGTAGTAAATAAACTAACGATATACCCTTTAATGTCGCTATAGATAACTAGATTAAATCTATCGATAACTTCGCTATAGTAAAGGAGGTAGTAACTACTATTACTACTACTACTACTCGTACGCTCGAGTAGTCTTAGAGTAACCGTACTAATATAGGTAAACGAATAAGGAAGAAGAAAAAAACTAAGTCGATACCGCTATCGAGTACGCGCACTTAAGAACTATTATTCTTAGATCCTTCCTCTACTAGCGAGACGACCGAGGCGACGTAGTTATAGGTTAGCGATTTAGGCCGACGACCGCCTTAGCGCTAGCGAAGACTATAACTAGAAGATAACGCTAAGATATCTACGTAGATAGTATTATTATTAAAGGGTATAAACGAGGATAGGGAAGAGAAGAGATCTAAGAGAAGGATAGCGCGCTCGCGGTCTAGTCGCTCTCGGAGCGTCCGATCTTCTAGCTTATTTAATAACGGTATAGATAAGAGGCTTAGTTATATTAAGTAAGGTTAGTAAGAGATTTAGAGCTTGTTATCGTAGGTCCTCTTACTTATATCGTTAAAGGGCTCGCCTTCTCCTATATTAATAGGGTTCTTATTAGATCTAGTAGGCGTAGGACCCTCCTTAAGTACCCTTATAACCTCGCTAATACCGGCATCTCGTAACTTAGATAGCACGCGCATTATAGATACCTTAGTTAAAGAGGAGGAGGTAGAGGACGTAGAGGAGGACGACTTTAATCTACTAATGCTACGAGAGATAGGACTATACGCACCTAAGTTATTAACTATGCCTTACACTATTACTAACCTATCGTTTAAGGAGTAGGAGAAGCATAATCTTAAGAGAGGGTAGCCTAGTAGTTAGAGTTAGTAGTAGGAGGATATAGTACGGGCCTTAACGTATACGGATACGTAAGATTATTTAAAGTATCATTATATAAGAATTAACGAAGGAGTAAGCTTTAAGGTAGCCTTAGTAGAGTAGATAGATTAAGGGGACATGCGTCTACTAGACGGTTCTATCTAGTAGCTAACCGCTCTACTACTACCTTATCTTTCTAATTTATTTCCTTAATATATCATTAACCTAATGTAATGTAGCGTAGATTTAATTTTTAGACTAAACGAACAAGAATTAATGTTGTTATATTACTCTAAAACAAATTAAGTAGTATAGCGATAGCTTAAAATAATGCTAAGATCCTAAGTTACTACTAAAGTTGCCTAGATTTGACTCTCCGGAGCACTCCGGAATATGCCGGCGGCTAATTAGAGTGTAACTTGCCTACATTTATAATATAGCAGCTCTTCGAAACAATTTTACTATAACTTCTAACACCTCCCTTACTACTAAATAAAGTCGGAATTAGACGAAAAAAACATTAGATTATAGAGCTATTTAAGGCCATTAATCTAAGCTATTAACCATCAAAAACTGTCTAAGCCTCGTAGTTTAATGCGCGAAGGTTAGCTAGAGGATTTTAGCCGGTTAAAGCCTAGCGGTTAGTTACCTTAGGACATAAATACCGTTTAAGCGCGAGGGGTCTTATATTAAACCGAGTCGCAATTGTGCTTCTATATAGATAGATACACGTATATATGTTAGACATTAGCATAGCGAACTCCTAATATAGAGCTATAGGTTATAGACTAGACTTAAGTCTATGTTTAAATAGATTAAGGGCCCAGAGTCCCTTATACTAACTAAGGTTATGCTTAATACTAATACGTATATTAGACATAGTAGTATTAAACTCTTACTTCTACTTCTAGTCTACTACAAGGCTAGTCCTTATATAAGTATACATAACATAGACGAGAGCCTTATAAGTAGGATCGCTATATAGATAGAGCTTACGTACGTCTTTAACTATAATTAGTCGAAGTCGTTCCTTAATGCGAGACTGCCGAGCTATAGTAAGGTTATTTCTCTTACTCTCCTATAGGCCATTAATAGATAGCATAAGGCTATTAGGTGTTATTATTCCCTAGTAGTGTAGACCGTAGAGCTTCTTATATCTAGAATACTATTCTCTTTACTCGTGCTCTAGCTTATAGAAGGGGTTAAACGTACTATCGATAAACCCCTAGATCTAATTAGTATCGCTATAGTCCTCGATAGCTTCTCGGCATTAGTCTATAAAGTCGTACGTAAGGTAGGGGTACTATCGTAGCATCCGACGGTATCGACTAGTAATCTAGTTAAGGGTATCGTTAATAACTAAGGAAATAGTAGAAGGAGCAATGCCGTATAGGTCGGCTAAAGTAGTAAGGCGAGTTAGATACGTAAATCAACTAAGGGTAAGGTAGAGGGCGAGATTAGATTCTACCTAGTAGCTATGTTAGAATTAGAGGTAGTTTAGCTCGAACTTGTCGATAAGGATAGGTATATTATCGCGTCCAAACCTATAGTAGTTAGTACTATAGTTAGGGTAGAGCGAAGGATAATTGTACCTATAGTAGAAGCGAACTTTCTAATCCCCCTATTTGTCTAACACCTATTAGTCTATTTTGTACTTAAATCTCGGCCGAAACGGGTGAATAGGGTATTGTTTAATGCGCTAACCCTTCTAGATGAGGAATATAGTAAGAGTATCCTCTACGTCGGTATCGTCGTCGGATATTATAGTAGAGGACATTATTGTTGCTAGGTGTTAATAGAAGCGGGCGTTAGCTAAGAGATATTCGGAGCTCGGCGACAGCGAGGTCATATAACTAGAGAGGGGGTAGCAACTAAGTGTAGATACGAGTGTTTATTAAGTGTGGATAGGAGTGTAGATGACTTTAGAACCTCCCTATCGCATGTGCTTTCCTACTTTAGAACCATGCCTTAAGAGTCGTCTAGTCTTAGTCGCAAATCGCCTACCTAGCATTTCGTGCGCATATCTCATGTATAAAAGTCAATGTCATGATAGTCATTGATGTCGGCCGTCAACTTCCAGCCTCGGCATCTCGAACCTACATACAGCGGGGCCTAGCCGACTTTCCGATACAACACGCATCTCCTTTGCCGCTGTTCTCTTGCATACTTGTGTAGTTATATAGTCAATTGTCTCCTTCCTCTGACTGATTTACTCCACACTTCTCTCCTTATTCCGCTCCCTCCACAATGTTCAAATCCGTCGCCCGTCAGACAGCCAGACAACTTGGCTCAAGAGGCCCTGCCGCCTCAGTTGCTCGTCGCTATGCACACGCCCCAGTAGCCTTCGATTGGAAGGATCCTCTCAATGCTAGCAACATGTTCACCGAGGAAGAGTTGGCTATCTCAGAGACTGCCGAGTCTTACTGTCAAGAGCGCATGCTTCCTCGTGTGCTAGGTAAGTATCCACGTTCGACCACAGTACAGAGCGATGGCTGACTCAACTAGACGCATACAGAAATGAAGACTACGACA
>Ga0181469_100843_pt1 | contig 11725 bp, 16 predicted proteins | sample InSIn2SAF170_2_FD_119081 | JGI IMG/M metagenome (GOLD analysis project Ga0181469, IMG submission 119081) | Clean room microbial communities from NASA Spacecraft Assembly Facility at Jet Propulsion Laboratory, Pasadena, California, USA -... ... | reverse complement strand
TGATTCCCCCAAGTTGTTGCGTTTGGGGGGGGGGTGTTGGAAAAATAACCACACCTCTACAAAATCCGTAATTTTCACCCTGGGTGTAAGGACCTGCTATCCTAGGCACGTCCACCTGAAGTGCGAACGTGGGTGAGCGCACAGGTAGAGCTAAACGGGCAAGCATTTGGTGAAGTGCGAAGTTGCGGTTCGATGATATGTGAGCTCTCTTGGAAGTGCGATGGTATAATGTGCATGTATGGAGGAGAGGGCGAGTATTTATATGCGTGGTAGCATGGTAGAAGACGTATGGAGGCTGACCTACACTTAGGAGGAAGCCGACATGTAAAATGAAGCATTTGTGATGGAGAAAGGGGCTTCGGGCGAGTCGGCTGGGCAACTAGACTACGCCCTGCCATGTGTATAAATTGCAGATGTGTTGAGCTCATTTGGAGCATCATCCAACGCTCAAACATCTTCGCTCTAAGGAGGAGAAGGCACAATCTTGTGCGCAGATTCAAGGAGGAAAGGCACAGTTTATACATGCGCCCATTCTTGGGCAAGTGTGCATGGTGAAGCGCGGTTGTGGGTGGAAGGCGTGCACGGTGGCGTGTGGTACCCGACGGAAGGTTGGGGCGTGCATGGGTGTGGCGCCCGATTTATGCAAAGGTGTCCGATGGTGAAATGGAGGAGCGCCCGTTTGCGTAACGACTTGGCGTGGGTGTCTTGGCGACTCGGATGAGCGCCTACCCATCATGCAAGTGTGCACGAAGACAAGGTGAACAAAGGATTGGCAAGTCGTGCAGCGACCGTGCCGAGGTGCCAATGAGCTAGGCAACCGAGTTTTGCCTTAGATTGTAAATTTGGCTAAGTATGAAACTTGGGAGAATTGAACCTGGGTGCAAGCTCTAATACCATGTGGAGGTTTGCCATTACACCAAAGCTCGCAGGTTTTGGTAAATGTTACAAGCCAGTAAGTAGGATCCCCAAGGTGGAAATTACGAATTCTATAGAGATGTGGTGATTTTTCCAAGACTCGCAGCTGCTGAATCCCTGGCTGCCGGTCTAGGATTGCACAAATTTGATTGCACCTAACGCTGGGTGCTGAGAAATGTTCAGATCTGGACATCTTATTCACATAAATCCTCGGACCGTTTAGCATGAGATTATGCATATATGAAGACTCCATGGCACCATCCATTTCAAATAGTTGATCAGAAGAATGAGGACAATCTGACCTGCTGCCACATTGAATTTGATGAATATGGTGTACCGTTAAATAAGTGTTAGGTTCCATCGATATGGAGTGGCACGACACATCATAATCATCTGCAGAAGTGTTGGATTGTCTTTCAGAAGATCTTGTTTCTTGATCATTCTCTGCAGTCATGTTGCAAGGGGACTCCAGGAGTGAAGGAAAGCATGAAGAGCATAGTAGATCATTATATGCCTGACTTCTCATCATTCCTATGCAACTCCTCTTCCAGACAACACTCTTCTTAACAATTCTGCACACCACCCCTTTATCCTGCACCAAGTCCAATCATATACATATCAGGTGTTCAGTTCTCTCTTTTGTTCCACTAGGAGAGGTATATATTTTACAGTTCCTGTAGGGAAGATCCTGTACTTTGTAATACCAAAAAAATTAGAAAAATATTAAACCTAAACGTAGTATTATTTATCTATATCAAAACTTTAATTCGGTTTGGTCTTTCAGTTTGTTTATCACATTATTCGCTAAACCCAGACCTAGATGAATGTATATACTGTTCCTGAACTGTATCGACGTGCCTTGCAGTTTTTGTGGAGGGGTTGAGTGGAGAATTTGCCTTGGAGATGATACTCGTGCATTGCCCAATTGGTTTTCTCCCCTTTGGGAACTTTTCCCTTGTAGAAAACCAGTCTTTTCTTCATTCCAATCAGTGCACATGATCCTGAGGTGAAAACCTCTCGATCTTTCCCGGTCGTTTTCCAGTATCCAGTCTCTGTGGCTCTATTGGTACAAAGGCCTCTCGGATACTTGCTATCCCTATGGCTGAAGAAGTTCCATTCCTTCTCACCAATTTTAGATTTTGCCTATAATAGTAGTTATCATTACTAGTTACAGTGTAATACCTACAAGATATAAATTCTCCTTGGCCTGTAACAATAGAAAGTTAAAGCAAAGTATGCCATTAAAATTATGTACTAGTTCATGATAAAATATCATATAATGGTGATGCATCATTTATGTGTACCTAGAAGATCCCAAGTTTTTTGCTTGTTCATTATGTACTAGTTCATGATAAAATATCATATAATGGTGATGCATGATTTATATGTACTTAGAAGATCCCAAGTTTCTCACTTGTTCTACACAATTGGAGAAGGTTTTGTCCAAAATCTGGTTGGTGAGATAGTAAGTAACTAGTTCCTCATAAGCTGGTGACAAAAATAGAAGAGAACAAAATGTAGAGCAGAGGACTTGCTCTTCTCACTATTACAAATAACTTAGATAATATTACATCGGAAACATCATTAATAAACGCATGGAATTAAACTCGACTTAAACTCAACTAACTGACACTCAACTCGGACACTCGTAGGAATGGTTTTCACACCTAAAAAATGGTTGGAATTAGATTCTCCAACACTCCCTCTTAATTACAATCACATAAAAATTCAATTAAGATATATATTGGTCTATGTCTAAGCTAGGCTAAGAATTTAAAAAATGACTTCAACTTCGCTTCTTTTGTTTTTCTAGATCCTATAGCCTCTAAATCGTTTCAACATTTTCTTCTTGTTGTAGAATTCAAATTTCATTTTTCTTAGTTAGGTTTTCCATAGTTCCAGATTGTCTAAGCATATCGTGAACATCTTCAAATAACAACTTGTATGTGGGATGCAGAGAATGATGAGGAAATCAACATTAGAATTCAAAATATTTGGATAGCCAAATTGGTTATGTTCATTCCTCTCTACAATGAGAGCTTTTTCTTGTTGCGCTTATGTATTAGTTGTTGCTTCTACATCTGTCTGTGTTCTCTTTCTAAGCCTCCTTCTTTGCTTTTGCCTCTAACTCCATGTCTGTCTTTTTGATTTCTGTAATAACCTGTGACGTTGCAACCAGATTGTCTTCTTCTATCTCACCAAGTAGCATCATGTCAATATAATGCTTTTGCTGCATCCCCTCCAACCATTCATCATTAGCCAATAATTCTTCATCAAATTTTACATCAGTAATATTAATTGCTAGATTCACCATATCATTGACCACTCTAATGGCAGTTTCACCATCATGAACAAGCTCTATTGCTGGATTCACCAAATTTTCATTAGCAAACTCCGTTGCTCGATTCATCAAACTTTCATCAACAAGCTTCGTTGCTGAAATCATCATATTATTATCATGAGCAAGCTTTGCTGCTAGAATTACCAAATTTTCATCCACAACAGTGTGGTTCGTGAGCATTTACTTGCTCCATCTCTTTTGCTTCTGCGGCTTCTTCACAGACATCATCCACTTGTGACTGAGCATAGTGGGATTCAACAATCCTTTCATCTCGATGTAGATCCACCTTCATCTTCAACTTCAGTGCTCCCCTTTGCACCAAAACCTCTCTCAAGAGTATCCCAAGCCTCCTAGGTTGTTTTGGCATCTGAAATGAGGGGGAAAATGTTGTCATCGACGGATTTTTTTATGCATCTCAATGCAAAGGCATCATTTTTCCTCTTCACTTCCAGATCTAAAAGGATCTCAAACATATCATGTAGTCATTTTGACTTTCCTAGCTTGTTAGCTTTCCCATTTGTTGAGCATTCACTAACTACAACTCAACAAGAAAAATGAATGGTAGATGACATCACATCTAACTGCAATAAAAAACCATTCTTCTTCTTTACTTCCACAAACAAATGAGTCTATAAATTTTCACAAAAACGACGCTTCCACAAAATCTTTTACAAAAAAATCACAACCCTTAGAATGGAAAACAATGCACCTTTTTTTAAATCTCCTTTTCTAACCAAAAGAAAATGCAACACCCCTTTTTCCGATTTCCGAATTCCATCTTAAAGGACATCTTTTAAACAAAAGAATATAGCACACCCTTTTTTTTTTAAATTCCTGCTTCTAAACAATATAATGAGCCTACAATGCTCTCAAAACCTTTTTAAGAATTCACGTATGCCCTTCTTGATCACCTCTCACAAATCTCACAAAATATTACATTGGACATTTTCAAATAACGTAATTCATTTTTCAAATTAATACAATGCACTTTTCATTCACATGTGTATTTCATATATGCTCAAACCTTTGACCGTTCGCGTTGGAATAAGAAACTGCATTTCGTTGGAAAACAAAAACGTGCTCATTTCGTGCACATTTGGCTAAAGCCCTTTCCTATGTGCCTGCGTGTGAGAGAAAATGATTTATGTTTTTTTAAAACTAACGCGTTTTCTTCTTGTGGTGTTGAGAGCGTTGGTAACGCTAACACATTTTACGAATTTTTGCACTGCATTAGTACGTTCTCTTCCGTCAAGCATGGTGCTTTAATATGCCAAAAATTTTTGAAAAAAATTCGGGCTTCAAATTGAATTTTCTTCAATTAGTTTTCCCTGAGCCTTTACCTATCTCGGTTCTTGTTTCTCTTGTTGGTTCTTCGCAAACGTCTTCAATCTGCAGTCTCTCTCAAATAGGCTTACCTTTTCTCTTCACTCATGTTGCTGCTCTCTGACGGAGTCTTATTTAAACTAGTCTCTCTGTTGCTCTCAAGAAGTCTTATACAAGGTAAGCTCTGATACCATGACAAAAATTGAAGATAACAAAATGTAGAGCATAGGACTTGCTCTTTTCAATATTACAAAACACTTAAATAAGGTTACATTGGAAATAAATCACTCTAGTTAAACTCAACTAACTCAAATTGAACTGGGACACTTGGAGGGTCGGTTTTGACACCCAATAAGTCTTGGGTTTAGATTCTCCAACAATGGTATGAAACCTAAACCCCGGTGGCAGTTGGTTGTGGTCATTATCCTCGTATGCATTACTCGTCTAGTTCAAAGTCAACTCCATGGCGAACACAATATTTCCTAGAATATAATAATACATCTGGTTCTATCCCGAGAGGAGCAATACCAAAGTGTAGAGCTCTGGTTCTTGTTGATGGCCTTTGTCACTCTCATTCCATAGCTTTGATTTTTCTTATTACGCCGATAGGGATCCCTCCTATTAGAATTGGGCACTTTAATCATTTTCCTAATTAAAAAGTTTGGTCGAATGGTTTAAATTTTAAAATGACAGTATATTTTCATCATTGCCACAATATTATTGGATTTAATTCGCACAACTAACTTCCCTGCATATCTAAATTGCATGACTAAACGTTGTTGAAATTAATTTTTTACATAGCTTTATTAAAAATTTATCATGTCATTTGTTAATTGACATCTATGAGGATTAACCATAATGGGAAGACCACAAAATGTAACAGACACGTTACACACATACAAGTGGAAATTTTCAAATAAGATGATCATCCGTTTCAAACCATTGCTAATGCTTGTTCAATTCCAAAAAATAGGTGTGAGTGGTTTCATTAACTTGTCCATCAATTTCACTCTTTCATTCTCTTAATAATAACTCCCCCACTCTATCTAGGGTTGTAACGTGGAGGAATAAAGCAACTTGAGCATTTCAAATTGTGATTAAATATTTATTGTAATTGTTATTCATCACCATTCCATCTATTTTAAGTAAAGTGCTTCGTGGATGTTAGGTTCCCATAATACTAGTGTTTCCCCCATTACTATCGTCGTTGTATCTCTTATTGTTATTGTTGTGCCCCTATTGTCCCCATATTGTTATTATTGTGCCCCATATAATCCCTCTATTGTTATTTTTGTGTCTTTATATTATTGTTGTTAGGCTGGCTTGGTTATATTGTGACCACTGCGACTCCTGTATATAGAAATGAGGTTTTGTCATTTGAATCATCCAAGAATTGTTCGTTTGTGTAATTTAGAGGAGGTTGTCTCATCGAAGAGTCTTATTTTTAAGGTGTTCATATATCTTTTCTATATATTTGTGAGTTGGTTTCATAACATTTGGTATTAGAGCTTTGGATTATAGGGTTTCATTGCTTCAAACAGGTCATCGTGGCATTTTCGCTATAACTTTTTATGCAACATTTCATAAACTAAAAAAAACCCCATTTGAGACAAAATCACGCTAAACCTCTAGTCCAAATTTCAGATTTTTTTCTCGCTATATTTTCGAGGATATGATCTCAGGAAGGTAGGATTTTTTTACACCCGTGAATTACATTCCAAACATGTCACCTTGGGAAAATCGTCATAGCTTTCGCTCTAAGCATCAAATTGAATTTTCATAAGAAGTTACAGAAAGAAGACGGACGATATTCCTTTTGGGTATCATTTTCAGAACCTAAGGTTGAAACACTGACCCGCGACATGTCGTACAAGTTTGCTTTAATGAACCAATCTATACTCAAGTCATCATAGGAGATGTGGCATAACTCTTCATTGGAGAATCTAATCTTGATCAGACTTGTGGCATCAGAAAGATTTCTCAGAGGGTTACCATAGGAAGCAATTTTAGACCTAGGAGATCCAAAATTACGCAGATACATTAAATTAAATATCGAGCTCCTACAAAGTAAAAAAAACTGTGTAGTTTCTTTTTTTTAATTTTTGCTAAAGCTTGGTTTGAAAAATTAGTTTGAAGGAATTCATAGGGCATAATGAAGCATTATTCTCAATAATTGATGCCCCGAAGAAAGAAAATAGAAACACCTAGTAAGCAACCTGAAATTTCTAGCATGATTCATGAAAAAGAGTAAGAAATGCAACATGATATATCAAAATTACGAGACTAAGTGCAACAAATTTCACTTACACCAAAAGTAATAGAAAATAATATGGATGGTTTAAAGAAATACGTAGAAGCTAAGATGGAGGGTTTAAAGAAAGGGGTAGAAGCTAAGATGAATGATGTGGAAGCTAAAAAGGATGGCATGGAAGCTAAGATGGATGGTGTGGAAGCTGAGATGGATGATTTAAAGAAAGGCATGGAAGATTTGTAGATAAATTTGAAGATAGATTTGACTAATTTTCTACAAGAAATGATTACTAATGGTGAAAAGGTAGGAAATGGAACTCATGATGAGAACAAAATAAATGTTAGTCATGATTTCATAGACTCTAACGTTGGATCGAAGAACTGTCATGTTCCAAGGATCGATATGAGGATGTTTGATGGCAAGGATCCCGGAAGATGGATACTACAGATGGAGCACTTTTTCGATCTCCATAATGTGAAAAACACACAAAAGGTACGCATTGCAACTTTATATTTGGAACCAAATTAGTTTGTATGGTACTAATGGTTTTTCTCTCGTAAACAAATTGTCACCTGAGCTATTTTAAATGATAGCATATTATGAAGATACAAAAAGAAACATTTTTTTTAGCCAATTGATAAATCTCAAACAAAAGGGTTCAATGCTTGAGTACATTGAGGACTTCCAAAAATTGAATATAAGGGTAAAAGATATTCCAGGTGAGCATAGGATTGATGTGTTCATAGGGACTTTAAAAGATAACATCCAACATGAGGTTTTCCTATGGGAACTAGATTCATTGGAGAATGCATTCAGGTTGACAAGAAAAATAGAAAAGAAAATTATGGAAACAAGGAAGCCTACCACTCACAATTATAAATATGGAAGTGTTGTTGCTCCTAGCCATCCACAACCTACAAGGTTGACACCACAATAATTGGAAGAAAAAAGAGCAAAAGGGCTTTGTTACAATTGTGATAGTAAATACACTAAAGGTCATAAGTGTTCAAAAGAGAAATTATTTTACATAAATTGTGAAGAGGAGGAAGAAAAGGAACAAAAAATTTCACAAGAAGAAGATGTACACCAGGAACAAACCCTAGAAAATGAAGAAATGAATGCAACCATATCTTGTAATGCATTGGCTGGAATTACCACTCCTCAAACTATCAAAATAGAAAGGCATATCAAGAAGAAAAATGTAATATTGTCGATTAATTCAAGAAGTACCCATAATTTTATTCATTGTAAGATAGCCAAGGAATTGAATTGCTTGCTATATCCAGCACCAGAGTGTCAAGTGATGGTTTCAAGTGGAGGAACCATAAACTACTAAGAAAAGTGCCATAATATCAAGCTATCCATGGGAGAATATCTATTAAATAGCCCTATTCTTTCCATTCCAATGGGTGGTGTTGATGTTGTACTAGAAGTCCAATGGCTACATTCCTTGGGTTCAATAGCTTTTAATTTTCAAGAACTTTTCATGAAATTCTCTTTAGAAGGAAAGAAAGTTGAATTAAGGGGTATTGCTGGGAAAGTGAGAAGGATAATAAGCTCTAACGGAACAACAAAGCTTCTAAAGAAATAACGACGAGGCATAATTGCACAATTATGTTTACTAGAGGTTCCCACATCAAAATCATCCATTTCTCCAGATATCCAAAATGTCTTGGACAATCATTCCAAGGTATTTGAGAATCCCAAAGGCCTCCCACCTATTTGTGATCATGATCATGTTATTAATTTGATTCTATGAAGTGTTCCTCTAAACATCAAGCCTTACATATATCCCTATATCCAAAAGGGTGAAATTGAACGTATGGTTGCGGAAATGCTAGAGGATGGTATAACTCAACCTAGTGAAACTTCTTTCTTTGCTCCAGTAGTATTGGTTCACAAGAAGGATGGATCATGGTGCATGTATCCAGATTATGGGGAGTTCAACAAGCTCACTATTAAAGATAAATTTCCCATTCCTATCATTGATGAATTATTGGATGAATTGCATGGACCAATTTATTTCACCAAGTTGGATCTTCATTCAGGATCTCATCAAAATGGAATGAAGACTAAAGACATTCCAAAAACAACATTTAGAACTTATGGGCGTCATTATGAATTTTTCATCATGCGTTTTGGCCTTACTAATGCACCTTATACATTTCAAGGTTTGATGAATTCCATTTTCAAACCCTTCCTTAGAAAATTTGTGTTAGTATTTTTTGATGATATACTAATCTACAACAAGTCTTGGAACGATCATGTCCAACATGTTGACATGGTGCTCAAACTATTGGAGGAGAAACAATTATATGCGAAAATATCCAAATGTGTTTTTGGAGTACAAGTGGTGGAATATCTAGGTCATATTGTATCTCATGAAGGTGTTAAGGTACACCCTCGCAAAATTAAAACCATTAAGGAATGAAAAATCTCCACATCCATAAGGCATCTACAAGGATTTCTGAGGTTGACAGGGTATTATCACAAGTTTTTTTAAGAAGTATGGAAGGATAGCACCACTTCTAACAACATTATTGAAGAAAGATGCAATTTCATGGACTACATAAGCAAGGAAGGCCTTTGAACATCTTAAAGAGGCAATGTGCCAAGCACTAGTCTTAGCTACACCGAACTTCACAAAAACCATTATTGTGGAATGTGATGTCTCGGGAAATGGAATTGGTGATGTTTTAATACAAGAAGAAAAACCCATTTCTTTCGAAAGTCATCTAATCAAAGGAAAATATTTACACAGAGCAATCTATGAGAAGGAAATGTCGGCAATACTACATGCACTTAAGATATACAACAAGATCCCAGTACATCTCATACATTTAGCTGGAAACATGATTCGTTATGGTACAAGGATCGGTTATACATATGTAAGACTTTCCAATTTAAACAAAAGACTTTTAGGGAATCGCACTTCTCTCCCTTAGGAGGGCACTCAAGATTTCTAAAAACCTACCATAGGGTTAAGAAGGATTTTTTTTTGGAATGACCTTAAATCGGATATTCAAAATTTTGTGGCAGAAAGTTTGGTTTGCCAACAAAATAAAGTTGAAACAATTAAGACCTCAGGACTATTACAATCTTTATCCATTCCAAGCCAAAGTTTGGAGGAGGTTTCAATGGATTTTATCACAGGTTTACCCAAGTCCGAAGGAAAGAGTGTTATCATGGTTGTAGTTGACAGACTTACCAAGTATGCACACTTTTGTGCATTATCTCATCCATTTAAAGAAAGTACAGTTTCTATTGCATTTATGGAAACAATTCAAAAGCTACATGGAAACCCAAAGATTATTGTAAGTGATAGAGATCCCATTTTCACTGGGAATTTTTGGACGGAATTATTTTCTTGTTTTGTTGCTCAGTTAGCTCATAGCTCATCCTATCATCCTCAATCTCATGGGCAAAATGAGTTAGTAAACAAATGTTTGGAAGGATATCTTCGTTGCTTTGTATTTAATAAATAGGCACAATGGGTGAAATGGTTGCCTCTGGCTAAATGGTAGTATAACACTTCCTTCTATACTGTAACAAAAATGACCCCATTTATGACACTTTATAGATATCATGCACCATCCATCACATTGTATTTAAGAGAAAATTCTAAGGTTCAAGCAGTGGACGATCACATCGAACATCAGCGACAAGTTCTCCAACTCTTAAATGATAACCCCACATTGGCGCAGAATAGAATGAAACAACAGGTAGATCAACATTGTAGCAAAAGAAGTTTTGATGTAGGTGATTGGGTATTCCTATGGCTATAACCATATAAACAAATGCCCCTCAAGCAAGCTTAGAAACATAATAAACTATCACCAAAGTATTATGGTCTATAGAAGATGTTGCAAAAGATAAGTACCATGGCATACAAATTGAAGTTTCCTGCAACTTCCCGAGTGCACCCAGTTTTTCATGTTTCATGCTTAAAGAAGGTTATAGGTGACAAGCTTCCAGTTCAAACAATATTACCAGAACTTGATGAGGAAGAAAAAATCATATTGGAACCTGAAGTAGTCAAGAAAACAAGAACTAAGGTGGTACGAAATTGATCAATTTCAAAGTATCTCATCAAGTGGAAGAACTTACCCATTGAGGACTCCTTATGGGATGATGAGAATTTTATATAGAAGCATCCAAAACTACTCAAGCGTTGAGGACAACACATTTTTGAAGGAGAGGAGCATGTTAGATCCATATAATACTAGTGATTCCCCCATTACTATTGTCGTTATATTCCTTCTTGTTATTGTTGTATCCCTATTGTCCCCATATCGTTATTATTGTGCCTCATAGAATCCCTCTATTGTTATTTTTGTGCCTTTATATTATTATTGTTCGGTCTGCTTGATTATATTGTGACCCCTTAAACTCCTATATAGAAAGGAGGTTTTGTCATTTGAATCATGCAAGAATTGTTCATTTGTATAATGTAAAGGAGGTTGCCCCCTTGAATAGGCTTATTTCTAAGGCATTCATCTATCTTTTCTATCTATTTGTGAGCTGGTTTCATAACAGTGGATGCATGCATTTCTTAGTGCTTAGGTTGTTGGAATTGTTGAAGGATTACTGGAAAGATTTGAAGGAGCTTCTCTCAGCTTCTATTTGCTAAGAAAAGTGCCTAATCTATTACCTAAAGTCAGAATACTACTACTCTATATATTAATATTGTTTTCAATGGACACTATTGCCTAGATTGGTCATTTAAAAGACCAATAACATTTTAATATATAATGGCTTGTTTCAAGATACCCTGATATTTAATTAGGATATCAAATATTTAATCAAGATAGATGAATGCCTTAGAAATAAGCCTATTCAAGGGGGCAACCTCCTTTACATTATACAAATGAACAATTCTTGCATGATTCAAATGA
>Ga0181469_100264_pt2 | contig 11728 bp, 16 predicted proteins | sample InSIn2SAF170_2_FD_119081 | JGI IMG/M metagenome (GOLD analysis project Ga0181469, IMG submission 119081) | Clean room microbial communities from NASA Spacecraft Assembly Facility at Jet Propulsion Laboratory, Pasadena, California, USA -... ... | reverse complement strand
CTTTCTGGTCCACTCAATGATGCCTCTTCAAAGATGGTAGAGACTTAGGCGATATTGAGCAATTAGGTGGACTAGTCACGCCGTTTATGGGAAAAGCATACATCATATATCACGTTGATGTACGGGTGAGAGTGAGACAATCGCTCATTCTCGTCGTTTTATTGTGTCGATCGTTCCGCTGTACATCGAAGGCAGAAGTAGACAGCAGCTGAAGAACAATTATTGTGGGCATCAGCAGAATGGTTTTCTAACTCGACGTTTGAGGTACCGTCTCGCTTTGTCAAGTGATGGGAATTTACCAAAACTACACTGGGAGGTTTTCCTCCACTGTAAAGACATGGGTCGGATGGCACGGAACGAATGACGTAAAAGTCATCACAAAGGAGTTCTCGGCCTGTATGACGGAGCATGGGATAGAGGACGCCACTAGTGACCAGGAAGCGACAGTGTCTTCAGCGTACAGCGTGCCAGTCAACGAAGAACCACAGGTGCGTAACGACAGCATTGATAGCCGGTCAACTCCTGTCTTCGTGCACATGGCGTCGTGATCATGCCAGAAAGATCACAGAAAAAAAAAATTAGCTCGGACTTCAATACTAGTCTTGTTTGTAGTATAGTAGTGTAGCAGGCATGACTATATGTCAGCTACTAGAGGAGAAAATGCATTAGATCACGGCTATGCATTATGAGTGTCTTACAAAGCTCGAGGCAACAGAGAATCCCGACGAATATATCGATCTGCTTCCGATCTACGCAGGGCGACAACTTCTTGTCTACAAGACGATCGTCTGCGCTCACTCTCACGTCTCCCAAGTAGCCTATGGTGGCGGCTTGCAGACGTGGCCACCCATTCTACTTTAGCACCACTCTGGAGGTAGAAAGGCTTGCCAATACATGGAAAGAAACAGCATCGAGTCGGCCTCATTTCAGAGTCGCCTGCACCAAAGACTTTCGCAACGGCTAGCTTGTTCTGCATCAACAACCTATTAATCGTTGCTAGGTAGTCTGTCATCTCGACTGTGATAGTGGTGCACAGGAAATTTATGCATTTCTCTTTTCGTTGGACAAAGTCAAGTTCAAGAATTGTGCTGCGATACCCGCTGAGGTCTTGCAGTCTTAGTCAACAGCTTGCCTCAGCATGACACCACGTGCTCGGACTCGCAGCGACTGTCGCGCAGAGCCCTAATGGCTATATGAATCAACGGAGCGGCAAATTGGTCGTGGTAACGAGTCTGAGTCCACGAGGTCATAGAAGGCCACTCCCACATCCGTAATCGCGCTTATTTACCTTACTTTTCACGCCGGATGTGCAGTTTTTCCACATAAAAGTAACTCTGGGCATGTTTCCCGTCCGTTTTCGCGCAGATGAAATACCATGTCCCTGCCTAAGTCACACCTTTGGGAGGAAGCAGGAGTGTAGATAACTTGATAGTGCACCTTGGTCAAGGGTCATTACGCCAAAGCTGGAAACAAGCGATTGTCCCTTTGGTGCTGCAACTTGATGGAAAGTGGAAGGATGTCATTTTCTCTGTTGTCCGAATGCGTATTGGAGCACCGACATTCCAGACTTTATCTTGTTGGGCAACCCGCTTGGTACCTGCGTCGGGTCCCCAAATTCTGTTTCCTTCTGTTTGAAGTCAGAGTGGAACTTGGTTCACCAAGACTCATGTTCGCACAGAGATTTGGCCAGGTATAAAGGACTTTGCCGTGGGCTGGTTGATGTCAACGAACCAAAGGCCATTTATTCATGGCCTAGTCGAGGTATGCCATCTCCGTGGCGAACTAGAGGCGACCTGCAGCGACACATGTCTATCGAGGATGCGCCTTCTGACCTTTGCCGGCTGCAGGTTCACATGCTGTCAAATTCGTCAATTTCGCAGCTTACTATAAATTGATAGACACTGCTCATGGCAGAGGAATACCCTACCTAAGGACCATGGACATATCTTTAGGACTTGTCTCGAGGCTGATCCAACACTCTAGTAAGGCTGACTTGAAGCAGTGTTTTTGGGTCGTGTTGGGAGACAAACCTCGTTGCAGTCACAACAGCAGGCATACGACAAAGCTCGAAAGCACATTGACCAGCAACTGAAAATGTTCTCCCCCGTGCCGTTGTGGACAAATGCCTAGACGTCACCACTTCGGAGATTTTTTGATGCCCCAACCTTGATGGTTCGACTGCGTCGACCGTTCGCTGTGGTCTCGCTCCGGCTAAGCTCTTGCCCTCTTTTGACCCATTCATGAGAATCGTGAGGCAAAGTTCGGGACAGGAGGTGGGAGCTGCGATTGAACTGTTGGTGAGGGTTTGATGTCGGCTGGTGGTAGAGCTGTGCCAGCGACGCGCGGCGCCCACGTCCTTGGTCCGTTGAGCTGGATGAAGCTGTGTGACTACAGCAAATCCGTTTGGATGGACGGTAATATCCCACCATCCCAACAGTACAGCGTTGAACACTGTGATCTGGACAAACTGGATAATTACGAAGGGTTAAGTATGCAACTAGTGTACGTCGTCTTCGCCTACCAATGACACCGGACAACAAGCGGCCTCCGGCGGTGCAAGGGCGGGCGCGCTTTCGAGAGCAGCATAAATCTTGCGAGACTGCCGTAATCGGGGTCATGAATGTCGACCAGAATGCAACGCCTAGTCCTTTTGCAGAGTGTGATTCGGATATCGGGCAAGTTCATCCCGCGGTCAATATCCAAGGGTGAACACATCACAGCTCGAATTTGGCAGTCGGCCACCCAGAACTGCTCAAGCAAAATGCTCGGAATGCTCAAAATGCACTACCCGGGCTTCACCACTTCAATGGCGTCGGAGCCAGATGAAGGCGATATGAGGACGAGATTCCTTGATGGCCAAGGACGAGAACAGGGCACTGTTAGCTTCGCCAGCCTTGACCGACTCCGCTGGGTGGTGAATATAGGTACAGTAAACATGCTGGGCGATCCTGCCACCCCTGAAGTTGTGCGCAACTCTGCCGAGACGTTCTCCTTAATTCCAGGCGGACTCATATAGCCTGGTCAAACAAGAGGGTACTGCCAATGTCGATGGTCAATCGACCATCCTCGATAAAGGTTCGTTTCACGGTCCAAGTACTCCGCCCCTGTGGTGAGGCCGAGTATGGCCCTTCTAGCGACGATGACGCTGGTACATTTGCTGATCGAGAGGATGGGACTTCAAGGTTTTTGGCATAAAGGAGAAGCTTGATTGAAAGACGTCTTTCTCTTTACTATGATGACTGTTGTTCTTTCTTCCATGGCAAATTCATCCTCTATACCACTGTTACGACGTATCGTAGAATGAAGGAGCGAGTTCTGTGGGCTCACCCTTGCCTATCGGCATTTTGAGAGCCTTACTCGGCCCGAAGCAACGGCCTACCATTGCTAATCAGCCTCGTCGTCGGCTATATCGTGAGGAGTAGAGTAGGCAGTGAAGCCAAATAACAAATGACCATGGGCTCTACGTAATGTTTGGATTTGGTCTTCCTCACGTGTACTTGAGTCTGCCTCCCACGGATTAACCACATGTTGACCTCGGTTTCACGATGACGTCTCGTGTCTCTGCCTGCACGAGGCCAGCGATGAGAAATTTAGTGAAACAGTGAGCAGTTGAATTGAAAAAGCTGGTTGCCCATTCCCGAGCGTGGTTTGAGAACTATTAAAATTCCGAGTCGTGCTGTTTATGAGATGGAACAGACCTCCCGCTTAGCACAGGTCTAATAGCATGAGAAGTCAGACGAAAGGGTTATCGCCCGCAGTGTGAGCGGTGGCGTGTATCGTAAGCCTAACAAAAGTAGTTTCCATAACTTGTCCAAGTATTTGAGCTGCATGATTTGATGAATCAGGATGTTTCATATCATAACCTCATGACCAACAGCTTAACAAATGACACAATAGCCCCTCCGTCACCGCCAGATATAACAGACTGCAATTCTCACATTTGAAGGTATGATTCATCACCTCGTGCTCAGGTAGAGCAATCTTCGTATCAGCACTTGGTTACTTTAAGCTTTGAAACAGGGTTCTTCTTTGAAATTGTAATAGTGAAGCGGGAAAAGAGGTACAGTACATAGAAAAGAGCCGTAAAAATCTAATCTATATTAAGGATAACATGCAGGCCTTGTTGTGATTCCACTCCAAATTCTTTCCGGACTTCGTGCAGGATATCGGATTGAAGATTTCACGGTAAGTATGCACTGAAGGTGAAAGCGCGGACTGAGGCCCTCTTTTCATGTTATGCAAAGTCGTTGGGCTCGTCATCAAACTGTATTGCCCCGTTCATCTTTCTTCTCCTAATGTTTGTACTGATCGTGCATATCCACCTCTTAGAACTGGGTCGGATGCTTGCTGCTTTTGTGGTTGAAGAGAGAAGGGCACAGGCATATTCATGACTAATAGCAAACAGAAAGGTGAGTAATGAAATGGACATGGCCTAGGGCCAGCCTTTAATCAGGTCAGCTCAATCAGCATAGCTCCGCGCAAATGTGCGTCACAAAGATAGTCAGGCTTGATCGCGCCGCGCGACCAATGTGAACAGAAGTGTTAAACGGCTGGAAGGGCGTTTTGCTAGACAAAAAAGTCAAAGACTGCCTGTGTGATGTGGCCTATGTGGATACGTCGACAGCAGTGCGCTTCTTTCGGGCTTTGATGCTGTCTATTGTGTCCTGTGATGGTAGTTCTCTAATTAAGATTTGGGGCGCTTGTATGCCTGCGGATCTGTCTCAGTTTTCCCGTGAGCTCGCCAAGCATAACAAAGTCATCAGGTTCAGCAACCTCGGGGTGTTGCTCGAGTAACCTTTGAATATTGTGTAGAGCGCTAATCGGTTCATCTTGGTATGATGTAGGCGGCGGTTGTATAGTAGAACAAGACACAACCTCCGTATCATGGACGTCTGGTACTGACTTGTGAAATTCCATTGATGACCTTGGGTCAATCAAGGTTCCCGCTCTTGGGGAATTGGTCGTCGCGACGCGAACAGACAGAGATGAACTTGTTGAAGTCGTTGGAGCCGTTCGCACAGTCGCAGTCGTGGCAATATGTGGCAATATGTGGCAAGCGTGTCTCTGCGGGGACATTCTCGAGCAACTGGTCGGCACTCAACTCGGGACGTAAAGGGTTCGTCAGTGCTTCTGGGCTTGCGTTCAGACCAGGAAGCGCGTGGGTTCGAGATGGACAATCAAACACAGATCCGTCTTCTGGTATCTTGATTGATCGTGGTTGTGAATCAAGTCACTAGACGGGGACATAGCACGAGGACTCAATCCATTCGAGGACATTGGCGAATCATGCAAGATGTCGAAGTGTGAAGTATCAACATCTGCAGTGTTTTCGTGAGTCTCAGATTTGGAATTGCTTGACAAGCACTTCTGTCTGAAATTTTCCAGCCAAGCCGTGCTCGTGAAGGTTCGCTGGTCTTCCCCTACGGGAGTGAGCACGAGCACTTGCTTTCGCAGTTCCTCAGTACTGGTGGGCTGTCCATTTTCCTGTCGATTGCGGACCCAATTGGCAGGTGTGTTCTTAAGCGTGTTCTCAACATCGGGACGTTTGACCTTCGATTTCTTCTTAGAAGTTGTCACATCCTCCTGAGGCTGGTGTGGCTTCATGTATCTCTCCTTCTGTCGAAGAATCTTAGAGACCGTGCTACAATACGTCAGTGTGTCCGAACGGTAAGTTGGCACTTTCCATACCTTCGCTCGACGTTAAACTTGGCTGCAGGAAAGTCAGCAGGAGTTTGGAGCTCACGGTTACCATCACGTACCTCCGATCTGGGTTTGCGTCATGGCAGGGTTGTTCTCCGCTTCCAAGCATATCAGTCTTCTCTCGTCGTCGGTCAATTTGCGTCGAAGTGTCGTGGTTTTTGCACCCGTTGTGGTCACGTCTGCCCCGACACTGATCGCGGATACTGGAGGTTGTATAGGGACAGCAGGTAGTATCGGTGACTGGTACGTGCTCGAGGTCGCTATCATGCTTGGCCATATATGCTGCTGTGGCGTTGCGAATAGTGGTGGCGTCTGGTTTTGAGGCGGTGCATAGGGTGGAGGTCGAGTCATGGTAACGTCTGGCTCAGTCGGCATTCGTGTTGACCTGTAACAGTCGAAGTTATGGTAGTCGTTGTACTCGTCACTACCATGTGAAGGTGTTGACCGTGGCATCCCACCGCCTTTCTCCCAGAGACGGAACCCAGGATTCTGGCTATCGAAGTGGTTTGAAGCTGACATCACAATCAAAGCTCTCCGACTATCTGTCTCACTCGTCCTAGGGCCTGTATACTGTAGACATCATAGAAAGCAAAGAGGCAGTGTGACACTGATGCAACAGGTAGGACGCACTGCCGGACTACTACCGCTCCTCGTCTCTTCTACCATGGACCTCGAAGCTGAAGTGGGCTTAGATGAGCATAACTCCGGTCTTTCGTGGCCATGGAAAGGGGAACTAGTGCAGAATTCAGCTTCCAGGCTTGCTGATGGGCCCGACAAAACTCAACGTCTGCAGAAAAGTTCATCCTGCGCCAGCTCTCAAAGGTTGGAAAGCATTATCAATGTCAGGTGATATCGAGCTTCTGCGGTCGTTGATCCCAGTTCTCGCACCACTAATGATTCTCCATCGTACTCTCATGCTCTACTGGATGTAATCAAGTATTGACCGGTCACACTAATGCAGTGAGTCCACCAATGGGACCTTTTCATGCTCATGGATCGCAAATCGCATTTGAGGGTGGACCACAAACAACCCTGTAATCCTCCCTCTCGAAGTGGGTTGGTTCTTCCGTACATGGTACTAGGAACGGCGGACGCTGAAACATCCGAGCACATTAAATGGTTTATTGCACTAGGTGGAAACCTCTCTCTTTACCATACCTGATTAAGCTCACCAATCTCTAGGTTGGCGGTCAATCTACGGATATTTCCCTAGACAGCTTACCAATTGTAGCATGGAAGAGCATGAATCAACTCGGTCGGCCTGATGTGAACCAATGAGAAACGAGTTTTGATCGCTCCGGGTGCACGATTTTTGACGCTCGACGTCGAAGGTGGAGCTACCCAAGCAACTTCTGATCAAGTTGTCCCGTCACCATCCAGTCAAGACCAAGCGTTTGGCGCTGACGCCAGTCGACCCCAATATATGCTGCACAGAGGGAACAAGCGATGCCGATAGCTTTCAGTACAACTTGACATTTGTCCAAGCTGTCATAGTAGTGCGAGTCTGTCTTGACGGAGAATGGCGACTCAGGTCACATTCGCCTTGCATTGAAAGAGATGCTCGCCATAAGGTTTGAATAAAAAACTAAGCCTACGATTCTTCGAACAAGTTTAGAGCTGCCAGTTGTCAATCTGCGACGCGGAAGGAGGCATTTTGACTTCGAGAGGAAGGAGAAGTGAGGAGACAGTTGTCTCCACGGCTTGTGGCTACTTCTCTCTGCGCGGCAATGTTGGCGAATCACAGCTCTAGGCTCTGAGCGAATCCATCAGCTGAACTTTGGTGACTGGCCTGTCTTGTCCAAAGCCCGTACCGTTGGCTTTTCTCGACACTGGAGGAAACAATACTTGATGACTTTCGCTTTCGAAAAGTCCTGCGAGACGGGCATGGCCTTTGGTAGTTTGTGTTTTCATTTCCTATACAAAGACGCGAAACAACGCGAGAAAGTTCCCCGAGTTCGAAACAGGTTTCACGAGGCAGAGTCGGCATATGCGCAGTCATCGACCCCAGTTAAAGATCAGATTAGAACGCCATTGGTGGAGGGTACACTTATCGTTGACATAGATGTATCGCTTTGTTCGTTCACTCCAAGTCCATTTGCTTTGACATAGATATCAGGTCCTTCTTCAGTGCTCGCTCCCAAAGTTGATTTTTATGTTCACAAGGGGACTTACAGTCTCTTGCCTCCTCACGATCGTATTGGGACAGAGCTTTCCTTTTTCACAGCCTGCTCGTGAAATCTTTCGAGTCGTTTAATCACACCCAAAATTTTGTGTAATGTCGGTGACAAAACAAACGCCGTTCTCTTATGAGTGAGAATCTCTAGCCTTTACAGTGCCCTCCTCATAAGCCTGTCGCACAACGTGATACATCACGCATTGTGGAGGGATCTCGCAGGTACCAACCGTCAAGTCTCATATTCCTTGACCGTAAGTGTGATACCCAAATTCTGTGAACGTTGGGCAAGGTAGAATGGAGATGAGCTGGCTTGTACCACTGAGATCTTTCTTTGCCGTTTTCCCTTGAAAAAATGATTCTAGTGTCCTGTTTCAGTGCTGGTGAACAGCGTTCTTTTAAAGTCATTCACGCCGACCTGAAGAAAGAAAACGGTTGTCACAGCTCCACTACGCGTACTTGTAACTATCTACCTGGAAAAACGGACCTAGTTCAAGTCGTCGTTGACGTTGATAAATGATGTGGCTTGACCTGATAGACAACTGGAACACAAAAATACTAGTGCAGTAAAGCGCGGAGAACGAAAAATAATTTGCGAGTCATGTTCCGAAACACTCCGGTAAAGTTCCTCAATTACAGAACACAAGTTCTGTCACCTATTGAATTTTATGGTCGTTCGGGAGAATGGAAGGTCCAAAAAGGCGACTTCGACACCTGCCCTGTTTTGAACACAGCTTTAACGAAATGTGTGGGTGTCAGCACTGTAGGCACTGTGAAGTTGAGTGAGTGTGACTAATATACATTCGTGCAATGAAGGATACTAAAGTCTTGATCGCGAAAGTGCAGCGAAGGTTCTATTCTACTCATCACGCCAGACGTTGAGCAACCATAGCAAGATGCGTTGAGTAAATTTCACCCCATCTCGCATGTAACAGCAAATCTCAATAGCTTTGAAACCATATTTCATTCTGGATGCAGGTCTCGTCAAATGTACTATTGGCTGTGATTAAAGAGAGTGTGTCTGGGAGAAGCGGGTTGAAAATTGACGCAGGTTGTGACAAGCGCTAGAGCAGCGTATTCATGATTTCTTGCCTACACTAATATTGAGTAGCAGTGTTCCACGCGCCGGGCGTTTGAGTCTGTCTCGAGTACGGCTATGCTGGGTCCGAGAATGGCAAAGCCTCTGGCTATGGGTGGTCTCGCCGTTTCTCGCGTCTGATAGCTGAACATGGCTGTGTAGGCCGCGGCGCCTCCCCTGGGTTGGTGATTGACTGAATGCTACATGTAACTCGAGGGTCGTGATGATACACTGTTCCTGGAATCCATCGATGCTGGGCTTTCAGCCAGGATGGACCTTTTTTCAGTCTCACGCGGATACACGATGCAGTGTCGCCGCCTTGGATCTGCCATGGATGTCGGTATCCAGCCGGTTGGTGTTGGCGGCATTATCCATCCGTACCCACTCTGATCATAATGGTCATACTGTGCCTATGCTTGTCCTATCTGTGCCACAGAGCTGGGCGCTGAACCATAGTTCAAGACGAACGATGGAAACAGGATGAATATGGTTGTGATAGGTAGTATTGAGGCTGCTTCTTGTACCCGAACCCGCCATCGGCTCCGATTTAGTATGTATAGCCTGGTTGACCGTCCAGCTCGTTTAAATCCTCGCCGTCCTCAATAGGAGACCGAAAACTTTGCTTCTGAACGATTTCGGCCCGTAGTCGAATATACTGCAGCCAACCGGTCTGCGAGGAGGTACACAAAGAGCCTTGGTGATGTCGTTCAGGTTGTAGTAGGACACTGGATGATGTGTTACGCCCTCCAACATTACATGCATGGTCTTCTTCACGAACCGGTGTTTCTTGGAGTAGTACAAGTCAATCAAGCCGCCTGTGAGTCGTCGTTCTGCAGCCGTAGGTTGCCGCTCGTTGCTATACATTCTAGTTGAACTCGAGGATGAACATTCGTTGATGGGTCTCCAGGTCGTGTATAGGGCCACCCCAATCGATTCGGTCTTTTGTTAGACTTCTTCGTTGGCCGCTTCTTCTTCTCCCCCGGAGGAGATGGTTCGTGAAGCTCTACATACACAAGAAAATTGCCCAGCGTTCAGGAGGGACTCCCCATTACTCTGTCCATCCATCTCTTGATTCCAGACGCTTTTTCTTTGTAAACGAATACTGATCCACTTCGTATCAAGGCACTCCTTTCCTTGTCATGGGGTCGTCGAGTGAAATAAGGCAAATGACTTTGTAAACAGCCTTTGAACAGGAAGAGCGTATCTCGGGCTGTGGCAACGTGGCCGGTGAAGGTACGTGGCAGAGCTGCGCCACCCAAAGACATGATCAAGCCTCGGCACGGATCCGAACAGGGATGTACCGGATGTCTATTCGTGGAATAACGATAGCAATGGAAGGTGTCAGGTGTGAATGACGGTCCAGAACTTGAAAATTGAAGCAAGAACAAAACTCGAAAGTTGAAGAGCATACTACAAGTGCTGGACTGCCGTCACTTTCTTACTTAGTGCATATCCAAGACCAGGAAGAGGGAACTAGATGGGTAGCTTGCCTTCGCTCCCTGTGATGTGCGAAGCCAGTCAATACAAAGTAGCGTGTTTGTCTCAGCACGCTTAAGGTACTGTCCTTGGTGCCTGGGTGGAGCTGACAATGCAATACCTGCAGATTTCTAGGCATGTCTGCCCGCGGGGAACCGGGTGGCGTTTCTAGTCCTCCATGCAGACGCGACAGGTCCTAGTTTTGAACCAATTCGATTGGTTGAAAGCCGAGATCGAGGCTTGCTGGGTTTGCCCAGCAATGTGCGGCTATGCTCAAAGCCCCGTAGGAGGTCCTACAAGTGATACGTGTTACATGCATTAGCTTAGTCCTTTCAGTTTGATATTGCAAAAGTCTCGCGATAACATGGCGTCTTACTCTCACACGAGATTAGTTCGTGATAAACTCAAAGCACGTCAACGCCACTGATGCAAATTCGACCTATCAGAATGTGAGTTGAGTGGAAGACCACGTCCCGTGTCGTATCTGCAATGGTTGAGCGATGCCAAGAAGGCAACACCAACCACTCGTAAGAACCTGACCTAGAAGTACTGTATCTGACTAGGTCGAGGAGTGCGCATTTTCGAGATTCACCCTGTACTTTACGATCATGGCGCATGCCCCGCTGAATACTTTCTTCTGGCCACTTACTCCAGGTGGAGATGCGTACAAACGGAACACCAGTTAAAACCATGAGAGACGAGTACAATCTGTCTAAGTTGAACAAAGTCTGGATCTGGGGATCGTGGACAGATCCCACTTACACCATTGGCACCATCGGCACCATCGGCACCATCAGCACCATTTACCACACCCTACAAGCAGTGACTGTAATTCATGGCAAGTCCAAATTGCGGATCGAGCTAACGCAGCTAAGATCTTGTCTTGCTGATTGGCATAGATACATGATCCACACCAAATGCTACCATATATCGTAAAGGCTGGGAGCTGGATAAGCTGGTCTCGCAATTTTGGGTCGCCACACATTAGAGACACTGCTTGTAAGGAAGATCACGTCCGTCTTGGTCACTAGCTACTGGGTCTTCGTCGACAACGGGGGGAAGCTGGGGAACAACAGCATTGGAAACCATGAATTGAAGCTAGAGAGCTAGCTACGACAGTAGTAGGCCTACCTAGCTGGATGGATCCATGTACGATGAATGTGGCGGCGGCTGCATCCTACTTCGGTTCAACTGTAAAAACGAGCGGGGGATCATGGTCCACCACCTCGATCCTGCGACGCAGTATTTAAGTTATTCAATAGTCCTAGCCAGTTCCCATCTGGTTGGTTCCGCATCTCTTC
>Ga0181469_100840_pt1 | contig 11778 bp, 4 predicted proteins | sample InSIn2SAF170_2_FD_119081 | JGI IMG/M metagenome (GOLD analysis project Ga0181469, IMG submission 119081) | Clean room microbial communities from NASA Spacecraft Assembly Facility at Jet Propulsion Laboratory, Pasadena, California, USA -... ... | reverse complement strand
AAAACTCCAATGTCTTTCTTTGTTTGCTGGCACAGGTAGTGGAGTCATTATCCACTCCAGCAGTTGCAGGCCAGTTTATTGATTCAGCTAGTTGTCTGAAGTCTTGATGCGAACTCAGTCAGGATTGGGACCCGTACACGTACTACCAGAAGACAGAGATCGAGGGTACAAAGAAAGATTGAATCCAATATGTTCTGTTGTGGAACTGGGGCGCCTAATGCTTAACTAACTATTAGGTACTATCTTAGATAAAGACTCAATCTAAGACTATACGCTAGGAATAACTTTATTAGGGTAGTAGCCCAGCTCTTGAAGGGGAAGCACATAACTCAGAGGGTTAAGGCTTAGACGATGAATGTTATCCCCCCAAAGTCCCTATCGCCTGCCTATGGACCGAAGGACCTATGCTTGCTGCCTTCACTCCACTTTCGAAACCGAAGCTTTCAACTAATCCCAGATCTGACTCAATAGAAACTGAACTTCTACCTTGTGTGGTATTGGAGCACTAGAACGCCTTTGTTTAATCTAGGCCTTTAAGGTCAGGAGTGAAAGAGACAGAGGACTTAGAGGCTGGCTTTTCTTTAGCAACTGCTTGACTTTCCACCCCCATGCTTGGAGATTGACTGGGTCAGTTACGAGAATTTGTTGCTTTAGACGGCATAGCCTAATAGAAGAGTACCTTTGGCATTTAGTCATTCCTTTCTTTCCTTTGTTAGAGAATCACCTCTCTCTGGTCTGGTAGGAATTCCCTCTCTTCTGTAGTCATGCCAGTAGTCAGCCAGGGATTCGAGGGATTATTAGTAAACCGGGAATTACGATATCATGATCCATCGACAATCGGGTATGAAAGAAAAGACTAAGGATCAGTCAATAATTCCTATCTTCGGTGGGTAATGTCCCAGGGGGGAATGGGGAAGGAAGACGAGCATATCTTTACTTATAAGTAGTCTTCCACTTTTTCTTCCAGTAAAGCCTTTCTCCGAGCAGCTAAGCTAGTTCATCCGCATCTGTTGTCGTAAAGTAGGTCTTGGTCCTTGTATCAACCTAAAAGAAAGATATGAGAAAGGCGACCTTCTCCGAGTCTGGCAACACTACCCAAGGCGACAAATCTACTACGTCTTGGCCTTGGAAGTTCCAGGGTCTATCTTTATAGTAAGGCTGGACGTAATCTTCCCTTGTGGAGTGAAGTGGGATGCTAAAGATACAAAAGAAAAGTGAACCGTAGGATCTCGTCTTACCCCTTAACCAGGAACTCAAGCTCAAGCAGTCTAAGCCGGCCGGATGGGGTACCTGGTGATAGAGTGAATCTCGAACCTATTTGGCTTTCTTCAAAAGTATGAAGCTTCATCAGGTCAGCGCATTAACAAGTCTAAGCATTTCTAGCTTTCACTCTCTTTCTTAATTAAATAGATATAGATGTCTTGACTGCCGAATTCCCCTATAAAAGCTTTCACACCTACATTTGACACGGATTGATCGGACGGGAGTCCACTATCGAATTTCTTTCACGCATAGTTAGTTGTACTTGATGGGATGTTCCTGAAAGATAATCACCAAACAAAGGAAGAAACAAAGCTTCAAGCAAGATGTCCAGTAACAGAGCTTCAAGCAAGACATCGATTGCTTGAGAGGTCCCTTCTCGTTTGTTTGAGCCTCAATCTGCTATTTTAACGGATTTCCCTCCTAACGTGATCAAAATTACATGGAATCGGGATAACAAGAAGGACATAAAGAAAGCCTTTGATTTGAGCCTCAAAGTCTGTGAGATAAGGGGTTGCCCTTTGGTTTGCAGCTAATTCACTTGAATCGAGACGCGTTCTCTCGATCCGCTCAGGTTTGTCAGAGGTGGACGGACAGACAAGGAGAGCACTTGGCATTGGCTAAGTATTCTATTTTGGTTCGAGTCATTGGCTCGTTCAATTTATCTAGGTTCGGATCGGCTAATTCAATTGATCCGGGGGGTCAAAAGAGGTGGGCAGGCAAGGAGATAGAGAGATGTATAACAACGTCCAGTGCTAGAAGAATAGAAGAAAGGTGATTGAAAGAACAATCTCGTTATTGAATTAACTCTTCTATCCAGACATGGAATAGATCATCTATCTGAACACTGTACTTCCAGTTAGATCATCAAAGAAAGGAGCTCCCTCGGCATGGTCCAACTCGTTATGGTACAGTTAAGTAAGGTTCCGTAGGCTTGGTAGGCTCGGTACTTGGTATTGGCAGTAGTCTGAGCTCTTCCTTCCCTGTACGAGTTTCGATTCGTAAGGGATACTCAATCTCAAGTTCTCTTGCAACACTTCTCGTTAAACCATTCCTTCCAGTGATCTTTCACCCGTAGTTTCCCCTGTGTATGAGAGTTGTGAGAGTCTCAGAGTTGAGATAAAGGGGGATTCTTCTTTCTTAGTTCATAGTCAATCTTGTGCATCCGTGCTGTGAAAGTGATAGCTTGAGGAGCGGTGGGTTATGGTCGTCAGACAAGGCATTCTCTTCCCTCAGCTCTAGATAGAAAGAGAAGAGGGAAGAATGCCCGGGCTTTTTTTATATTAAATCACATACTATATGATCACAACTGACCGGTGCTATCATCACATCAAGGGCTTTGCTTTAAACATCTCAATCTCACACTCGAAAAGATCAATCAAGCTAGTCTTCCTGCCATCAGCATATTGGCTTCCCGGGGCCGATGCTTCTAACACCTATCTCGCTTCCCTCGGGGTCTTCTTTTACTATGTATTATCCCATTGGATTGGGCGGTTTCGCCAAGTATAACTTACCTGAGCACTGATGTTACTCGACTTTAGGGAGCAAGTAAGGTACGGTCCCTTCTTAGGGTAACCTAAATCACTTCATCGCCATGATCATTAGAATGAGAACTCTCTGAAACCCCGGATCAAGATCAGATCACATACCAAAAAGCCAAAAAGAAAAGTGATCACATCACTCGATCAAAAGATGAGACAGACAACTCAACATCAACCTCGGCTATAGGAAATAGGAACCTCCCTTTCATCTATTCATCAGTAAATTTTGTTTTGAGTAAGGCACTCTCCTTTCCTACTCCTTTCAAAGTCCTTTCCACAACCATTCCCATTCTTCCCGTGTCGGAAAAAAATCATCGTCTCCTAAGTTCCGCGGCTCGATCTATTCACTACATCTCCTCTAAGTCATTTCTTAGAAAAATCTTTTTTCTTCTCTGTCTGCTTCTAATTCCATTCCCTTTTGTTCTTTTTTCATCCTGTTGTCTTTATTCCTGGTCTCTTATCCGGGGTCCCCTTCGACCTGCTGATAAAGGAAATCAACTTAAGGTTCTCGATCTTTATATTGGGGACGGCCTCTTTATTGCTATTGCTGTAGGGTTAAAGAATCATTTTCTTTCCGGGCCGGATCAATCTTTAATCTTAACTTTCTTCCCTATGGGTAAACCCATAATAAAAAGTAGCTTCGGGATTCGATAACGAATCCTTCGGTTGCTTATCCTCTCACCCGAGCCCGGTAAGGAGAAGGAAGAAGAGAGACTACAGGAAGTTAAATAAAGAGAAGCCGATTGACCGGAGAGAAAAATTTCTTTATCCTTCTGTTCTGGAAAACCTGCCTCCTCTGGCCTAAACTTCGGCTACTAATAAAGGGAAAAAGCTGAGTAGTGCTTCTCATAGCATGGGGGTGACAGTCACACATATCCTCCTCCTGTCCGCATACTGAAGTTGATCGAGCGGGGGGAAGAGAAAAGCTTGAATCTGCGGCTGCCGAAAGCAGGAAGACGTGTCAATAATCAGAGTTCATCTGGCCGGGGAGATCCTACTACTTAATACCCCATAGAGGGAATCCTATATCGATGCTCACCCTCCTGGAAGTGTTTCGACCCCTTCTCTTTCTTTTCCGATAGCCTTTAGTAGATATATATAGGAGCATCTCTAGTTGTGTCCAGGCCCGCCTAAATCTTCGTTGTCTGTCTGAATACTCCCATCTGCCTCTTTCCACAAAAAAGTTAAGGGACTAGGTAGGACTACCTGCCGGAATGAGCTTAATTTCCCTCTCTGAGTCTCTCTCTCCAAGTCTTAGTCCAGTCAACTTCTCTTGAAGTCTGCCTTGAAGAACGGATCGAAGACCTATTCTGATCTCGAAATTCACCTGTATAATCTCCCTGCCGACCAAAAGGAGTCTTTGTATACTGCTACCTGAGGTGCATTGCCCATTGACTAAGAAGGGGGCGGAGGAGGCTCTCGAAACCAAACGAGACTAGAACTAGAAGGGAAATAGAATTCTATTGAAATTTTATTTCCATGTTGATTGATGCGGAGTTGCTCGGAACAAGGGGGAGATGGCTATGCTTTATTTAGAAAGGAGGCAGTCTATTGTATTGAGAAGTTGGAGTAAAGCAGTCGACGTTACAAATGGAAGGATTTATTAGCTATTGGTCGATAGGTTGCCATTGCTAGCCCCTGATCTACTTTTAAGCGTTGGACACTTTCTATTCATTCATGTGGTGTGCCATTTCCACTTGTGATCGAGGAGGGCGCTTTGTAAGGTTGGTTGAGGGTCTCGCCTTTCGGAGAAGAAAGGTTCTAGTATCTATATCATATGGTTTATTCTTTCTTTCCTTCAGTGAGTTCATTCATTTTTCTCTCATCTTTCGGCGATATTTCTTTGCTAGCCGAGGAATTCGATTCAATAGTAGCGGCATTCTTTAATATTTGCATCGTTCTCCGATTCGCTGAAGCATAAAAGAGAAGCTTAGGAAGAATATATCTTACCTTCAGTCCATCTTTAGCATCTAAATAATGCGCTCTTAGCAAGTGAATCAAAATAGGTGTTGGTTTGCGCAATTGAAGAAGAGGGGGTTTGTCTCAGATGCCCAGAATCTTTAGATCCGCCAATAGCCGTTAGATTCGGAATAGTTAATCCAATCCAAGGGGTTGCGCACGAAGAAGACGATCTTTAGCAGAAGATTCTCGAATCGAGCAGACATGATCAATAGTTAAAAAGAGGACAAGGAATGCTTGTTCGACCTTCGGGATAAACGCTCTTTGAAGGGGTTCTTTGACAGATTGCCTTGCCGCGCGCCGACTTATATCTTCTTTACTTATGATTGTACTCATCTCGACCTGACGTGATTAAGGATACATCACGATTGGGACATTACTTGATTGAATTCTAATTGAGATCAATAAGGAGGACTTGATGACCCTCCCTATTATTTCCATTCTACGGGCTCGAAACCCTCAGATCCCCATCCCGAGCAAAGACTATTCAGTTCCCGAACACTACCTAATCGGTAAATGTAAACTATAAAATATGAGGTTTAATTGGTTGAATGTGGGGCCTTCGACAACCACCAACCGCCCATGATAAACGTGCGTTACAAGCCGTTCCTTTTCATCTTTTTGAAATTCTTTAGTTGGATTTCCCCGTTACCTTGTGTCAAAGCTAGCACCGCTGCTCTTCCTACCTATGGGTGGGCTACCCTGTTATAGTTCTTGTCTGCTTTTGGTCTTACTAGGACGGGGTTAGCCTATTTGGTACGATTTGTTACCCACCTTCTAGTTATTTATAGACTACCTACGCGGTTAGATGAGTAGCGTTTTGTAAGGCCAGAAAGGGGATCGATCAGTAGGTCAAAGACCCGTAGTATAGGAGTGAAACTGGTTCAAGGGATGCATAGGAGGATGTGGCACATGAACATTGACAAATAGGAGAATGACCAGCTCGCTGGGTGTGAAATAGGAGGCTTGGAAGCGGAGCATTATGAAAGGTTAACAATTAGATTCTTCCCTCCAATCGGCGGTTGGGCTCGTCACATCGAAGTCAGGTATGGGCCACCTTTCTAGACGAAGATCACAAAACAATCACTTTCTTATATATACGTTATCTTTAGAACATGATCTTCGAGAAGTGCTGTGATATGAGGCTTTGTTTGTCTCCAACTAAGGATCTGTCTTTCGACAACGGGGGAAGCCCCTCCTCGACAAAAAGGGGCGAGACCTGCTCCGTACTAGCTCGTATCTTTATCCTATTTCCCGCCCACGCAATTGGTCTATCGCGATGTAGAGCAACAGATGGAGGAATTTTACTACTAACATAACATAATTTATCATATCTGGTTGGTGGGCAGGCTGCCGTCCCATGATCAGCTTTCGTATTTTGAAATGCTACTTCGTAATATCTGCTTTCCAGGACAGTGCTTCTTTCTTTTGAGCTTAATAGGACTTTGAAAGCATGCCCTATACTTTGGGGAATCGTATTCTTACCTCGGCCTCTTCTTGCCTGATTCAGCAGAAGCCTAAGCCCAGCCCGCTCGCTTTTCCCCATAAAGTCTATAAAGCAATTTCTCTTAACGAAAAGCGGCTTTTTCGGTCAATAGATATCAACGCCCGCAGAAAGCGCAAGCCTTTAGCTCTCAAAGCCCTGAACCCCACCTCTGCCGGCTATTGACACATTGATTCTCGTCACTGCCGACGGCAAGCCCTCAATCTTAACAGTCCTGGATGCAAAAAGTCCGATTCGCAGGTTGAGGCCATGGCGGGTCCTGTTTTCCCTTAGCTGCCGAGCATGATGATCTTCCGGGTGGCCCTCTGCAAAAAAAAAGTTTCATTTTTCTCGTTCATTCGATCATCAAAGACATACTCTGCAAGCCAGTTTCCCCTGTCAGCATAAAAACATATATTATTATCCAATCGGGGGATCTTCATTCCCCCCGCTGTATCGAATTCTTTGAGTGTCCAGCCTGCTCCCTTTGTTCAGTCGGAATACTTTTCTTTAGAAAAAGACTTTTTAGTTTTCGTCCAACAGTCAAGCCTTTCTATTCAAATGAGACGCACTCCCATTGTCTCGATAAGGTCAGCAGCAGGGCATACAGCAGGGATTGAGTAGTCTTGGGAGGCGGACTTCTAGTCCCCGGTTACGAGTTGACGACGTTGTTAACTACTCAAACTGAAAAAGTCTTTTACACCTTAGGGAAAGCGTACCGGAAGATCAAACTTTCGCTTAAAATCCCAGTTTGGATGCGCAGAGTTACGCTCGATTTCTATTCATACTGAAAGTGAATAGTTGATAGCAGATGGAGAAAGCTAAAGGCAGAGCTTGGATTGGATTTTCCAGTGGGAAATCCGTCAGAAAAGTTGTACCTTGACAAGCCCCACGATGCTTCTGGCAGCCATCATCGCAGGGACGAAGAGATTCCCAAGACCAGAACTATAGACTCATTCTGCACCAGCCCACTAGAAAAACAAAGGGCAAGGAGTTTCGCCCGAAGCGCACTTCTTTCGAACGAAAGGACTTGGCGGGACCCGTCAATGGAAGATGGCTAGCGAACCTCAGTGCGTGGGGAAAGGTCATAGAGTTTACAGCCGAAATGCTGCATAAAAGGAGTGAAATTTGGTGGCTTCACACAAAGCAATCGACACTTTAATTCGAAAGACGAAAGACCAACCTAAACGTGAGAATCGGCTCGAAGATCAAAGGAATTCCTCCAGGTAAGGTGAGGCCAAGCTGCGGAAGGAACTTTCCGTCCAAAGAGTATAGATAGAGTCGGAAAATCGGCCCTCTGGAGGTGAACCTGTGATTTCGCCCTGTTCTTATGGCGGGCAGTAGCAACAACACGATCTCTCGGAAAAAAAAGACTAAAGCCCTATCCAAGATGCCCCACCAATCAAATAACGCACTGCAGAGCCAGGGTTTTGCCCCAAAGTACGCTTTTGCTCGCTCCGAAAGTAAGTACAAACCGGGCAAAGAAGCAATGTCGACCACCCCTAAAGGAGATCGGCGAGCCCTCTCTCCTGATGCATGGGACAAGGCCGGGGAGTAGAAAGATTATAAGCGCACGCAGCCCTCAGGCAAACCAAACCTCTAACCAGGCTGATGAAACCTAACCAGAAATAAAAATAAATTACGCCGGTCGTTGTGATCCTTCTTTCTCTTCCAGCCCAAGCCCATCTTGACTATTCCTCAAAAGAAAGGAAGGCTCAGAAGGACTCGCCCAAAGCAGAAATCTAATATACAGATGGAATGGTTCATCAACATGCCTTGGGAGCATGAGAGCGCGACCCTTCCCTTGGGCAAACAAATAATCCTTAATAAGATGTAGGGCTCACCTACCCCAAAGGATAGGGTAAAAGGTTATTCCAATCTTTCGGATAAAACCTAACCGACAATTCATATTCTGGAAAGACCCTTCTTACTGGGCGTCTCTCCGCAAAGACGCTTCTTTCTGTATGAGTTGACTGACCTACTGACAATGTAATGTAATAAGATAAGAGGGCAATGAAATGGAATATTTATCATTCTCTCCCTCTGAGCGCTATTGTTCTTTTAGCACCGCCGCCGGATAGGAATTTACCCATGTCAACAGTAAGGAATAGGGATAGAGTAAGAACCCTTTCCTTCCATCTTTTGGTCGGCTACCTAAGCAGTGATCCTTTCTTCCAAGCGGATTCCCCTCTGTAGAATGTAGGATGTCCACTGGAAAGAAGAAGCAATCTCCTTCAATACTTTCACATTGTCAATCCTTTAATCTCAATCTTTCTCAGAAGAGGCAGCGGCGACTCTGTTTGCTTGCATTCTCTGTCGCACTAGAAGCATCAACGAGAGTGTGATCTCGTTATATACGTCAATGAATGAGACTCTAGGCAGACTACTGTAACTAATTATTTGTCATTATAACATAACATCACTATAGACCTTCAACAAGTAGGAATCTAACCTATACAATGTCGCCCTTTTGAAAAGCCGAAATCACCGTACTGTCATCATTCGCAAAAAGGTAGCATCATGATATCTTCTTTGACGATGCGGGTAGACTACCTTCAGTTTTTTTTGAGCAAACGGAGTTTGGTAGTCGGACCGGTAACTAACTGTTAGAAAGGAATAGACTGTTAGAGAGGAATAAGCGAGTTTCAGAATAGGCCGAACCTCAGTTGACCGATGATTGGATGAGACCGCTTGCCGAACGCTTCGGACTGTGCCCTCTTGCCTGACCTGATCTTCTCTTGTTTGTTCCCCGCCCTGCTCACGATCACGAGTCGACTATTCCAGTATTGGCCGAACTCTTTGGCTGGTCTGTCCATGGAACCCGTATTTTCGTCGTATTTGTGACTTTCCTTCGGTAACAGGGCTCCTCCAACTACAACTACTGTTGTCTGATCTACGAAATCCCTTCTTTTCTGGCGGAGACCACAGCTTGATGCGAGTACGAACTGAACTATACCACAAGGCTAAGGCTATAAGCGTCGAGAGCCCAGGTCAAGGAGCTCTCTCGAACAGGGAACTCGAAAGCCTAACGCGAGGGTTCCAAACCTCACCTCAAAACCTAGAAAAGCCAGAAACCCCCGAATAGGAGCTGCTCAAGCTCTTCAGCCGAGGAAGGAGAATTGCGGGAATCGAGATAGAGATGGCTAGTCCAATCTTTCATATTACCTCTGCTATGGACAAAGGTTTGGTTTTGTTCAATAAGACAAATGGAACCGGAGACAGAGAGAAGATATAGAAAGAAGGAGTTCGGGACTGATTAAGAGCAGGCTGGCGGGTATTTACTTGGTGCTCTGACCCCCTTGATCCACTCGATTGAAATGCTTCGGACGCTGACGGCAGGGGGGAAAAATCCCAATATTGATAAGCTACAGGGGTGGGCTTAGCGTGCTTTGAACCAGAGAGTGAAAGGCTAGCTTCAGAAGAGAAAGAATCGGTTTGCCTTGAGGCGGAGGGGCAAAGATCGAAATATGGACTTTTGGTCGGACCTGTCGGAGACGATGCGGACCTTAATGCGCCCTATCTTCCTATCGCCCTAGATGGATGAGTAAGTCAAAAGAGAGGGAGACCTTGACCAAAGAGATTTAGATGCATAGCTGGACGGACCTCCGATTCTGCTTGTTCAGATGCTGCTCACTCGCTGCCTGCGCTTAGCACGGGAAGACTCAATAGAGACCGATGAATCGCATTCTAGGTTCGAACTTCCGTACGCTTGCTTTCCTTTTAAGTGACAAGGGGGTGAGCCGCTCCAAGCCGAAAGCGATAGCGAATCCCGAACTTGCCCGCGCTCATCCAAACCGGCCTCAAAAAGCGATCGGAAAGCGAAGCCCTTCCTTCCAATCCAAGCCGGCGAAGCCGCCCCTATATCTAACCACCGCTCACCCCGATCACATATTAGCTCGATTTTTTTGACGGCTTGAAGGCGAAGCCGCCTATTTCTTAGGGCAAAGGGCGCTCCCTCCTCCTAACTCCTTCCACTTCTCCGAGGGACAGGGACTACGGCTTTACCTTCGGGGAAGAACTCCGTGGGACCCCCCCCCTCCTTCTAGGGCGCCTAGATAGTGAAAGGTTATCCCTTTGCTACGCTGGAAGCTAAGCAAAGTCACGAAGCTGGCTGACTACGCTCGAGCAGAGCTCAGGCCCGGAGGTGGTGGCTGAACTCGCCGCAGAGTTCAGGAGCGAGCAAGACTATCTTGGTGAATGCAATAAGAATCGGCTGCTTGCCGCAGTTGCCCATGCTGCTATCCGCCGCCGAAGCGCTCAAGGGATTCGTGCTTGGATGTCGAGATCAGGGGACTCTATCCAACGGCGAAATTGGTGGTGGAACAAACTCGAATTTCTATTTGATTTGCTTCGATACAAGAGATCGGCCCCGAAGCAAGGTATGGTGGGTGCCAGCAACTTGTTAGGAGTAGGGGCTGAAAAGAGCTCTTTGTATAGGTTGGGTTTTCTGGGCTTTGATGCTTACCTTATTATTAGAAAAAGGGGAAGGAATTGATAAAGGAGCTTTTAAGCCCTGCCCTTTTGTTTTGCTGGATTGTTGGTCCGCAGCCCCGCTCTATAGAATGAATAAGGAGAGGCCTATCGATGACCGAGCCACTCTTATACTACTCCTTACCTTACCCCCTTGTCACTTAAAGGGCGAAGTCGCTGAAGCGAGTCTAAAGGCCAGGCCAAAGAGTGATCTTTGAACGCAACTACGCATCCTTACTAATAGTATAGTGTAAGGTAGGGTTGGGTATAGCAGGACTTGAACCCGCGACCATTAGGTTAAAAGCCCAATGCTCTACCAACTGAGCTATACACCCAAAAAAAGATGTAGTAGTAAATAAGGATTGGTGCGGAAAAGAAAATAGGGCGGCCCCTCTTCTTCTCATCATATTAAAGGGGCGCGGCTCTGTGCTCGTACTGCAGAGCAAGCGAAGAAAACGTAAGGGCGCGCGTTAGCACTCCTGCAAGAAAACGGCCTAGCTAACGCGCCCCTTATTTAAAACTAAAGGAAAGCCTTGATCGATATGAGAAAGATGCGCTCAAGCACCCAACCTATACAAGGGGCTTGGGCTCTAAAGCCGGCCTTACTCAACAAGCACCTTTCTTAGTAAGGTTGCTTGTTTCCACTCATTGAAGATTCTATCTACAAAAGAAGGTCAACGGGGAATACTAAAGTTGCTCTCACTGACACCATCTACGAGAAGGTGAGGTCGTCTTTCTTTCCCGCTCTCTAGCCGACTGATCCCGTTGATCATATAACTGGGATGGGAGGGAACGTGTCACATTAGAGGTGAACGATCAGAGATGTCCTCTAATCACCACGATGAGGCTGGTCCCTCTTTTAGTAGACTAAGCTATGAATATGAATGAAGAAATGAATGCCGGGCTCCTTCTTTCACAGCTAACCCCAAGAAGTTTCTTAATGCTGATACTTTCTGTTTCGTCGAGCCTCGAGCTTGTGGTCCTCCTTTGAGTGTGGGTTCAATTGGATGAATCTGTCAAGTCAAGGTCAACGTACGTAGCAGCAAGGATGGTGCATCGCCTATT
>Ga0181469_100836_pt1 | contig 11793 bp, 11 predicted proteins | sample InSIn2SAF170_2_FD_119081 | JGI IMG/M metagenome (GOLD analysis project Ga0181469, IMG submission 119081) | Clean room microbial communities from NASA Spacecraft Assembly Facility at Jet Propulsion Laboratory, Pasadena, California, USA -... ... | reverse complement strand
GCGATATCAATCATTGGAGACGTTGTAGTCTCAGCATTCAGTTGATCATCGCTTAGCAGGACGTTGCTGGACATTTCATGCAACTTGCGCTGATCTCTTGGTTTCCGGGAAGGATCTCGCTGACATGATGTCTGGTGAAGGTCAGAAGGTGCGAGTGCTGGATGTGCAACCATCGACAAGCCTGCTGTGAGGTTGGTTTTGCTATGTTCTAGCAATGGACCTCGGTCGATCTGTGCAGTTTGAATTTGGCCTCTACGATCAGGATGGACTTGTACTAGGCTATCCCAACCATCACGCGCATGACGAGTGACTTGATCTTTTGACTGGTGGAGTAGCATGATATCAATCGTCAGTGGCGTCAAGTTGGTAATGGTCTGATATCCAGAAAACTAGCACATAAAGCAAACAATCTATGCAAGGTTGATCAATATAAGCGGCCTACTACCTCTCCGTTTTGGCTTGCAATCATTGCTTGTGGCTGTGACCGCCTTCACTCCGGTCACTGTGCTTGTCAGCCAGGCGGCTCCTGCCATATACGTGTGCCTGCCATCAGGTCACACAGAAGCCGCAATCGTGGTCTCAAAGCCATTGGTAGCCACATGAAAGCCTGTCTATTGGCGAGCTTTCTACTTTTTCAGACGAGTTCTCTCTGCTGCAAATTGACTTGCCCTCTCTCTCCTTCCAAAGACTATCTAAACATCGAAACGGCGATCCTCGCGGAGGTAGTGAACACTGGTGTGGTCTCCTATTTTCGCAGAGGCACAAATTTTATACACTGTATTACGAAACACCCTTGTTGTCAACAATTTTGGCTGCCTCGTGGTCCTAATGTGCCGTCCAATAGATTGGATCACTTACATAGCGAAGGAGATAGGTGACCAGTGAGACACCAGAAAGCACCAGAATTCATTGATCATTGTCATCGCTCACTTTCTCGACTCCAGCGGTACCACAATCTAACCACAGCAAAGCCTTCTTTAGTGGACCCCGTACGATCTTCTTACTCTTATTTCAAGCTCACTGGAAGGTGAGAAGATGGTAGCGGCAAACATAGCACCCGAGAAGGAAGAAGCAAGATTAAACATTGAGCTCACAGCTTGTCAGATTGTCAAATCAAGGGGGATGCAGCATGTACAAATGCAAGACTGAAAGAGCACAATGATAAGATCGCACCAGAGATGGACAAGACTGTTGCTTTGTTAAACTAAAGGTCGCTGTACAGCTCGAGAACGACAATGAAGTGGTTGACTGTGGTTCATGGAGCATTTTTGACTAGACCGTATACAGCTAGCGTTGCTTGACCTCAATTTCCGCACGACTTTCATTTTACACATTCTTCTCTTTTTCTTTCTGCCATCACTAGCCGCTAATTACTGACTACGTGGGGGAAGAGCGGTCTACAACATGATACACTGATGTTCTAACATTGTATGATGACCGGGCATTGTGTCAATGTCCGATTAGTGCGTTCATTCTGTTTGGTGGCGGCGAGTCTCACGAACAACCTCAAATCCATGACCTAGCACAAGTCCTTGGTGAGTACTGTAATCATGAAGCTCTCACCGCAAGCGTTTTTCACAACTCAGGTGTCCCTGCTGAAAGCGGAACAAGCAAGTGAAGCGGCAGAAACTGCTCTGCTTCTCTCAAGTGCAGCGCCATCTACATTGGCTCGTGCAGGTTTAGCTGTGACCAACCTAACTACAAACGCCTTGAAGACGGGTCTGGGTGGTCGTACCGTAATTGAGCTCGGACTTGACCCTGCTTATGCACCCACTAACCTCAAGAATGGTGAGAAGGGTGTTAGTAGTAAAGCTGATGGCAGTTTACCAGAACATGGCATTCGCACAGGTGATATTGTCAGGATCGGGGAGATGCCGAAAGGTGGTGCAAAGAAGAAGGAACTGACTGAGCTGAAAGGCAAAGGCGTGGAAGGTGTGGTCACCCGTATTGGTGAACGTGCCGTCTGGGTAGCAGCTGGCAAGGGTGGAAACGACAACAACAAGGATGATTCCGATCTGGATGCATTAGCGAGTGGACGACTCTGGATCGTCAAGCTGGCCAATGATGTGACATACAAAAGAATGGACTGGGCTTTGGGAAAGCTCTTGAAAGCAGCAGTCGACGATACCTTCTCACCTTTGCAGAGAGTGCTGCTTGGCTTGAGCTCACCAGCATCTCCAGATTCAACAAAGCTCAAAGAGGAGCTCGTGTTTGTTAACGACAGCCTGAACGAATCTCAAAAAGAGGCTATCAGATTTGCGCTTGCATCACCAGACCTGGCACTTATACACGGTCCTCCCGGTACTGGCAAGACTTCCACCATAGTTGAGCTTATCCTCCAGCTTCTCAAGCAGAACCAGCGAGTCCTTGTATGCGGTCCAAGCAATATCAGCGTTGACAATATTGTCGAACGACTCGCAGCATCTTCGCCATCAACACCACTTGTTCGTGTGGGCCACCCAGCAAGACTTTTGCCTAGTGTGCTGGATCATTCACTTGAAGTCTTGACCAGAACAAGCGAGGCCGGAGCGATTGTTAAGGATATCAGAGAGGAGATCGATCAGAAGATTGCCAGTACGAAGAAAGCAAAGGGTGGCAAGGAGCGTAAAGCTATTTGGGCAGATGTGCGTGAGCTCAGAAAAGAGTTCCGTGAACGGGAAGGCAGATGCGTTGACACTCTTGTTGGTGGTAGTGCTGTAGTGCTCGCGACTCTCCACGGAGCTGGAAGCAGGCAGATCACCGCTGGCAAGCTTCAAGGCAAAGGTGGTTTTGATGTGATTGTTATTGATGAGGCTGGTCAAGGTCTCGAAGCTGGTTGTTGGGTACCGCTAGTCACGGCGAACGAGAGTGCGAAGAAGCTTGTGTTAGCTGGTGATCACCTACAACTGCCGCCAACAGTAAAGAGCTCGGATAGCAAAGAGGACAAGGAAGAGATGAAGATGCGAATCAAAACACTGGAAGACGATCTTGCCAAGTTGTCTCTGAAAGAGAACGAGCTCAAGGTCGCCAAGAAATGGAGTCTGGAGCATACCATGTTCGATCGTTTACTTGAGGAATATGGCGAAGGTATCAAACGACTTCTCAATACTCAATATCGAATGCATGAGAAAATCATGCGTTTTCCTAGCGATGACCTTTATAAAGGAGAGCTTGTTGCAGCTGGAAGCGTGGCAATGCGCCTCATCAAAGACTTGGAGTATGGTGTCGAAGACACGGAAGATACAAGGGAACCACTAGTATTCTATGACACTCAAGGTGGTGACTTTCCAGAAAAGACCGAAGAAGAAGATACGGCCAAGAAATCAGTCCTGCTTGGTGATAGCAAGAGCAATGAGCTGGAAGCAGGTGTAGTGAAGATGCACGTCGAGAAGCTCATCGCAGCTGGTGTTCGAGATGAAGACATTGCGGTCATCACACCATACAACGCCCAGCTTGCGATATTGCAAAGCTTACTCCGCGAACGATATCCTGGTCTCGAATTAGGCAGCGTCGATGGTTTTCAAGGACGAGAAAAGGAAGCAGTAATCGTCAGTCTGGTCCGCAGTAACGATAAGCGAGAGGTCGGCTTCTTGGGAGAAAAGAGACGGTTGAATGTTGCAATGACCAGACCAAAACGACATCTCTGCGTGGTCGGTGATTCGGAAACAGTATCACAGGGGAGCGCTTTCTTGAAGAGATGGATGAAATTTCTGGAGGAGAATGCGGACCTGCGATATCCCACGCTCGATGATCTGAATGAATGAATGCAAGTGTATGCATGTACCAAAACAAACTTTCCGCCCAACCTTCCCCGAGAGGACACTGGTCTTGGCGTTCCGCGTTTGTTACCAGTGAAGTGCACACCACAGACAAAAAAGCAAAAAGAAATCTTGACCTCGTCGGGAGGTGAACTCGAGATGTTTGAACCTAGAATTTTGCAATCTGTGTTACAACACAACCACGACGTCCCCTCTCAGCAATCGTACATTTACAGTGAGAGGAACGAGCGGTTCTGGCGAGATGGAGGTCGCGGGTCTAGAACTACAGATGCTGGGAGGAGCGGACTACAACTCACCTTGATTTCTTCAGAAAGCTGCACCCTAACCATTGCGTCACCATGACACATCTGTAGTCGAATTGTGATGGTATTTTGCGGCAATCAAACATATATCCATTCGTCACAAGGCTGAGTCCCTTGGCTCGACAGCGGAGTCCACGTGTTTTCCTCGGTCATGGCACTGTGACTATCTGCAACCCTACAGAAACACGCAACTACTTTCAATCCATCCATCACACATCACTACTCTAGACGTCAATACACAGCCATCATGGCTTCAATTTCCTCTGAAACGAGTGAGTATATCTTATCTGTCCTTTGTCAATGCATTGATCTCCACTCGCTCAAGATGCTAACTTGTTCGTGAGTAGCGAAAGAGAAGGATTCCACATCGTTGGGTAACTCTGATGAACACGTTGACACGTTGAATGTCGGTCCGCGAAACCTTCACATAAGTGCTGAGCTTCTATTAACTGCTCATCATTGTCTAACATGGCACCCCCCAGAAAAAGAAACGTCACCGTGGCCCAAGGTCACATGCAGCAAAGGCGGCGCAAGCCGCCAAGAAATACACGCTTCGGGAGGACGCCAGGCACGCGGAGCGGGCAGCACAGGCTGCATCCAAGACTACCGGGGATGACACCAGCAAAGAGCTGGCTGTCGAAGAAAATAGCGAGCAAGAAGGCTCGGATTACTGGATAGAGAGAGCTGTGGCGGCTGAGAAGAGAGCTCTGGTTGCTGAAGGGCGCCTGCGGAAGGTGCAGCAAGAATTGGTAGCTGCACGTGCGAGGATCGAGGAGCTGGAGCGCTCCAAGAGTACGCCAGAAGGTCAAACGACCCTGGCTTTTCGACCAGCAACCGGTTCCCGAGCTCAGCGACAGCGAAGTCGCTACGGGGAGGGACAGCCTGTAAATTGAAGTAGGGCGTCCCTCAGAAACTGCGAATAACACCCGTTCTCCCTCCACATGACCTCTCACCAAGTTTGATTTCATTTTCTCATTCCGCTATCATCACTCAAATTCGAAAGTTTCCCAGGTCCCAATGGCCACACCTTACACACCCGGCGAGAGCCCCTTTTTTCAGAACTGCCAATACTGAGCACAGTCCACATCCGCCTGCGACGACACCAGTGTCCCAATTATCATCTGTAGTATCCAATTCGAGACTACTTGGAACTTCAACTGACTGAAGCTTCACGTTACTCTCAAGATTAGGCTCGACATAAAACTAACACACTGCTAACACTCAACCCACAGTGCCTGCCAGGAGCGTCAGCACTATAGATCATTTTCACGAAGTGATTGAGTGAGGCAGTAGGTAGTATCGCAAACAGTGGCATGGATCACGTATATTGCGTTCATATTTGTCTATGTATTACACTACATACTTATGCTCGTCTTTTAGTAACCACAACCTGTGACTAGATTACATCACTGCTTTCAGACCGAGCCCAATGTTACTAGAGAAGGAGCGTTCTGCACTGCCATTACAAACAATATTCCCATTGTCTTCGCATCCGAAAACCGAAGAGATGAGTATCTCATGTCCTCAAGCTACCCACAGCATTACCAGCTGCACCGCATCAACTTAACATGTCACATACCCAATCCCTTAATATATCAGAATCAGCATATGACAAAGTCAAAACTATTGTAAGTACCTTGAATTCATGCCAAGGTTCCATTAACCAGTTGTCCACCAGATCAGAAAATCTAAAGTGAAAAGCGCAACAAGAAAGATGCCTTTCATGTGCTCCAAGACTTCAACGACATATCCCAGTCTACTAAGGTGGACACGAAAGGCGTCAAGAAGGTCAAATCAAAGAAGCCGTCCCGTCGGCAGAGGAAAGCTGAAAGATTCAAAATGCTTACACAACGACTAGCGGAAGCAGAAGAAGAGAATCAAAGATTACAAGAGATTTTGAAAGACGCTGGTATCGAGGTTCCTGATGCCGGACAAATGGAGGTAACGATCAAGGAAGAGGAGGGAGACATGGAGATGCAGGTTATGATTAAGGAAGAGAAAGAAGATATAGAAATGCCGGACTGAGTGTCTACTGGAGCTGGGACCCGTCAACCATTCAGCATATCGCAGGACAGAGGACTGCTTCTTTGGCTGTGGAGGAAGGTTGGTTCGAGTGTTGGCGGCAAATGAAGCTACCATCTGTACAGGTCTTGCTTCATTTGTTGACAGTCAGTGTCTACATGGATTGTGGTCTCTTGGATCCGGTTAGGCGCCGAAGACAAACCATACAGGGTGTATACTTCAACTTTGAGGTGCTGACAGCTTCAGATGTCGATTTTGGACACGAGTGAATATTGCCATTCATCCTTGCGAGGTGCTGCACTATGACACTGTAATTCTGACACTCCAAACAGAGAAACCAAAGCATGGTTCAAACACAAAGATAAGGAAGTCATCCGGGTATGGGCAGTAGCAAGCATAGCAAATTATGAAAAGAATGATCAGATCAGCGCATGAAAGTGGTTAAGCTCGTTCTGATCCGAACCTCGACCTGAGTCCCCGTCTCTGCCATGCATACTTCATTGCCGCCACCTTGAGGACGTTGTAGTTGTCAAGTTAATGGGCCATCCTTGGATTGAGCGGTCTATCGACGATACCACTCTCTCTAGCAATTGTGATCGAAGTCATTAGCAAATGCGGACTTCTTATGCTGGCAAGCTTCTGAATCAACTTGGTACATACAACCGTAGGGACTCTGATGATTCTGCTTGACCAATGGCAGATGTTTGTTCCACGAAGAGTATTGATATCACGTCCCTCCACACAGTCGCGGCTCGAGGTTTGGATTCGTCCAAGATAAACAGCACCGGAGAAGAGGGCAGGCAGTCATCGCAAGGCAAGTAGGTGTGTCCATTGTTCCGACATGGTTGTCGCATTGACCAAGCAGGCAGGAACCTTTTATCTCAAATCGAGGACGTTGTGACGGGAAGCCTCCTGGAACAGCTTGGCTTGCCAGTCCCGAAACACGCCAACACCTCTCGGTGCCTAGATCCACTTTCTCGGATCAAATTGAGTTTGGTGGATATGCGGAGACTAGTCCTAATGCGAAAATGAACATCCGAAATGTCTGACTCTAACGTTAATCCGTGCTTCTTGCGCGAATTACTACCTTACCATTTCTTACATCCTGTGTAAAGAGGCTCACGATAGTTCCAGGTATGGTGGAACTCGGGTTTTTAGTCCACTGTTTAGGTCGCGTGTTACGTCTTCGAATCAACGATCAGAATGTCCGTGCCGAGTATAAAAAGAGTATTGACCGCCAGTCCACTGTATCATATCACCAGTTCACTGGAAATTTGGTTTTCAACCATAGCTGAAGAAGCACCATCATCATCACACCCAATGTGCATCTGAGTTTGTGACCAAGGAGAACCCCAAGATGAACAACAACGACTTCCAGGCCTCTATCAGGCACTCCGAAACCATCTCAACCATCGCCCAAGAGTCAATAACATGGATGAACCCACTGCCCATCACTCATCGCAAAGCTCGTTTCCCTGGCTTCCACCAACGGAAAGTGAATTACAAGGCAGGTCAGGTCGTGAAGGCAGGCTATATGCCACTTCCGACTGACTTGGTCATGCACGAGAGTGTGCCTATGGAATTGTCAGATGGCGTCACTCTGTATAGCGACATCTTCCTTCCAGCACGATTCGAAGATCTGACGGAGGTGAACAACACGGAACAGAAAGTACCTGCCATTATAGCTTGGTAAGTTCGGTTCAGGGAAGTCATAGATATTCCCTGCTGCGGATGCTACAGCTCGGAGCTTCCCACAAGCTTTCTAATCACCCATATTGATTGTTGGTAAACAGGTCTCCCTATGGCAAACAAGGAGGTACTCAACTCCTCTCCGACTTCCCTTTCCATTGCGGCGTGCCAGCCTCTACTGTCTCATCCTTGCAGAAATGGGAAGGTCCCGATCCAGCATTTTGGTGTAGCCACGACTATGCCATTATCAATGTAGACATCCGCGGCACCTACGTAAGTGAAGGCAATGCAGATACCTGCGGGTATAGTGAAGCTAGTGATGGTGCCGAGTTTGTAGCCTGGATATCAAAGCAGCCATGGTGCAATGGTAAAGTTGCTCTCTCCGGCAATTCGTGGCTGGCCGTATGCCAGTGGAAGATTGCATCCCTACGACCAGAAGGTCTAGCCGCTATTGCGCCATGGGAAGGTATAGGAGATCTCTTTGGCGATGTGATCTGCAAAGGTGGTATCCCTGACACAGGATTTGTCCAAGCAATTACATCAGCATTCGCAGGAAAAGGCAAGCTCGAGGACATGGCCGCTGGTCTTGAAAATTCCAACGGTCTCTGGAATGCATACTGGGAAGACAAACGTTCAGTAGTCGAACGTATCAACGTTCCAGTATACGCAGTCGCGTGCTGGACGTCTCTAGCTCACACAGCAGGCACTCTCCGAGCATGGAAAAACGTACCCGACACCGTCCCAAAATGGTTACGAGTACACAACACAATGGAATGGCCAGACTACTATGAGCACCGTAACATGCAAGATCTCAAACGCTTCTACGACCACTACCTCAAGAATATCGACACAAATTGGCTCACAACACCCAAAATCCGCCTCAGCGTCCTACACCTAGGAATGGGTCTCCAACCCGACACCGTCGATCGCGCCGAATCTGAATGGCCCCTCTCCCGCACAAAATACATAAAACACTACCTGACCCCAACCAAAACTCTCAGCCTAACTCCGCCCACTGACCAATCCCAAATATCCTACAACTCCACATCCCTAACCGACAGCGCAATCTTCACGTACACAATCCCCCACGACATCGAAACAACAGGCTACCCAACAGCACACCTGCACGTCTCTGCCCCAACCCACGACGAAATAGACATCTTCATTCAAATCGAGAAATATACTCCATCATCCCACAGGCTAGGAACGCTCGTAATCCGTCCCAAAACAGGCCCTTGGTATAATCTCCTAAAACTAATGCACGACTATGAGATCGGCACCACAAAATTCGGCCTCCTCTACCACTGGGGCAGTGACGGCCGTCTGCGCGCCTCCCATGGCCACGCTAGCCAAAGAATCAATTCTACTCCTACTTCTTCATCTCCCTTGTCCTTTGACGACATAGAGCCACACTACAACCACGAGAAACGCATCATGCTAACTCCCAACGAAACACGAGTTCTCGATATCCCAATGCGTCCCTACGGAATGTGGTGGTCAAAAGGCGATGTCCTGCGCTTCACGATAAAGGGTGTACCGGTGATACCGTTTGCGATCCCAGGGACTAAGGGACCGAGTACGGATAATCAGGGGGAGCATGTTATTCATGTTGGGGGGTTAGGGGAGGGGAGTTCATATTTGATTTTACCTGTTGTATAGCCGCACATCAGTAGATACTACTGTAGAAATTGATGACGTGAATTGATGGAATAGTGAGAGGGTTTGGGGGGGATACCTATACTTACCTAGGTAGGATGTTGCCGTTACTACAATTGCGTGTTTAGAAAATCATAGATTTTTCGTGTGTTCCACTTCTAAACATCTAATACTTAAATTGATTCCTGAATGTGTTAAGGAGAACATCAGTATCAAAGTCAACACCGATAACTTATTGCAAAATCATGCTATTTCTGTCTTCGTTTTCAGCGGATGGCCAACTCATTCTACGCTCCTTCTCACCATCCATATGTCCGAGAACTGAATACCTAAAGGTGTTAGGGATGACCAGTGTTGAAATTTCTGCTTTTGTTACTTCTGTGTTGGATAGGGTTAGAACTCTTATCTGTCCATTCTCACATAACCAACCCTTCTACTCGCGAAAGGCACCATCATCGCAACAACACACTGAGTCCATACGTACAAAATATACCAGTCTCAGGAACACGTAAAACGAACGTATAGATTCTTTCCTTGTTCGTTTCATTTCCAGATGGATGGCCAACTCGTTTCAAGCGCCTCCTCGTCACAGATCAGGAGAGCACCATCATACCATAACACACTCAGTATAAATGTATACTAGCTCATTTGCAAAACGCACCGCAAAAGCACAACACCACATTTTCAACCACCCAGGAGGACCCCCCTACCCCACTCCATATCCATACACCTATCTACTGCTCCTCCAGCAAATCATCTCCAGGCACATAATCCCCCCATCCCTCCTCCGCGAGATTCAAATCCTCCGTGAAGGTGAGTTCTCCAGCCTCATCTGCGGGAGGTGGAGGTGGTGCTGTGAATGCACCAGCCGGAGTGAAGGTTTGCATCCAGTCGTGAGGCTGGTGCGGGGGCGGAGGGAAGTAGAAAGGCGACTGGAGAGGTGGCTGCATGCCGAACGTAGGCATGAGCTGCTGCTGTTGTCGCTGCAGTTCCAAGTCGTGGAGAAGGACTTGGTTCATGTCGTGTTCGTCGGCGGAGAGAGGGAAGCCGTCGACGGTCGTCTGGTGGGCAGGGTCCTGTGGATTCATCTGCATATTTCGGAAGTAGTGTGTGTTATCTACCGCCACACTATTCTCCACTCCGCCCTGGCCAGCAGTGCTGTTTGAGGTGTCCTAAGCCTTAACAGCGACTGCGGTAGGTGCAGCGTCGTTGATACCATGCTCCCTCAACATGGTTCGTAGCCGCTCGTTTTCCCTCTGTAAGTCGTGGGCAGGGAAGAGAAGCTGTGGAGGCTGTGGAGGGGCCTGTTGCTGCTGCGCACCCTGCGCTGCGAGTTGACCTTAAAGAACTTTGATCTGTTCTTCGAGGTCTGGGATCCTCGCATGACTGGCCTTGAATGTCTCAAGGTCTCCTCGTCGGCAGCAGGTCATCACCAGGCTTTTGGCGTTCTGGTGACGATGACGAGCAAATCGCTCGCTCGCACTGGAAGCACCTCGGCTTGGCTTAACCTTGGATGATTCTTTTGAGGACAGAGCCTCACCCTTGGTGACACCTTCACCTTCACCTACTGCTGCTGCAGCCGCCTCATCGTCCTCCTTTTGCTGTCTCTCCAGCTTTTCACTAGCTTCGACAGCCGCAATAATATTGGAGGTGATCTGCGTCTCGTTTCTTGCCCAGTCTGTCATAGAAAAAGTAAGCTTGTGAACAAATAAGTGTTGCGAGAATCTGTAGAAAATTTACCATCTTCACCGGTAGCAACAGCACCAGAAGGTGAAGCAGAAGCTATTAGAAAATTAGAGAGTGTCGCAAAATATTTTCTGGTATTCTTACTTTGATTTTGACTGCTGTGTCCAGCAGAAACCTTCACCCACTTAGGTGAAGGTGCAGTGATCTGCGCATCATTGCTGGTAGAGTTTGAGGTCGACACAAGACCTTGGTCAATGCTGCCGGGCGTTTCTGCCACGGCGGGAGAAGGTATAGACTCCCAAGATTCGTCGTCTGCAGTTTGTCAGTGAAAAGATCATTATAAAGCTTTGTGAATACACTCATACCATTGTCGCCATCATCAGCGGCTCGTTTACGGCCTTTGACCATGGTGACGACCTTCTCACTTTGATTGTCGTCAGCTGTGGTTCAGTTCCAAGAAAGACAATGACAATCAGGTAAGTTGGGGGAGTGTCAGTGTTGTGTGCATGTGAAGGGGCATAAGGAGACACGGATCAATGATTACCTGGCCAAACGAAATGGCAGTGCCACTCGGGAGAACATTGTTGCGTTACCGAAGCTGATCCGGCGACAGGAAGGTATAGCGACGTGTAGGTAGAGAAGATTGCAGTGTCAGGACAAGAAAGCAAAGGTTGTGGAAG
>Ga0181469_100327_pt2 | contig 11809 bp, 7 predicted proteins | sample InSIn2SAF170_2_FD_119081 | JGI IMG/M metagenome (GOLD analysis project Ga0181469, IMG submission 119081) | Clean room microbial communities from NASA Spacecraft Assembly Facility at Jet Propulsion Laboratory, Pasadena, California, USA -... ... | reverse complement strand
AAGGAATGGTGCGCCACTCACTCATCGGCACATCAGAAGTATCCGGCTTTGAGATCAGGTAGGTATTCTTGTTGACAACATTTTTTCCTGCAAGTTGCTGTGTTGGCGCGGGCACCAGGTACTTGCCAATAAATTTCCAGTAAATACTGCTCCACCACAACATCATTCCGGCCAGGCAAACAAGCAGCGTTGGGACAGATTCAAAATTGAGCGGCAGAAATTCTGAAAGCAAAACCAGTATGAGCGCTATCGCAAAACTGTGGAAGAAGATGTTATTGTCGGCGGGGATATAGCTGGTCACCTGGAAGATCGCGGCTTCGATCAGGATGCCCAGGGTCAGAAGAATAAACAACATCCTCCGGCGATCATAGAATAGCTCCTTCCATTTTTTTGTGCGTGCAAATACAAGAACCACAATAATGAATAGATAGAATTTAATCCACTGTGAGCTATTGAAGAACTCATCGGTAAAATCGGATAATGAAAATCTTGAAGTGTGGGGCGGCTGGCCGTAATTAAACCAGTAACCAATACCATATTGTTTAAAAGGCAGAACCAGCAAAGCAGCCGTCACCGCTACGCCTGCAACGAAGATCAGCGGCTGCAACCATTTCTTTTCGACGATCGCGTTATAAACAACCAGGAAAAAACAAACGAGGAAACCTGATCTCAAAGCCGGATACTTCTGATGTGCCGATGAGTGAGTGGCGCACCATTCCTTTGAAGGCTTTCAATAAAATTCTTTTGCCGGGACCAACGGTAGACGGGATCAACCGCATTATGACTATGGATATGGTAAAAGGCGGTGGGAAGGACTTGCGCGTGTTGAATATGACCGAGCTGACGCCTCTCGCCCACGAGATGCCTTTTGCTCTGGAGAAAGGTTCTTATTATCCATTATGGTATCACCAGGGTGTGGGCATGTTTCAGAAGCAAACCGATATGTTCTGCGGCAGGATAAAAGACAATTATTACGACCTGGTGCTGTTTGAATACATTCCTTACCTCAATAATTTTTATCCTTTCGAGGTCAGGGATTGCCTGGAGAAATATTACCAGAAGATCGATGTTTTCACTGCTCCGCGCAAGCCGTCATTACAGGCATGGGTGGAAGTGTATGTCCGGAAGAAATAACCAGGAGTAGTCTTTAAGCAGCCTGGTCACCTTTTTAGTCTCTTACCCGCCGCCCTCAACACCCCGCCATCGGCTTCCAGCCTGCGGTTGCTGGTCCAGACCATGGCTGCCCGATTGCCCTGGCGAAAAAGTTTCTTCTTGAAATGATTGCGGAGTTTTACTGCAAGCCATCCATCTTCATTCGTTCCGGGGGGATGAGTAAAACCATCGACAACGAGACCTTCTTCACGTCTGAACGCAGAATTAAAACCGTAAACATTTACGGCTTCTTCCCGAAATATCCTGTTGACAATCTTTTTAATATCACCCAGCTGCTCGTAAAAAAAATAGGCTGCCCTGGAATCGCCGGTAAACGGCAAAAAATAATGATCGCCATAAACCAGCGCAATATCATCAGTAGATAATGGGCCGAGCATCAGGTCGATCCAGTCTGGCGGATAAATAGTATCAGCATCTGCATTCAGGATCAGTTTGCCTTTTGCATGTTTCAATCCCCGGTTACGCGCCGCCGTTATTCCCTGCTCAGGTTCATCAATACAGGTTACTCCGGCCGCGGTGGCAATTGAAGCAGTGGCATCCGAAGAGTTATTGTTCACCACGATGATCTGAATACTTTTGGCTGTGGAGCTTTTAGAAAAAGACGAAAGCGTTCGAAGGATATTTCTCTCTTCATTGTATGCAGGAATGATCACCGTTGCGTCTGGTACTCCCTGACTCATGGCCAGTATGTGTTGCCGGATGGAACTGATTGATTCAAACAGCTTGTCCGCCGGCTTATCATGTACGGCAATATTTTCAGGAACCCTGAATCGGCGCATAGAAGGAAATAAGGTTAAAACTATCGTATAAGTTTAAGATGAAACCACCCAACCATCGATCTTCTTCTATCTATCTTTGTTATATTCCACTGCAGAGAAAGTTATTATTTAAAATTCAATCCCGAATCTATCTCTCAATTTTCGAATATACTAGCCAGTCCTGTTGAGTACCTGAAAGGGGTGGGTCCCATACGAGGAGATCTTTTAAAAAAGGAACTCGGCGTTTTCACATTTGGCGACCTGCTTGAATTGTATCCTTACAGACACATCGACAAAACCCAGGTCAACAGGATTTCAGATGTTAACTACAACACAGAATACATACAGGTTGCCGGGAGATTGCAATCCCTCGAAGTGCATGGTGAAAAGTTTAAAAAAAGACTTGTCGGCGAACTCAAGGATAGCAGTGGAAATCTCGAGCTGGTGTGGTTCCAGGGAGCCAGCTGGGTAGAGAAATCTCTGGAGGTAGGAAAAGATTACCTGGTGTTTGGAAAGGCGGGTTTCTTCAACGGATCTCCGCAGATCACGCATCCCGAGATCGAATTGCTCACGCCGAATAAGAAAGATGGTAAAAACTTTCTTGAACCCATCTATCCCAGCACGGAAAAATTAAAAGCCCGTTCTCTCGGTGGCAGACAGATCGGAAAGCTCATGCTGACCCTGTTTGAGTTGTTGAAACCAGGTGATCTCATCGAAAACCTTCCCGAACGAATCATTTCCGAACTTCATCTGGTTTCCAGGTTTGAAAGTGTTTCGCGCGTGCACTTTCCCGGATCGCAGGCAGAGTACCAGGACGCGGTAAAGAGATTAAAATTTGAAGAGCTTTTTCTTGCGCAGCTCAGGCTTGGACTCATCAGGATCCGACGGCATACTGTTTCAAGAGGGCCGGTCTTCAGATCGGTCGGAGATCTGTTTAATAATTTTTACCGTGACCATCTGCCTTTCGAACTAACCGGCGCACAAAAGCGGGTATTAAAAGAAATCAGGAAAGATACCGCCCAGGGCAAGCAGATGAACCGGCTATTACAGGGAGATGTGGGCAGCGGTAAAACGATCGTGGCGCTTCTTTCGGTACTGCTGGCAATGGACAATGGCTACCAGGCCTGCATCATGGCGCCGACGGAAATACTCGCCCGGCAACATTTTGAAACGATCTCAAAGCTGCTTGCAGAGTTACCCATCCAGGTGAAACTCCTCACCGGTTCCAGCAAATCGGCGGCGAGAAAGGATGTGCTCGAAAAAGCCGCTGACGGATCTCTGAACCTGCTTATCGGCACACACGCCCTGATCGAAGAAACCGTTCAGTTTGCCAATCTCGGCTTTGCGGTGATCGACGAACAGCATCGTTTCGGCGTAGCACAACGCGCCAAATTGTGGAAGAAAGCAACCCTGCCGCCCCATGTGCTCGTTATGACAGCAACCCCGATTCCTAGAACACTTGCCATGACGGCGTACGGCGACCTGGACTACAGCGTGATAGATGAACTTCCTCCGGGCAGGATTCCCATCAATACCGTTCACCGGCTCGAAGATGCGCGTCCGCAGGTGATGGATTTCATAAAGGAAGAGATCAAAAAGGGCCGCCAGTCATACATCATCTTTCCCTTGATCGAGGAATCCGAGAAGATGGATTATGAAAACCTGATGCGCGGATACGAAAATGTAAAAGCCTATTTCCCGGAACCTGCCTACTGGATTAGCATGGTCCATGGAAAACAGAAGCCGGATCAGAAGCAGACGAATATGCAGCGCTTTGTAGACCACGACACGCAGATCATGGTTTCAACAACCGTGATCGAAGTAGGAGTGAATGTTCCAAACGCAACAGTAATGGTCATTGAAAGCTCCGAAAAGTTTGGCCTGTCGCAGCTTCATCAGTTGAGAGGACGCGTTGGAAGGGGAAGCGACAAGAGCTTTTGTATATTATTAACAGGCCCCCGCTTAACAAACGAAGCAAAAGAACGGTTAAAGATCCTCTGTTCAACAAATGATGGATTCAAAATTGCTGAAAAGGACCTTGAGCTTAGAGGCCCCGGAGATATTGAGGGCACCAGGCAGAGTGGACTGCTGAACTTTAAAATAGCCAGCTTAACAGACGACAAATTGTTATTGGAAACCGCAAAGGAAATGGCTTCCCGTTTGCTTTTGGAAGACCCTGAACTAACTGCCCCCGGCAATACCTGCCTCAAACAGTTTCTGCAAGGCCAGAAAGGTAAAACGGCCTGGAGCAAGATCTCGTAAATAATACGTACTGCGGGTAAATGAGATTAATTCTGTAAATTGTATGAAGACTTCCATGAAGAAATTTTCTATAGTAGTTCTCACTTGCTTGCTGCCCGTCTTTCAACTTTTAGCTCAAACGAATGCTCTTGAATTCGTTGAGAATAAAGGCCAATGGGAGAAACCCGTACTGTTTAAAGGCGACCTAAGTAATGGTGCCTTCTTCCTTCGCAAAACCGGCTTCTCGGTAGTTCAGCATAACCCGGCAGACCTTGCAGCCATCGCGCAGGAGGTGCATGGCAAAGAAGCTGCAAAAGAAAATACCCCTGTCTTTGAAAAAAAAGCTGATCCTTCCAATCCTTCCGGCGGACCTGCGCTTCCCGGTATCGTAAGATCGCACGCTTACGAAATGAATTTTGTCAATGCAAATCCTTCACCTGAACTGCTTGCCGATAAAGAGCAGGATACTTACAACAATTACTTTCTTGGCAATGACCCTACGAAGTGGGCCGGTGATGTAAAGCTTTACCAGTCGATCACTTATAAGAATGTTTATCCCGGGATCGATGTGAGATATTACAGTGAAAGTGGAAGTCTGAAGTACGAATTCATTGTGAATCCCGGTGCCGATCCTTCCAAAATCCTGATGCAGTTTGATGGTCTCACGAAACTTGCCGTTAGTAAAAATCAACTGATACTTACCACATCTGTCGGAGAAGTAAAAGAACTCTCTCCTTATACGTATCAATATGTTGGAACGGAAAGAAAAGTGATTGATTGCCGTTACGTTGTGAAGGGCAACCAGGTAAGATTTTCGCTGGGCGATTTCTCTTCCCAGTATCCGATGGTTATTGATCCTACATTAATCTTCGCTTCGTTTACCGGCAGTACTGCAGACAACTGGGGCTACACCGCGACGTACGGACCTGACGGAACTTTCTTTTCCGGAGGGGTCGTTTTTGCCACAGGCTATCCTGTTTCTCCAGGTGCTTTTCAAACCAGGTATGGTGCCGGAAACAACGAATCCAGTTTCTGGAACATGGGTATCATGAAGTTCAGTGCAGATGGTGCGCGACGCATGTATGCTACTTATATTGGGGGCAGCAATAAGGATCAGCCTCATAGTCTTTTTTGTGATCCACAGGGAAATCTTGTGATCGCAGGCAGAACAACTTCTACCAACTACCCTATATCCCCAGCCAGCAATACCTACGGCCAGGGAGGTAAATGGGATATCGTTGTTACAAAATTAAATGCAACAGGTACAGCACTCATAGGCTCAGCCCGCATCGGTGGTTCCGAAGATGATGGAATCAATACCGGCGACAGTCATAACCCAAGTTCCAGCAATCCGACACCCCATTTGCTAAATAATTATGGAGATGATGCGAGGAGTGAAGTAATACTTGACGGCGGTAATAATATTTATGTGGCTTCTTGTACGATGTCACTAAATTTTCATGTGACTACTGGTGTGGCCCAGCCGAGATCCGGGGGGACGCAGGATGCTGTTCTTCTGAAATTTAACCCGACTTGTACCGGTCTTCTTTTCAGCACTTATTTTGGCGGCGCCTTATATGACGCGGGTTTTGTATTGTCTATTAACCCAACTACGCAGGACATCTACATGGCAGGAGCAACTGAAAGCACCGATTTGCCGGGAGATAAAGCTGGTGTTTACCAGGCAACTTTCAAGGGTGGAAAAAGTGATGGATATGTTGCTGTTATTTCAAACGACGGAAGCACGATAAAGAAAGTCACCTACATGGGTACTACAGGAATGGATGTGATCTTCGGGATCCAGTTCGACAAAGATTCCTATCCTTATATAATGGGTGTCACGTCTGGAGCATGGCCCGTCGTGAATGCTGCGTTCGTGAACGCAAATTCCAAACAGTATATTTCAAAGTTGAAAAAGGACCTTTCCGGCTTCGAGTTTTCAACCGTTTTTGGAACAGGATCGGCTAATCCGAATATGTCCCCGGTTGCTTTCCTGGTTGACCGGTGCGAAAATATTTATGTGTCAGGATGGGGGAAGGATGTGATAGGAAGGTATTCAATAGACCCAATCAACGGCATGCCGGTAACTTCAGACGCCCTCAAAAGAGTGCCGGATAACTCGGATTTCTATTTTATTGTGCTTGCCAGGAATGCTTCCAAACTTTTATACGGAACTTATTATGGTCAAAATGGTGGCTTCGGAGAACACGTCGATGGAGGAACAAGCCGATTTGATCAGAATGGGGTAATCTACCAGGCCATCTGTGCGAACTGTGGCGGCGGAACAGGCGGTAAACCCCAGTGGCCGGTAACTCCCGGTGCCTGGTGCTGTTCATCAGGGAAAGCAGCTGCAACCGGTGGAGGTCAGTGTAACCTGGCTGCACTGAAGATTGCGTTTAATTTCTCGGGGGTTGCTTCAGGTGTGAGGGCATATCTGGGCGTGGTATTGGATTCAACAGGTTGTGCGCCTTTCACGGTTACTTTCCGGGATACGGTGAGAACAGCCCAGAGCTATGAATGGAGTTTCGGCGATGGTTCTCCCGATGTAAAGACAACGGACTTTACTACCGTGCATATCTATAACCTGGTAGGTGACTACCGGGTGCGACTCATCGCGATCGATTCATCAAGCTGTAATATCCGCGATACGTCTTTCGTAAATATCAAGGTGAGAGCTGATCGCGCAAATATTGACTTCAATGCGATCAAACTTCCACCCTGCGAATCACTTACTTACCGGTTTGAAAACATATCGACGGCACCTCCGGGCAAGCCGTTCAACGATCAGCATTTCATCTGGGATTTCGGTGACAATACTCCACGCATCACTGCGGGCACCGGAAGTGTGAATCATACCTATCTCGCCGTGGGAACATACAAGGTCAGGCTGATCTTACTGGATACGAATTACTGTAACGCGCCGGATTCCGTAGAAAAAACACTGAGGATATCACCGCTGGTCAAGGCTGAATTCACGCTTCCAGGGCCGCTCTGCGCGCCGATGAATGCGAAGTTCTCGAACACCTCGCTTGCAGGACAAACATTTGAGTGGGATCTCGGTGACGGCACCACGTCAACCGCGTTTGAGCCGGAACATTTTTACCAGACAGCGGGCACATATATTGTGAAGCTGAAAGTAACGGATCCAAATACCTGTAACATCACCGACTCAGTGCAACATTCCATTGTTATCCAATCGAAGCCGACATCGGCCTTTACTTTCCTGCCGACAACACCGGTAGAAAATACACCGATCACTTTCAGCAATGGATCGTCTGCAAATGCAACCAATTTCAAATGGGTATATGGCGACGAAGATTCGCTTTTGACAGCAAGCAGGTCTCCAATCGATCATCAGTATAATTCTTCAGGAACATTTAATGTTTGCCTGGTAGCGATCACCCGTGAAGGCTGCGCGGATACAGTTTGCGCTCCGGTTGAAACGATCGTGGTTCCAAGACTCGATGTTCCAAATGCCTTTACCCCACTGGGTTCTGCTAAAACAAACAGGATATACGTCAGGGGTTATGCGATAGGAAGAATGAAGTTTTCCATTTACAACAGGTTTGGACAAAAAGTATTTGAGTCGGGCAATGTTGAAATTGGATGGGACGGTAAATACAAAGGCGTGCTTCAACCGATGGATGTTTACGGTTACACGCTTGAAGTGGAATTCACTGATGGAACAAAGACGACCAGGAAGGGTGACATAACATTAATCAGATAGGTGGTATAAAGAGGGGGCAACCATGATGACCAGATTAAAAGATTTTCAGAGAGCGTGGGTTATTGTTTTATTTGCCATGTTAGCGACAGGTTCCGCAACGCAGGCGCAGGATCTTCATTTCTCCCAGTGGTTTAATTCGCCGCTGACGACAAACCCTGCCAATACAGGATTTATTCCCGATGCGGATTATCGCATCGGTGCAAATTATCGCAACCAGTATGTAAACGTGCTTTCCGTTCCTTATAAAACGATGAGCATCTACGGCGATGCGCAGGTATTGCGTGATAAATTTGAGAGTGGATGGCTGGGCGTTGGTGGCGTGCTGTTACGCGATGCTGCAGGGTCAGGCAATCTAACCTCCACCAAAATATACGGTTCACTGGCCTATCACCAGGAGATCGGTATTGCAAGTTTGCTGACAGCCGGCTTTAATGTTGGCTGGGCAAATAAATCGATCAATATCGCCAACCTTAAATTTCCGGATCAATTTAATCAGACGACAGGCTTCTTTGACGCCGGCATCCCGTCCAGCGTAGCTTTCGCGAGCAACAATATTAATTACTTCGACATGCAGATCGGGATGAATTATGCGTACTTCCCATCTGACAAGGTATATATTAACGGAGGCCTTTCTGTTCAGCATATCAATCGTCCAAGAGAGACTTTCTTCGATTCAGAAGCAGGATTTGATAACCGGCTCGTGCCAAGATATATCGGGTTTTTAAATGCCAGTTTGAAATTATCAGACAATGTGATCATTAATCCCATGGCCTATTATACCACACAAGCGAAGGCGGCTGAATTGGTTGCAGGTGGTAATATTCAGTATAATCTTTCAGGTGATGGTGTAACCCAATTGATTGGTGGAATATATCTGAGACCCGGTGACGCCGCCATTCCAATGCTTGGATTTCAATGGGAGTCATTTAAAATGTCTTTCACTTACGACGTAACTACCTCGTCATTAAGTGCGTATAATGGTGGCCGTGGGGCTGTTGAATTTTCACTTGTAAAACAGGGATTCTTCAAGGAATTCAGTGGAAGCAGAAGACAGTCCTGGTGTCCAAGTTTTTAGGTTTCCCTGCCGGCTATGCTTCTGAATACTGATCTGTCCTGCTTATTAATTATGTTAAAGTGCCCAACCTCACAAACGGCTAACACGGTATTTGCTTTTTTTTCGTAAAATTTGTGGGGTTCGCTAAACCCCAACGTTTCAATATTTATTTATGAAAAAAATACTGGTATTGGTCCTGGTTCTTGCAGGAGCAATTCATTCCGTTTCAGCACAGAGAGAAGTAGAAGAAGAGGCGCCACAAAAAACCGGGTTTGATAAATCAAAGCTTTTTTTCGGAGGTAACCTCGGCGCCAGCTTTGGAGATTACACACTCGCAAATGTTTCACCACAGATTGGATATCGGTTTAATGAGCATTTCGCAGCGGGAGCTGGCGTGAACTTTATCTACTCTGCAGTCAAGTACCGGGATTTTAATGCAAACCCTTTATACAAGGCTTCTTACGGGGTGACGGGGCTGAATGTGTTCGGACGAGTTTATCCAATTAAATATCTCCTTTTACAGGTGCAGCCTGAAATGAATTATACGTGGGGTAAATACAAATATTACGATGGCGTTACACCAGCTCAAAAAATTCCCGGTAAAATAGTGCCGTCAATGTTGGTTGGAGGTGGTGCTGTGATTCCACAGGGTCGCGGCGCTCTTGTAATTATGATCCAGTATGATGTACTCAACCAGGCCGGTAATCCCTATGGCACCGCGCCTATTTACAATTTTGGATATAATATCGGGTTCTAACAGCCAGGGATAGCCGCTTATTCTATTGTGTTGAAGATCTCAACGGGTGAGGTGCAGAAACTCACCCGGCTCTGCCAGTCTTCATACAAAAATCCCTCTTTTTCCATTTGTTTTAAATGACTGATGAGGTGATTATAAAACCCTCCTGAGTTAAGGAAATAGATTCTCTTGTCATGGATCTTTAATTGATTCCAGGTAAGCATTTCGAAAAGTTCGTCGAGAGTACCCAGCCCGCCAGCCAGGACAATTGCAGCATCGCAGGATTCATACATCATTTTTTTGCGGCTGTGCATGTCGGGAACGATGGCAAGTTCGGTGAGTCCCTCGTGTTGTTGCTCCCAGTCAACGAGTACTTTGGGCATGATACCCATTACCGAGCCCTCATGTTTAAGCACTGCGTCGGCTACGATACCCATCAGTCCTTTTTTGCCTCCGCCATAAACAAGCTTGATATTCAGGATCGCTATAAGCCGACCCAGTTCCGCGGCATGCTGGGCGAACAAGGCATTGTTACCGGGTTTGGAGCCACAAAAAACCGCCACGCTTTGAATCTTGCCCATGTATAAATTTCGGGTTAATGATGGCAAGATAGGTAAATCCGGCTTCGGGTTATGCCGTGGCTATCTGTGTAAAGATTAATTATCTTCATCCACTGGAAAATTTTCCCGGTCAATAAACATACTCTATGTCATCGGCGGTTTTGCTCTCTTTCGTGTTAGGCTATTTCCTGGTGTTGATACTCGTATCTTATTTCACATCCAAAAACTCGTCGGATAACGCTACCTTTTTTATTGCCAATCGCAAATCGAAATGGTACCTGGTGGCTTTTGGATTGATAGGTACCGCGCTTAGCGGGGTCACATTTATTTCTGTTCCGGGCGAAGTGGGTTCGGCAAGTGGCGCGCAGTTTAAATATTTCCAGTTCGTGCTGGGTAATGCTATCGGTTATGTGATCGTGGCGACCGTGCTGCTGCCATTGTATTATCGCATGGGCCTCACTTCCATTTACGAAGTGATCCAGCGAACGCTTGGCAATGTGAGTCACAAAACGGCGGCGGCGATATTTCTTTTATCAAGAACCATTGGATCATCTTTCAGGCTTTACCTGGTTGCCATCGTATTGCAACGCTTTATTTTCGACGACATGCACGTTCCGTTCTGGCTGACCATCGTAATCTGCCTCACGCTGATTTGGAGCTATACTTTTAAGGGTGGACTGAAAACGATTATCATCACAGATACTTTGCAGACAGTGTTTCTTGTCGCTTCGGTATTTCTTTCAATTTATTTTATTTGTCGCAGCCTCGATCTGAATATCGTTACCTCCTTTACGACGATCAGGGACAGTGGCTACTCCAGGATCTTTTTTACGGATGATTTCGTCACCAGCAAATTCCATATCAGCAAACAGTTGCTTGGTGGAATATTCGTAACGATCGGGATGTTTGGACTTGACCAGGACCTGATGCAAAAAAATCTCAGCTGCGCGAATATCCGCGACGCGCAGAAGAACATGTTCACGTTCACCGGGACTTTTGTTATCGTGAATTTGTTTTTTCTTAGTGTTGGCGCACTGCTGTATGTGTATGCGCAGAAGAACGGTATCGCCATTCCGCTTGATAATTTGACACACAAGCCAAGGACGGATTACCTGTTTCCTGAAATTGCCCTCAATCATTTTAAAGGTCTGCCGGCGATAATATTTATGCTGGGTCTCACGGCTGCAACTTTTGCTACCACTGATTCTGCGCTTACGGCGCTTACTACATCTTTTTGCGTGGACTTTTTAGGTTATGGCAAAGCAGGCGTTGATGATGGCAAGTCGAGCGTAAGAACAAGGCATTTTGTACATGTTGCTTTTTCGGTGCTTATTTTAATCGTGATTTTAGTTTTTAATGCGATCAATGATTCTTCCGTAGTCAGTGCAATTTTTAAGGTGGCGACGTTTACTTATGGACCGCTGATTGGGCTGTACGCGTTTTCGTTGTATGCCAAAAAACGCCAGGTGGTTGATGCCGCGACTCCAGTGATTTGTATTCTCGCGCCGCTTCTTTGTTTTGTTATAGATAAGAATTCTGCAAGCTGGTTTGGCGGTTACG
>Ga0181469_100095_pt1 | contig 11846 bp, 13 predicted proteins | sample InSIn2SAF170_2_FD_119081 | JGI IMG/M metagenome (GOLD analysis project Ga0181469, IMG submission 119081) | Clean room microbial communities from NASA Spacecraft Assembly Facility at Jet Propulsion Laboratory, Pasadena, California, USA -... ... | reverse complement strand
TTGGTTTGGTTTGTTTTCTAAGCTAACGTACATGATTGTAGGCATACATGATGGAATGAAAAGTTGATTTGAATGAATGACTTGGGTGGGTTGATTGAATTATTGACTGACTGAACTGGTTGATGAAGAGCTTAGTGAATGAATGCCTGAAGTAAGAAGTGTTGAGCCGTGCTGCTGGCGGTGAGGTATGCTGACAGGATGAATGACTTGGGTGAGTTTGTCGTTAATGGAGTCGCTTGAAAGAGTGACGGCAGGAACAAGGATCAGGATCTGAACGCCATGTAACAATTGTCGTTTGAGGACGATGGTGACCTTCTCGTAGGTTGTTGAGCAAATTCGGAAAGTCGAACGCTTCTGGCCAAATCTTGAGGTTTCTGTTAGATAGAAGTTGTTCTGTGGCTGTTCTCTATCAAAATCAGAAGTAAAGAAATTCGTAAGTTCGTAAGTTGTTCTTGTTGTGACATGGCATGTCTTCATTCTCACATCAGATATAGAACATAATGTCCTCCATGTCCGGTGGAAGCCTCACATTAGAAATGTCCTCGTGATCTCTCCAATTCCAGGTAGGGTTATTTTCGCCAGTCCAACCCTGGTAGACGTTTTGAAGATAACACCTGCCTCGGTCGCACGCGACATCAGCGTAGTATGATGGTGGAACAAGTCCGACAGATGTCAATGATCGACCCCATGTGAAGCACAACTGATAAGTCTGAAGACATGTTAGTTGCAACGCAGAGAGAAGGTGCAAAAGTTCCACTTACAGAATTGGCGATATCTTCGAGACTGATTCCATCAATCTCATTGTGCAATACGACATAGTGAATCGCTCTAGTAGTGCCTTGGAGCGTCGTGTGACTTACAAGAAAGAAGTCTCTTCCTTCACCATAGGTAACCTTGTCGTAGAAGACGCTACCGTGAACGGGATTATTCTTTGTGTCAAGCATGGTAGAGGTCTGATTTTCTCCTGGTGCGAATCGGGTGTGGTGACGTTTGATAGTGCACACAACCAGAAGAGGTGGACAGTCCACTTTATCGAAAGTGGCACATTTGCGCAACATATCTTTGATCTTCGTGATCTCTTCCTGCCTACACATAGCGAATTGACCTTCGGATAAACCATCACGGTAGAGCACAATGCGGGTCGGCCACTCGTTATTGTGACGAGCTTTCCACCGCTGCAAGTGCGTCCGTACCATGCTACCGATATCGATGACTTGTTCTCGAATCTTGTCGGTTTTGGGATCGCGTTCGTTCAACGCCCAGACGGCAGGCCATTGACCACATTCATGGTCTCGATTAGCGACCATAGCAGCAACGCTAGGAGCTTTCTTCATGGCACCTGCACGAGGGGGGTGGGTCTATAAATCTCAGCAACGAATTGACAAGAATATTGCGTGCACTTACCACATCCAGTCCCAAAATCATCGTCTTCATAGTCAGTACAGGGGGCCTCTTCGAATCCTCTCTAGCAAACAAACTCGTGGTTGTGTGGTTGAGCGTATCTCCAGAGAGCTTCAAGTTGGCTTTCATGACCAGGTTTGCTGTGAATGCAGAGCTAGTTTGGATTTTGCCCGTTCGATATGCAGCAACACAGATGGTCGGTAGGCTATTCATGTCGGCAGTGCGCTTTACGGCTTGATAGTTCTCCGCAGATTTGCCTGGTAGCAAGACAATCAGGATACTTACACCCCACTTCTTCTTGATATATTCAAGTCTGGCCTGGATTTCGTCTATTGGGTTGGACGACAACCTGAGAAGATCCTTACCATCGGGTGGAGAATATCGTTTGCCTTCAGTGATGCCGGCATCACGTAGACTTCCCGCAAGGTTCTGACAGAACGTCGTGTAGTCGTGTTCACTTGTGCATCGGAAGTCACCACCATAGATTGACAAAACAGCCCAGGTAAACTTGCCTTCAAAACTTCGAATAAAACGACGTTGAAACAGGTTCCATTTCACCAACTTTGATCCGGTGAAGAGAACAGGGTCAGGATCTTCCTTATGCCGATATTGGACTTCAGGGCTTTTTAACTTGCACACATTAACCTGCTCAAAGTGTGGTCCAACTTGCAAGCCCCAATTTTGAACCTTGCACCGTCAGAGAAAGGTCCATAGAGTGCTAGGAGTTATACTTACCCATTCTACATTGTTTTGTTGTAACATCTGAAACACGTTCCTACCCTGTTCTCCGATGAGTCCCAAGTTAACCAATGGCCGACGGCACGCCTGTTCCACCATGCTGACAATCTTCTTCTTGTATGGCTGACCAGGCAGTACCTCTAGTCTCGATGCAGGATAGTACAATGGTTTCTTCGGATTACCAGCACAGATCATCCATTCGTTACTGGCAATTTGCTCGTGCAAAACTGCTAGATATCAGCACTGCTTAGGCGAAATTCTTTTCACTTACCATCGGTCCAATATGTCAATACAGAGGTTTCAGTCGGTTGGCCTTGATTGAATATGATTTTTCCTGGTTGTCGGGGTGCTTCTCGGGCTAATCCTGATATAGTAAAATATCGCTCTCGATTTTGTCTGCCTGCTTCTGCTGCACGCTTTCTCAGATGTTCGTTGTTAATCATGTGTTTTGTTTGTACTCTGAGCCCTGCAATGAAATGGTGAAGGTCATCGATATTGCTGTTACACTTCTGAAACTCCCCGATCAGTTTGTCAAGCCGAAGTGGCTGGTAGAAACAACCTGTAATGGCATTCATGTTCAATAGAAAGCCATGCGTCAAAGGAGCTCGTACTGATCGAAAGAAACCCAGCAAGGCAAGAAGACCTCCCCCGTTCTCTTTCTCCGGGATTGCCAAGGGAAACTCTGGTTTTTCATTCGGGCTCGCCTTGTTCACCTCGTTCAGCTGAATTCGCCCTGGTGCGTCAGGAAGCGGGATTGGACGTGGTTGAAACTGATAGAACTTATTGCTATTGATGTTCGTAACTCGGGGTTCCTGTAGGCGATCATAAAATCGGAAGGTGCTTTCGTTAGCACGGTCACTGATCACGACATTGAGAGCATTAACGGCTACATTGACAGTTGCTTCAGCCTGTTGGAGGCTGTCAAAGTATTGATTTGGTACCTTCCGGTTGCTCCTGAGATGCTGTAGCACGTTTTGCACATCAACTTTGGTTTCGGAGGCAACAGTTAGAACGAACTCGGTCAGGTTCGAATCATTGGGGCTTTGATCCTCATCATAATATTTGACAGTGAATGTGTCATCTTCCTCAAGTGAGGTTGGGGTTGATTCTCCTTCATGGGCAATTTTGATAGGAACGCATGATATCACTTGGTTGTTGTAGTTTGTCGCGATTGCTAGGTTCTCGCCCTCTGCGATGCTCCGAATCTCATCCAGGAGAAGTCTAAATATTCGCCTTCGAACTCTTTGAGACAAACCACTGCTGGCTTGGTTAGCAGCCTCGGTAGTAGCTGTGTCATTTTCTTTAGGGGTCTTCCGAATCTTGTCCTCAAAGTTATAACAATGCAACATCTTAAGTTCGGTAGGAAGTATGGTGAAGTGGTTCGTCAAGAGTTGTCCCACAACCTCTGGAGTTACTTTTCTGAGTGGTTTGTCATCATCCAAAGGAATATGAGACACAATTTGTGCAAGTTGAGTGTTATCTTTGCCAATTGCGGTTGGACTAACATCTGAACCAGTTGGGAGGCTGTCTTCCTTAGTGTTGCCTACTGGAAGCTGTGATGGTTGTTGCTCGGCTACATTGTCAATGCTTGGAAGTTCATCTAGCGCAGAGAAAGTCAAGCTCTGAGCCTGTTGCAACATATCAGGAGCTTGGTGTGTTGAATTTGGGTTCACTGAGCCGGCCTGACTTGGTGGTGCAGGTGTAGAAGAGCTTGTTGGTATTGCAGTCACTGTTTCTTGTCCAGCTCCGGCTGCCTGTCGTTTCTTGGCCTGGCGCCTCTTCGCATTCTTGGAGACTGTCTTAGACTGATTCGGCTGTTGATTTTTTTGATTGTTTGGATTGTGCCCTTGCCCACTGTTGGACATCATGGCAGGCAGTCAAAGCACACGAATGAACAGTTCGGAAAACAAAATGTGAAATTGGGTTTGGAAAAAAGAAGTATGACAAGATGAATGAGGATGCGAAGGACAGAACATGTGTTCGGACATTGCTGTTCAGTCCTTAAGTATCCTGAGCTTACCTTGATGCTTGCTCAGAACAATCTTCACAACCAAAACGCAACAGTTGCTTAGACCATTCAAACGGCACATGATTAGTAGATTGCAGTGCTGTAAACTGGGCATATAGGTACAAACCAAGGTGCTGGCAATGGTTGTCCAAATCAAACGCAGGCAAGACATCACGAGCTCTTGGTATGGTTGATTGACACGTGTTAAGATTGTCTGATGGTCACCTGGTATGGATGTAAGAGGGTCAGGAGTGATGGATAGCGGAAGGTGGCACGTAGAGGCGTGCTTGAGCAATTAGAAGATCGAGTTTGAGTTTGGTACGTTGAATTAGGTCAAAATTGACAGCTGCGACAGATGCAGAGAGCATGGTCGATCATCACGCATGGCAACATGGACGGAGGAAGTGCTCGAAGTGTTTGTGTGAACAGCACCGAACGAGATAGAGGTGATGGGTTGAAGAAATTGAGGTTGAATCGTGTGCTCAACGTGGTTGCTGATGACGCTAAACCAACCTAGGAAAAATCTACACCTCGTTTACATTGAGTTTTGGATTGGTGAAGCTCGTCTACACAATGAGAGCTCCGATTTTATATTGTTATGCATCGTCAGGCAATGTTTAGCTGTTTTGAAGCTTGAGCTTCCTACAATCTATAGATATTTTCACTTCTAGCTTCCATCTTCCTCCCTCTACCTCCCAGCCATGGCTCCATGGCTTGCACATATGTGCCTTTTTTCGATACATCGGGCACGACCGTGGGATGTGCCGGCTACCGCAAGGTTTCGCTCAGCCCATGAGCCGGTTCAGTTTGTAGTATAATGAAACCTGCTGGCTGAATGATGTACCCAAAAGCGATAGTACCCGTGAAGGATAGACCACGGTCAATGAGTTGTAGCTTTCATAGCGATGGCATTTGAGCATTTGATCCATTCGATGCTCTGGTAATTTGTCCGGATCAGGAAATCTGCCTAATATATCAACGAAGATGGAGTATCTAACATGTATGCGGCTGAGTCTCGCAATTCCTCTCCCTTCAACAGCGTGAATGTATTGGTGGTTTTGATGTCTTACTTTTCGTTCACTCGGCCTGTTACGCAAGAGATGTGTAGCGCCGTGTTCTGGTCCTGGCACTTTTGTGTGATTGTGCGAAGCTTTGTGACCATGGCAAGTGTCCTTGCACAACACTCGCTCAGGCTGAGGGAATTAGAGCTCATCTTTTGGGTATGCGAAGAGGATGTCCAGCAGAATTGAACACAAACTCGTCCAGACTGATTTGATCCTGTGGAGAGAAAGTTAAGTAAAGGTACTTCAATGTAGCAGAGAGCCAGAGGCTGTCCATGGAATCTGCATGTGTTGGCTTGTTCGAGTGCACCGTAACGTCCTGGATAGCTGCATTGGCATGCTGCGTTTCAGTGGCATTTTGAACTGCCTCAAACATCCTGTAAGCGTGCTCCCTATACTCTTCATGCCCTGTAATCCGGTACAGCATGAACACACTTTCAACAGCCTCATGTCTGAGTGAGTACGACGGATCGCGAGCGCTATGAAATCCTTTCGGCAGATCATCACGGCCATCATAGTCGTTCAGCACCGCATCGAACCACTTTTGCTCCTCCCATTTGCACCGGTCCAAATTTGGACATCGAACCATTTGAGAAACCTCTGGCATGATACCCGTAGGAAACATATTATACGCCCAGATGCAGCTATTTGTAAGAGTCGCACCCAGATCAACATGATGCGCGTTGTCGAAGACCCGGCCTCCAAGCGCAAACATACCACCAACAAAACAAGCCTGGTGCTGCAGGACAGACTCAAGGGGCGGCTCATTGCCGACATGAAAAGTACCGGTGAATAGAATATCTAGATTCTGCTTATGTGTCATCGGTCTGAAGAATAGAGTTCTGATGATCGTTTCGGCAGCCTGAATGTACATATCTTGATAAATCGGGTCACCCCCCGAAAGCAAGGTGTGCATATTCAAAATCGACTGGTACATCAGTCCTGAAGAAGCACCGAGAGTAAAGACATTATCGTGGTTGAACACATTGTTTTGCAAGTCAACAGATACGGGCCAAAGTCCAGGAAGCTTTGTGTAATTCTGGTTCTGGTACATCACGTCTGCCACCCTCGCAATAGCATCGTAATACTTGTTGTTTCCAGTAAGCTGAGTTAGTCGTGTGAATTCAAGTGACAGACCCAGTGCTTGCGCGGAGGACTGTTGTTCATTCAATGACAACCTCCCTGTGCTAGCGTTCTCGAAATGAAGCTCTGACACAGGCATGTGGTTTTCAGTGTCAAACCCAGTGTACAGTATTTCGCCCAGCTCTATAGCTTTAGCCAACAAAACAGAATCCTTGCTTAAGTCGTATGCCGAAAGCAAGCCTCCAAGCTGTTGTGTCGCTACCTTGGACATACTGCAAGACTGCACTGTTGTGGCTGCCCAATCAAGATCCTTGATGACATGAACGGCCTCCCGAAATTCTTTCTTCAAGTCCATGATCCAGAGTGTGTCCAAAGTGTTGATCAACGTGGTGGCCCAGCCACCAGTAGTATTCTTGCTGCTTCCACTAACAGGTTTTAGCTCATCCTGAAGCCATGCCCGCTGATGGTAGCTCTTCCAGCTCTTCTCGAATGTAGCCTTGATCATCCGACGGTGCTTCTCATCAAGAGCCGCGACAGTTGCAGGAATCTGTTCTGGAACGTGCTCGATTTTCTTCGGCTCCCGAGTCAGAGCAGTAGGGAGTGGTCGGATAGACGATATGGCGTGAAATAGCTGAACCTCGTGGATGTTTTGCGTGCCATGGATAATGCTCTTGAAAGGCAAGTCATTGCTAGAATACTCCGCATCAAATATGTAAACGACTGCGAGCAAGCTCAAAGCAGCGAATATGAAGCGAAAGTATCTTCGAGCGTAATAGGTGAGTGTGTCCTCAATGGGAGAGTAAAATTTTAGCATGGTTCAAAGCACATAGCACTGAGAGCATAGAAAGTCAGGAATAATGATCGGTGGTTACCCAGGGCTGCACCACCCGTTTTGCAAGAAGAACTCATATCTGCGACGATAGGTTGAGGTTTATCTCTACTGGTTCATGCACACGTCAAGGCTGACGACGAGAAACACCACTTCACCACCAAAGCAGGAGTGGAAAAGCTTGATGCATGATTTTGGTACGAAACCAATGCTTGTGCTCGGGTACCTGAGGCTAAGTAAACGCTATGAGTGCCACTAAGCTTGAATGACACTCACTGGACGAAGCTTATGCAAGCCACAAAGACGACGGTGTCTGTGAAGACATGCCCTCACACTTGAGATCAGGGACTTGGACCATGTTTCGGAGTTATTGTGGCCCTGGCCTGGAATTTTAAATCTCCTGCTTACTCGGAAAAGTTTATGCATCCAAGGATCCACAACCACGGAGCTCAGGACTGTTTCAGCCTAACACGTAGATTACTGTGAAATAGCCTTGCACGAAAATTGTGTAGAAACAAATTGAAGCGCTTGCTCAATCGTTGATTGATACTATAGCTGGGCACTTTTCGTTGAACAAGTAGGGCTATTGTGGTGAAATTCGAACCTCAATCGCAATTCGATGCACCGAGCGTAATCAGACCTTTCTACTTCTCCTTGTCTCATAATCATCGCAAAGTGGTGGCATTTCGGAAACACTTTGATGCCTCTGATGTTGTCAGCCTGAGGTCTTCCTCATATTTTGCTATACGGCGCGTTCTCCAGTACGATGTTGATAGACAGCAAGTGGATAACATCGCTTCATTGATTCACTAACATTCATTTCCAAAACAAATTTACCAGTTCCTGATAAAGTAAATAAGTTATGTTGTAGCTCGGCCTGTCGTAGTGTTACTGTAAGCAGCTTCCAGCCTCAGAGACTGGGTGAATCAGGAATTTGTCTTATTTGTCAAAGCGATGGGTCTCGGATCTCAGAGAGTCGGTGTAGGGTCGAAGACAGGACCAGAACACCCGAATTCAAGTCTGTATGGTTCATGCAGGGATCATGCGTTTCGATTGCTATGAAATAGTCCGGAGTTGCTCGGCAAGAGTTCGTGCTCTACAATCGTAGAGTTGAAATACGAACCCTTCACAACGGTGAATGTGAATGTGTGATTTGGTTTCGTCCGAGATCTGCCTGACCGAGTACGCGTTCATGGAAGAGTATTCCGAACGAGCTTGAACGCTGTTCAGAAAGCTGACACTGACAGGGGCCAAACTCTAGATAGTGACGCATAGGGTGTGATCAGCCTGCAAAGATGATATGTCAAGATCGTGCCGTGTATGCGCGTACGTTGCTGCTCATCAACCACATTCACCTTGCCATCTCGTAACGGTTGACAGACTTTGGGTCAATATAGCAATTCCCAAACGAATTCAAAATGTGGTCAACATCCACGCCCGAATTGTTCGCACCAACAAGTATTTAGCGATGGACACCAGACTGGATCTTTCCCAAAGATTATGTGCCACATGTATTCCATTACTCGACCAGACACATCACTATTGAGTTCGGTCTCGAGCAGCCACTTCCGATACCGTAGATAGTCAGACTGCGGTCGCTTTCGAACTTGCTCTCGTGAGACAGCGAACTGTGAACAACAGGGTGTGCCAACCACGTCAGGGACGGTTGACATGTTTGTCTGGAAGAAGTACATCCATGCATCTGGGAAGGCAAGTTCGGCTGATCTCGTAGGGTCGTTTCGGAAGGGCTGTATCTCGCCGGGACATCCAGGATCTGAGATGCAACGCATGTTCGCATAACCGTGCTCGCGAACGTATTCCAGTCGCAGACTTCGAACCGAGTTTACATTGCTGTAATCTGGCGCATCAGTGTGCCATGCTTCTGGCCAACCTTTCAAATGAGGATGCAGGAACACGATTATCTCTGGCAGATTCTCGTAGTGATCGATTAAGAAGGTGAGGTATGCCATTGCTTCTCGTCCTTTATTCTCTGGTGGGTGTAGCACATAACTCGGGTCGTCCATGTGATATATGGCATGTTGCCAACTGGTAAGAAGTGTCAGTCTAGGCATCTCCAAACTTTATGTATGCACGCACTCTTGCAGGTCGTTTGTTACCCAGTCAACATTCTCATTCGTCATCTTTGCAATGACAACGACCTTGTCGCCAGCATTTTCACCCTTGGATATCCATGAGCTTCCAATGACATCGGCATTGGGGTCGGCTGTCCTCTTCGGCGTAAACCAGCGTTGAGGGAAGGACGTCTGCCAAAGGCCTACTGTGAAAATGATAAACGCAATACACGCCGCTGCCGCCAGTAAGCCTCGTCTGCGCATGATTCAGATAGTATGGAAAAACAGCCAAGATCTTTTTGTTAGAAACATCATTGTCCTCAACAGCGAGCTTGGTTCACCAAAGATCAAAGAGTGGACAGGTAACAAACGAACTGGAGTGACAGCAACCTACGCAAGGTAGATAGACTTGCTAAAGCGTGGTAGCGGGCATGGATGCCTGCGGTAGAGTGATTTAGATGCCTGAAATCACAGGCACGATCCCGAAATCCCCTCGCCCCCAATGCATGAGGTGTCCATGAAGGCATACGATACGCTGAAGGCTTGCCTGGCTGGCCTGTGCCAGGACCGGGTAGACGGTCGAAACAACCACCAGCAGATTCAAAAGTAAGTGTATCCAATCATAGCTAGTAACCTCAATGCCTAAAAGCAATGCCCACTGGAGTCCTCCGCACTGTGCCTCAACAATAGGCGAGCTCGTCGTGGCAAGCCGTCTTGGCATGGCCATACCTACAGTATTTGCTATCAACCCTAATCAATCCTGCCGCTTCCCCCTTCTTCAACCAACAAATCCTCCAGATGGTACTTCTCGCTTGCTCCTACTTTCCAGAGTGATGAACCAGAATCGATGAAGTTGCCTCCTTTTGTCGACCGTCATACAAATGCACAGCAATGTCAGTGCTTGATTGTGACAAGACCAATTGTTCTTCTTGCATGAAACCTTCCGTCTTGGCTGAGACAGCCAATGTTCAATTTGAGGCATCAACTCTGCCTAGCCTCGCCTTGAGGCTTCGTTGTACTACATTTTGCCAATATCGACTGGTCAAAACCGTGCAGACTCCCAGTGCCGGTCAGTCTGTGACACAATAGTATCTGGGATGGACACCCTTTCCCAAATCAAAAGACTGGTTCCATATGTGATCAGGATAATCAGTCGAAAACCACTGCCTCTGATGCGCAGTTCCAGTTTCTCCCGACCTATTGCAGTCTACCTGGTACTTCTAGAGGTTGGTCGGTAGAAGCACGAAGGACTATGTTATGCCTTGTGCCTATAGTAAGTTGAATGGTGTCACAAGGGTTGCACGGCAGACGGCGACGTCTTGACCCAACCAGAGATCTTGTTCTATTCTATCACGGAAGTTTGGGACAGTCAGGCCAGGTGGTAGCTCTTTCCTGTTTCCGCAGTCTATCATTCTTCTACCTTTGTTTGCTACCATCATATCCTTCATCACCATATTGTGCGCCTCTTATCCGCCTAGCGGCCTTGTTTGCGGGCACTTGTGATAACACCGGGGGTTCTTTGTTGTCCCTGCTACGCCATATACCATTTTTCACAATAACCTTCACCAATAACCACTTGATAGAATAAGATGTCGACCCCGTCAGGCACATGGGTGGTCCCACCTCCGTTCGGCAAGGTAGGAGACTATTCAGATCTACCAAGCTACGGCATGAAAAGTACACAAACAATCAATTGGACAACCACTGAGCAAGATACTCAAATTTGGCTCCTACACGATGGCGATGCTTGGACTTGCGAAGAGCTCAACCTAGGACTAACATGGTGCGCCACCCTGCTAAGTAAGTGAAACTTGTATATCGCACCTCGAATGCCATCACTCTGACCAATATTTCAGCCGGCAACCGTGGGTCATCCTGGAATTGGCCCATTCTTCAGCCTGCCAATTACTCTTCTTCAGCACCGGTCTACTACCTTCAGATGCGCAGCAGTAGCTTAGCAAGTCTCTTCACATCCCATTACTTCAACATCCTTCCTCAGAATTTACTCCCCCAATCGTCATCCACCAGCACCAGTAGCGCCTCGTCATCCACAACATCCTCTTCTGCCATGAACATACCACCATCGAGCACGCCAGCATCAACATCACCAACATCGATGTCCACAACAACGAACACAAACTTGAGCTCAGGAAACAAAACAGCCATCGGCGTCGCAATCGGAGTCGGAGTACCTCTAATTGCTCTTCTCGCCATAATAGTATATCTCTTGCACCGGCGCGACAAAAAGAAATACCCAGACCAGAATTCGGACCGAAGTGACAGCCACAAGAAACCTCCATTGTATCAAGACGCGCATGCACAGCCGCAACAGCATCCACAGCTAATTTCTCATGAGATGTCTGGCACCAACTATGCTTCTTCTTCCTATAAAGGTTCACCGTCCGAGCTGTCGGGCAACCCATATAGCACGAGATAATCGTTGAAAAACGAGATCTCTTGATAGACATGAGTTATGTTACTGTCTTGATTGTTATCATCCTGCGACATAGAATGCGATGTTTGAGATTCTGACAAACTTGCTACTGTAGTAGGGCTCCGAAGTGCATATATGCTTTTCTTACACATCTCCGAAGCTAATAATCGTGGTCCAGGTGCGACTAAAACTGTGCTTCAGAAATCGAATCCTGGGAGTA
>Ga0181469_100828_pt1 | contig 11853 bp, 11 predicted proteins | sample InSIn2SAF170_2_FD_119081 | JGI IMG/M metagenome (GOLD analysis project Ga0181469, IMG submission 119081) | Clean room microbial communities from NASA Spacecraft Assembly Facility at Jet Propulsion Laboratory, Pasadena, California, USA -... ... | reverse complement strand
TAATTGTTATATGTTTTTGTTGAAGGTATCAAATAAATAGATATTGAACATGTAAGCAATGGGAAACGCCATAAGATCATAATTACATGTATCCCTCATTTTTCTACTCATGATATCAACCCTGTTCCATCATTTCTGACTAGATGGTGACAAGTAAAAACTAATAATACACCTTTGAATTACCATTGCACATACCTTCTTCCATCTGTAGCAGTATGTTCTTCCCAATCTGAAGAATTGTGTAAGTTGGAATTACTAGGTTGTACAACAACTCCCTTTAAAATACAAAAGAAATGTCAAGTCAGTTCAAAGATCTACCACTCATATGACTACAAGTATAGAAGTAGTGCAGTGCATTATGTAGAAGCAAAACTACAACAACTTGAAAGTAACTTACCTCTAATGCTAAATGCAATGTTACCATTTTGAGCTATTTTCTTTCGATAGTTATTTCACTTCAACATATGAATTGATATTGGTTGTCCTACACATATTCATGAAATCAATGAGGCAAACTTAGATTAAATTTGATTAAATATTAAATTTAATTGCATGAATAAATAATAAATAAAAGGACTTGAGTACATGAATACTTGAATGAGCTCCTCTTGGTTTCCAGAATAATTTATTGGAATAGTTTAATCTTGGAGCAAATCTCCCTCTACTGGACAAAGAAACAAGGGAGTCAACATTGACTTTGTTGTTGCTTTATTGGATCAAGGTCTTTTGCTCCAAGATTATCCAAATCCTTATTTATATTCTACTAAACAGGGCCAACCATGTGAAGGTGGAAGCTCTCATGGCCCCTCCCCCCATCACATCATTCTCAATTCCCCATTACCCATTCTATATACTATATAGGAAATAGTTGAAAGGACATTCAAATATATAAAAAAAACAAATAACAAATATTCATTCATTCGTAGATATGCAAAATATTTCATCTCAATAAATTTTATCATAAAAAATATGTTTACATAATATGAAACAAGGTCATGTACATACAAAAACATATAACAATTATTCATTAACACATAACATTCATTCATGCATTGAGCATCAACACAAAATACTTCACCTTAATAAATTTTATCAAAAAAAATATGTTTTCATAACATGGTACATGATGTCTCTAATGATATAACTAGTATAACTAGTACAATTATTTTTTTTTACAGCCTGGTCAGGTTGTCCCAAGAGGGGCAGATCATCAACTGTAACAAGAAAGAAATGTTAAATTGATATTTATTATTATTATTATTACAAGTATTTCATTAATAAAAAGAGCATTAGAGTTTTCTTTACCCTCTGCACTAGTAGAATGGCTGCCTTTATGCTCCTCTTCTAGTACATGATCCCCTTGTATGACACTCTTTTCCATTGAAAGTTTGCTCGTGGTGTTTGTATGTTGTGGCATGATCTTTGAAAAAATCATATATAACAAAGAAAATGTTTTTCAATTAGATAACATAAAAGTTAAAAAAACAAATATTCATAATTGAACTTATGACATTAAAAAAAACACTTTAAAATATGGTTATTACTTGATATCTTTGAAGATGTTGGTTGAACATGGTGATCCTATCTTTAATCTCAGGACTTTTATTTCTAATGCAAATCAAATGAACAAGTTCTTCGTTCATTCTAACCACAAGCTTATTGACTGTTACATTGGGTCGAGAGAAATGAAAGACTCATCATCATTATCAAACTAATTAGGATCACTGTCATCATGTCCCCCAGACTACATATTTCAAAAAAAGAAAAAAAATCAATTATCTAAATAAATAATCAAGTTCACACAAGGGAAAATCTTAACTTTTCATTAATTTTGAAGAATTACATATAGTAGATGCCTATGGAATATGCATAATTGTTGGTCAAAGCCAGTAAAGTAGCTGTCTAAAAATATAAGTTATGGCCGAAGCCATTCCCAAAAAAGCTATACATATTCACCTCATAGGGTGTACTCATTTTGTCTAGTAAGCAGAGTAGAAACATAAATATATACATAATATGACACTGTGTATCAACTGAAAATAAACCAAAATTTAGGCCATGTCCGCCCTAGGATATGCCCTATCAATGTAGGGACGGTGATAATAATGATACTGTTCTGCACTCTTCATGTATCATCCATAGGCCTCTTGTAGTGGCCTCCTTGGATAATTTGTCAACAACCTCGTTATGTTCCCTGTAAATGTGTTTACATGTGATAGAGTTAAACTGTGCCTTGAAATCCATAATTTCATCCAAGATGTTCCTAAGTGTATGAGCATGAGAATTATTGATGTTATTAAACCAATTAATGATGATTTTGGAGTCTCCAAAAATATGTAGATTAATGCATGAATGTGCCAGTGAAAAATGCAAAATATGTCTGAGTGTGATCAATTCTGCATAATTATTAGTTCCCTCTCCCAATCCCAGTTGTATTTTGTAGTGGTGTTGCTCAGATAGGAATAGAATGACCCCTGGCCAACATCCCTTTGCTTGGGCAGCTCCATCAAAGTATGCCCATGGTATGGAGTGATGGATGTAGGTGCAAGAGTGGTTCTTAGGAGGGTGAGATTCATAAGGAATTTCATGGTAGGTTGTGACAATTTTTGCTGCTGCATGTGGTCATCAAGCCTCTGTTCCTTCGAAAATGATTCCATTCATTGTCAGCGAGATGGACCAATAGATGAGGAGAGGGAGGCATAGATATTTTGCACCATTATTCACAGCATTCTAGTTGTCACATGTCTCAAGTATTGATTGACCTTGCCAAGCACACATTAAGTTATTTCAATTATTTAAATAAATAATCTCCTACCTTCTTTTCAAATCTTACCAATATTTTTGAAATATATCTTCAACTAAAGAAAACATTTTATTTTCCTGTAGTAAACATTCTTGGAAGTAGTGAAATAAAGAAAACATTTTCTTTTCCTTTCATAAACAATACTTTTGGAAGTAGTGAAATAAATAGATTGCAATAACCTATCTTGCATATAGTATAGATAACAAGGCAACAAGTAAAGAAGAGATAGAGATGAAACATTGTTGATTACTATCAAACAAATTCTACTAAACAATGGCCATTAAACCTCACTTTATAGAACTTTGATCTTCCTAAAGGAGGTACCACTCCCATGAAATGTGTCTGCTTTGACTTATGGTGAAGTGAAGTGAAGAAGAAAGCTGTGAATTCTACTCTTCATATGGTTGACGCTATTTTTGGAATCAATGTGGCCAAGAATCCCATATTACAAGAAAAAACCAAGCACATCAAGATAAAGTACCACTTGATTCAATATCATATAGAGGGAAAGACTATTCATTTGAGACATTGTTCCACAAATGAGAAAATTGTTGACATCGGTTATTACATGTAAACCTTTCATTAAAATCAACTCCCTTCGGTTCTAAGTTTGAAGTTCTACCCCGTTTTAATTCCCGTTGTCGCTTTTAATTTAGCAGCGCTCATTTTCAACGATAAAATTAAAAGGCGTTGCTAAATTAAAGGGCAATGAATGGTGAGTCCAACACAGGGAAAGGAGTTGCCATTTCAAATTACAGCACGTAATGCATATCATTTCAAAAGGGGCATTGTTAAATCAAATGACCATGTGATGAAATGATCGTATCAAGTCACTCTCTCTAATTATGCTCTCGTGATTCTATAGATACATTGTAATAACTGTGGATTGTAAGTTGAGTCGCCACGAAAAGATAAGTGAAGGTTGAAAGTCATTTCACATTTTATGTTATCAAATTCATGGCATAATTGTTTGCTATTTTAGTGAAGTTCATAACTATTCAAACTTATCAAGTGATAGAATTTTCATTCACATCCTTGATTTATCTCTGTTGTTAGTGTTAATCCGGTTGCAGATATGGGCATGAGCGACCATATATGTCGAAATGAACTAGAAGGTCCCGAGCTGATTGAGTGTGACCCGAAGCTTACTGAGTTGTTTAGCAGGGCTGGATGACACAGTTTCTGTTGGAGTATTTAGGATTTCAATTATGAAGTGGCAAGAGATTTTGCTGAGGGTTTTGATGGTAGAATTGTCAAAGTTGTTGACATATCATTTCTTGTCACAAAGGAAACCATCGATGAGGAAACGGGGTTGCCAACTGATGGATAAAGGTTGTTCAAGAATTGAACCCTAGGAGCCAATGTTTCATTCTTCTTGAAGGATGAACACAAAAACTAAGACTGTAGTTAAGGAATTCAGAGGACCTGCTTAATGCCTAAGTGGAACAATGATCTTAGGGTTATTCAAGCTTATTTTACTTGTGAGGGGAGATACAACCGTGCAGGCATGTACCACTTCAAGTTTTTGGCATATCTTGTTGATTAGGTTTGAATGAATACTCTTTATTTTCTATTGAAGAGTTTGAATAAAATGTCAGCCAAATTTAGAGCAAAGCCTAAAACACCTCCTCACTGTATTTTTCATAAAGGTCTCTTTAAATTGTTAATTATCAATCATCTTAGAGAAATAGGAAGGACATGGGACCATTTCATGTTTTGGGGAGGGTTTGTTAAAGAATGCGTTGCCAAAATTAAAGGCCGCGAGGGTAAAAAACAAAGGAAAAAACACACCCCTGTGCAAAAATCCGAAGCAGTGCAGAGCAATTCTGTTGTGCTATCCCAAAGCAAGAGCAAATTGTCATTAGAGAAATAGAAAGAAAACCCTACACTAGTGCTTCCACTAGAAATATTTTATACAAGGAAGACTAAATGATCTGTAATGAAAAAACAATCAAAAGTTTTCCAGCCATAAACTTTTGAAACCCCATATGTTCAAGAGCAAACCCCAGAAGCTACAAAGCCGAGTTTTTCAAAAGAATTTGAATACAATGATGTGCCATTGTCAATTTTTATTAAGAAAATAAAACCTGAAAGTTCCAAAGACAAAGAAAAATCATTAAAATCTGTGAAGAGAGAAAGTAAACAGGCTGCAAAAACTAAAGGATATGGGATGAGAAAACCTCATACAAGGTCTGTCAATAAGCTAAGATTAAATGCAAGACTCAGATTAAATCCCACTCTCAAGGACCAGGTCATTAATGTCGATGAGGATACAGCTGAAGAAACAAAAAAGGCACAAGATAGCAAAATTAAAGGCACCAAGCAGAGAAAGGGTAAAAAACATAGTTTTTTACAAGAGAAAGTTGCAGAGATGGTGACTGCTAGATCTAAGAAAAGTAAGAAAACAAAAGGAGATGAGCCTAGAAAAATTTATATATTAGTAGAGGTAGTAGAGGCTTTGAAATAAGTGAGAGGAAGCAACATTGCAAAATGAAATGGCAATACATAAAATTGCATTTTGTTAACATTCTATTTTGGCAACACATCACCTAATTAGTTATTTTGGCAGCGCTAAAGTATATCATTTTGGAGGAATTTTCTCTACACATGAGTAATCTTGATGGGAATAGATAGGTTGAAGATAAATGGAAAGTTAATAGTTTTTGAAGTGATAATATGGCTTATTTACTTTGCTGAGAAAACATGGCATATATTCCAGTTAGCAGTTTCTAGGTGACCCTGATTTTCATAATTTACATCCAGATTTCTCTCCTAGAGCTCAACATATAGCTCCTAATGTATCTTTCTACATTTTTCTAGGTTCAAAGCGAAGAATAAGAGAAGCTATTTTTTCTTAGTCATTTATATCTTTTTAGATTAAGGATTAGAGATCAGTTTGTATTTTTTTTAGTCATGCATATTTTAATATTTTTTAAATTGAATTTTCTCAGAAATTGTGGATCTAAGGATTAAGTAATTTTTTATAAAACTTATGAAAAAAGGGGAACCAGTGGTTGGTTTTTATTTGGAGAAAATATACTTGTATTGTGTATTTGGTTCAATTTTTTAGATCAATAGAGATTCCCAAGACATAAGTATTTGAAGCTTCCATATCAAATATTCTTTTGTGATGTTTATCAATCTGTCTCTCAGTGATGTTTATTTCTTGTGCTAGTTCCATGGATGTTTTAAGTCTTCATGTTTGAAACAAAAGTCATATAATTTTGTAGAATTCCTCTTTGTTAATATGCTCTATTGTTTATAAGTTTAAGATATTATCACCATTTCTTCTAAAGTTATACAAAATTCATCTGGTTGCTCTGTTATAATGGATTTTTTTCCTTTCCCACCTCCATATTGAAAATTGAAGGTCTAAGCATTATCTATCTTGCCTCTGACCTATGTTGGATTTACCTAATATATCTTGAAAATCTTGATTGAAATCAACCTGTGACTCCATGCCCATTGGCTTTTTCCTTGCTTTCCAATCAAAATTCTTAGCCATGTTATATTTGATCTGGCCACTATGTATAAATGACCCTTTACTGTGGTAATATTGAGTAATTGAGTCATAGAGAGATCCCTCTATGGATTGGAAGGGCCAACTCCTAATCTAAAACACTGGTTTGAGGTTACACTATTAATTTTCTCTTACAACCAGGAAATTATAGAGTGATAACAACATCTTCACAAAATGACTTGGAAGAGGAAATTTTTAAAATGATGCTTGGACTAAAAAAAACCCATTCAAATTAAGTGGGGAATGTTAGATACATAATACTTTGGCTTTTTTGTTATTGTACATAATTGAGAGGTACGTAAAATGAACAATCTTAAGAAAGAACAACAGTCCCTCGTGGAATGTGAAGAAAGTAGCCACTTCTTTTTTTATATATGGATTCTTTGTGTTACTAAATATCACAAAAATGTGGACTTATTCCTCTTCCCATCCTGATTTTCTTAGAATCCATGGCCCATACATTTCTATATGCCTTCATGGTTGTAAGGCATAATTGTCTCATCACTTTCAAAGGAAAGACATTAGTTGTTGCTCCTAAATCTAGAATATAATTTTTTCTTCTCCCAACTTGACTTCCTTGTCTTGTTGTTAAGTTAATATCTACACAAGGTCAGAAGATTGCAATTCACTCAAAAGTGCCATTTCAATTTAGGTATTATACAACCTAGAATTAGTAGGCATTGGAATGTACAAATTAGATTTATTCCTAGGGCAAACAAGTTCACAAAGATTCCAATGTATTAGATACAAAATTTCTTTGATGCATAATATAAAATTAAAAATGATTTTAATGCTTGAAGTATTTCCCCTTTAGCTTTTATTTGATGATAAGAGCACAATCAAGTTCGTTGTAATTTTTTCCAATGGAAAAATCGCAACTTTAGTTAAAAGTTACATGTCCACATGCCATGAGGCATTCAACTTGTCAGTAAAAAATGTGGTACTCAAAAAAATTAGGATCTAAATAAACAAGTACAATCATTTATTATTCGGTTTCTTTCTCTTTTTTAGGTATTTCGCAAGGACATCTTGATCTTTCCCTTCAGCTATTATGGACTCTGCAAGCCTTTTTCCCAACCTAGTCATACATCTATGGTGCTCCAAGGGAGGTAGAGAATCAACTGCAATTATAAAGAAATGTTAAATTCATATTTATAGTTATTAATATTGCAATTGTTTTATTAATAAAAAGAGTGGTAGAGTGTTATTTCCCCAATTAGATACTGGAGGGATGCAAAATACTTCCAGACGTGGCCATATGTTCCTCTTCTTCTCTGGCCTCATCCTGTACATGCTCTGGAGTATAAATAACAAAGTTTATAATTAATACACCATTTGCATTTAAATATTTTTAAATGTAATCCATACTACAATTTTTTTATAACACATGAAATACCTCTAGTACCAAGCAGAAGATTAGTTTCAATAGGCACTCCACTGTCACTAGGCTCATGTGTTGTATCTACATTGCTTTCCTGGTTTTTACAATCAAGCACATTACGTTATGGCTAAAAATAATAACCAATAGATTGTATAAATGATAACTTATAAATTCACGAAGGAGATATTTTTTTGGACAGGATCGGAGCGTGCACACCTGGAGTGTTGCTGCTCCCATGAAGACCTAGTCTTCTGCCTGTGCTTTGACACCTCTGTTCTATGCCCTTAGTCCCCCTGCCCTGCTGCCCCCCGGCCCTGGGCCCTTTGTCTTGCTGTGTTTGTTCTTGAGCTTCTTAATTGAGAGTCCGCACTTTTGTGTGGATCGTTTTGAGCTAGGGTTCACCCACATGGAGGTCCTCGGCTCGCCCTAGGCAGGCCTCCTCCCCCGGCCTTCATCTGCCGAAGACTTCTCTCAGCTCTTGGCTGGTTTTTCATAGAAGAAAAAGAGTGAAACAACCAAGTTTGTGAAGAGGCTCGAGGATATTCATGAAATCTCCCTACTGCTAGAGACCCCGATCCAAGTCACCTTGTCCTTGGCCAAGCGGGCACTCGTTGGCCAGTTCACCGGACTATGGCCTTCTCCTAAGTCCACTCAGAACTGGGCCAACAAGAATTGGGCTCCATTGATCAAGAATAACGTCACTTCTTATTTCTTAAGAAGAGGGTTGTTCCTCTTCGAATTCACCTCTAAGGACGACAAGGATCTGATCTTCCAAAATGGCCCTTATTTCATGGGCCCCCAGGGTCTTTATCTCAACAAATAGACGTTAGATTTCGACCCTGCAGTCGACGTTCCCACGACTATCCGGGTGCGGGTCAGGGTTCCAAACCTTCGAGTGCATTGCTGGAACTCGGACTCGCTAAAACACATCGGCAACACCCTCGGGAAATTCATAGATAGGGAAAACTACAAAGATCAATATGACTATGCCCGAATCTGCATAGAAGTAGATCTAGAGGTGGGCTTCCAGAAGCCATCAAAATCAAAGTAGGAAGCTGGATCCATTTGCAAAAGCTAGATTATGAGCAGTTGCCCTTCAAATACCGAAAATGCCATGTCTATGGTCACTTCTCCAGAGGATGCCCATCCAATGCTGAATCAGATAAGGGTAAAGAAGAAGGTTGGAACCAGGTTAAGTGAGCCAAGAAAACCCAAAAGAATGTCAGTCCAAATGGAAGAGGCCCCTAGTAGGCCCCTCCTCAGCAATTCCCCTCCAGAATGGAGCAAGAAAGTAAATTCACCCCTCTAAGCTCGCAAATAGGGGAAACATAGGAAGCAGATATCCAAAAATCATCCCCCCCTCACAAAAGGTACCCCCTCTTCTCCCAAGGGGGCAAGCCTTGCCGAGAGCTCCAAAGGAAACACTGTAGAAGTCGAGGAAGTTGAGCAAGAATCTAACGGCTCAAAGGAAGAAGGTGAAATAAGAGAATCCCAAGCTTTGGTAAGGAGATCCATAAGAGGCCGCAAAACAGATCGGGAAAAAAGAGAGTAGGAAACTTTCAAAGATAAGCTCCAAGGCAACCAGCCAACTCTTGAAAAGCTATTAGCGTCAAAACCAAAGATGGTGAGAAACCAGCCCCAAGGCTCCAAGGGAGCCAACCAGAAATATAAATGATGAAGATTGTCTACTGGAACTGTAGAGGTATTGGGAGCAGAATCAAAGAAGAAGCCATCAGAAGTTTAATAAGGACAGAAACTCCTGACGTACTCCTCATCTAGGAGACCAAACTGGAGGACTCCGTCTTCCTTCAGGTTAGTAAGAAACTCTAGAATAAATGTGACGCGAAAGCAATCTCAGCTTGACGGGCTTCTAGTGGGTTGGGCACTCTCTCGAACACAACAAATTCTCAGTCATTTCTGAGACCCTCAATACTCACTGGTTGTTCTTAAAATTGAAGCTCTTAGACTCAAAAGAGATTTTAGTCTCTTAAATGTGTATGTCCCTGTGAATGCTGGGAAAAAAAAGGCCTGCTGGGAATCCATAAGAAACCAAGCAGACCTCGTTAATCTTGAGAATACCATCATTTCCAGAGATCTTAATCTCACTCTCTTGTGAGCTGACAAGAGAGGAGGCAACATTGTTCGCGATCCAGCAAGGGAATGGGTAGAGGACCTTATGTAGGACTGGGATCTGCTAGACATTAAGATAATTTCTAGCAAGTACGCTTGAACTAATAAAAGGATTGGACCCAATCACATCGCTACCAGGTCGGACAGATTCTTTCTTCAAAGCTCTTTTCTTCTGCATGGATTAGAGGATAGAGTCCACATTCTCCCATGCAACACTTCTAATCATAAACCCATCAAGCTGGAACTCATGTCTCATCTTGACCTTGGTCCTATTCCCTTCAGATTTAGCCCGCTCTAGGCTAAGGAATCTGACTTCATGCAATTAGTTAAGGGCATTTGGTTGCAATAGGTCAAAGGCTGCCCCTTTTTTTCTGGGAGGAGAAGCTCAGAAGAGTGAAAAGGGATTTGAAAAGCTGGGCCAAATCTCTGCCCAATCCAGCCAATGAAAGGAAAAAAATTCAATGCACACTAGAAATTCACCATCTCGAGGCTGAAAAATCTAACATAACAAAAGAGATTCTAGATAAAGAAGCCCAGCTCCAACAAAAATATCACAAGGCTTGTCTAGCTAAGGAAGAATACTAGAGGCTTAAGTCACATAGCCTCTGGCTTAAAGCAGGGGATAGGAACTCTTCCTTCTTTCACAAACAAGCTCACGCAAGGAAATGTACCAACTCCATCTCTGAAACCAAAGATGGCACTACCATCCACAAGGATAATACAAACATCAAAAAAGCAGCCTCCTTTCATTTTAAAAGTCTGTATAGTGAAGATATAAATCTAGACCAAAACTTTGATATGATGGATGTGGTCCCCTCCTTGATTACTACTGAAATGAACCATATCCTCGAAGCTAAAGTCACCAAGAATGAAGTCAAGGATGCCCTCTTTGCCATGGACCCAGACAAAGCCCCTGGGTCGAATGGATTTTCAGCTAGATTCCTCCAAATTTACTGGTCGATTGGGGAAAAACATCTTTACAAAATGGTTCTAAAGTCCCAAGTTTGCCAAAAAATCGGAGGCAGCATGAACTCCAATTTTCTTTCTCTCATCCCCAAAGAGAAAGGAGCCAACTCCTTCAACAGGTTTTGCCCAATTTCGCTTTGTAATATTGGTTACAAATTGATTACCAAAGTTATATGCTCTCTTTGCCATGGATCCAGACAAAGCCCCTGGGCTGGATGGATTTTCAGCCAGATTCCTCCAAATTTATTGGTCCATTGTGGAAAAAGATCTCTACAAAATGGTTCTAAAGCCCCAAGTTTTCCAGAAAATTGGAGGCAGCACGAACTCTGATTTTCTTGCTCTCATCCCCAAAGAGAAAGGAGCCAACTCCTTCAATAGGTTTCACCCAATTTCTCTTTGTAATATTGGTAAAAAATTGATTACCAAAGTTATTGCTAATAGATTGAAGCTCATCCTCCCCAAAATCATTCCCGAAAGCCAAGGAGGCTTCATTCAAGGTAGACAGATTGTGGACAATTTCATTCTGGTCCAAGAGGCAATCCACTCAAGTCTAAGCCACAATGAAAAAGGTATGGTTGTCAAACTTGATTTAGCAAATGCATTTGATCAGGTTAGGCATAGCTTTCCGCTCAAAGTCTTACATAAGCTTGGATTTGGTGAGAAATTTATAAACTGGATTCGGGCTTGCATTTCGGAGCCTTGGATTGCCCCGTTAGTAAATGGAAGAGCTGCTGATTTTTTCAAAGCCACGAGAAGGCTCAGGCAGTGGTGCCCTCTCTCACCACTTCTATTTGTTCTTCAAGCCTCAGTTCTCAGTTTTTATTTAGACAAAAAAATGATGGATCAGGAAATCACTGGGCTCTGCATAGCAAGAGGTGTTAAAAACATAAATCATGCCCTCTTTGTGGATGATACCTTATTATTGGGAGCTGCTTCTATGCTCATGGCCTCCTGATTTAAAGGAGTTCTGGATGAGTTTTGTATGGTCTCGGGAAGCAGTCTAAACTACGGCAAAAGAGAGCATATAACTTTGGTAATCAATTTGTAACCAAT
>Ga0181469_100762_pt1 | contig 11857 bp, 14 predicted proteins | sample InSIn2SAF170_2_FD_119081 | JGI IMG/M metagenome (GOLD analysis project Ga0181469, IMG submission 119081) | Clean room microbial communities from NASA Spacecraft Assembly Facility at Jet Propulsion Laboratory, Pasadena, California, USA -... ... | reverse complement strand
AGGTATGGATAGAATGGCAGAGGCGGGCATGGGAGGAGAACAAACATTAGCCGTTAGATCCACAAATCAATGGCAGAGATGGATTATGAAGGCTATCGGGAGAAATCACGGGCGGGCGAAGCAATTATAAATCGTCAAATCACATAAATAGACGGCCTGGATTAATTTATGGAGTCTATCGATGGACTATCGGGGTTAACGAGGGCCATTGGATCACCATCGGGCAAATCCAACAGTGATCGCACGCGAAAGTTGCGCGATGGTTAACGAGCGAGGGGTTAGCGGTTTCGCGGGCGAGCGGTTTCCCCCACCGCTTATCGGCGTTAGGCGGTTTACGCACACGGAGGAGCGATCGAATAAGGTTGTGACGCGTGGCAAGTAGGTCCGGCGGGAAACCGCCTTCCTCGCGGGTTATCGCGTGCGCGGCTTGTGGGGAGAGGGCTAGCGAATGGTGTTGGATTATAGCGACAGATGATCTGACGACAGAAAACAGGTAAAGGGTTAACGGGTGTGATATGACCAAGAAAGTCGCGGGTTATAGTGCGTGGTCACATTATCAAGGTTATAACGTTTAAACCAGCACCCCGGGGCTAACAGAACATGGTTTTTACAGTGAATGCAGGTATAAAACAGGGGTAGCGGGGTTTGATAGTATTTAAACCAAAACACGCGGGAGCCCTGGGAAGTTTATAAAGGCAGAAAGACATAGTGAATTTTGGGAGAATAAGGAAAATAAAAGGGAAGGAGGAAACGTGGTAAAAGAAACAAAGAGGACAGGGCTATGGGGCTTGAAGAAACCGAAGGAGAAGGAGGAGAATGAGTGCAGCAAGCTCCTTTTAAGCATAATGTACCATGACAAAGCTGTCTTTGACCCTCAATTATTCAAATTTGTAGCAGAGCTAACACTGGCTCCTTCTGGGGATGAGATCCTCCCTGTGAGGTCTCAAGAACTGCAGACCAATGTCTTCATACAAAATCAGCTTAAAAACATTGCTTAGTATCCATTGGGCATGGAGTCAAACTAGGTCTACACTATAACCTATAAAAGAAAATGCTTACAATCATTAACGCCTGAAAAGTTAAAATTTTAAAAATTTCCCATCTGCTGGGCTACAAAAATTGTTGCCTGTCATTCGGTTCATCATAGATCAGCAAGACAGGATTTATTTGATCCTCTACCTCAAATAGAATAGGACATTTGAGCTTAATAGGTAGAAATGGATCAACCTTCATCTCCCCTCTGTGTATTTTCCTCCTTGGATGTTCTTTATAGGAGCCTTTGTACACCTGCTGAATAATCATGGATGCTGTGCACACTTTTGTATCATGTGTGGTCTGCACATCTAATATGAATGATGAACCATTGTTTTCTTGTGCAGAGGATATATAGACATCATCTGCTCCTTTATTTTTGTTTAAACAATCCTCATCCAAGGAAGAGTTCCAAGACTATGGATCTTCTTCCTCTAACATTTGATAAGCTGCCATTTTAATCTGTGTGGAGGCCATCTGAGCAGGTTTCGGAATATCAAGACTGAGATGATCAGCTTCATCCTTGAGCATTGAATTTTGTTCTGCCTCAGTGTTCAAGGGGCAACTTTGAGGGATTTTTACTTGAGCAGATAGAGGGACAGAAGATGATGGGGAGCTATCTTCTCCCTTTTTTATCACTGTGCTAGGGATAACAGCAGGTTGTTCAACTTGCAGATTTGCATAGCCATTAGAAGATGTACTAGCCTTAGGCTCGAATTCTTGGAGGAAGGGATTTGCTGCTGGTCAACTTGTTGTTCTGCAGCTACAACAAATTGCTGAGCAGTGCCTTTGGATATTGCTTTCTCATAAGCAGCCCTTGTTAGGAAAGGAGCACCTTCCAAAACATGGACCTCCTCTTCATGCTGCACTTCTTCCATGACTATATTCTGTAAAAGGGGCTTCACCCCTTTGTCTTCATTTGTAATCTTATTTCTTTGCAAAATCTGCAAATGCTCATGTGTTTCTCTATATGGATTTGGATTTGGAAGAGAAAAGTCACAATGAGCTCCTGCTTCATCAAAATGCTGCTCAGCCTTTAGCTTGGAAACTTCAAAGGCCAAAAACTCAATCATCCTTGCTAATTCATCTATTTCAGGATCATAAGATGATGAGGATTTTTCTCCCTGTCTTCTCCTTTCAGCATCACCTTCAAGTCTCTCTGCAGCAATGATATTTGCTTCTACTTCAAAAGCTGCAGCTTGTATATCAACCAAAGAAGCGGATCTTCTTTCTCTTAACAACAGGCAAAATTGAGAATCAAAGGCATTAGCATAAGTAATCATGGTAGAAGAAGGGGTAGGTCTTACTTCAACTGGAATTATGTTGTACATAAGGTTGAATCTTTTGTTAAAATTGGGCAACAGCTCAACATCTTCTCTTTGAAAGTTCCCAAATTCAGTATCATAAAAGAGCAGATCTTTATTATTCCCCTAGTGCTTTAAAAATACATCATCTAAAGCATCAATGTCTGCAATAGACCTAGGGGGTAAATATCTAAACCATTTTCTAGCCTCCCCATCTAGGCTTTGAAAAAAAACCCTCATCCAGACATCCTCTTCATTGATATCCAAGTTATCAGCATAACAATAAAAATATTTGAGGTGCTCTTCTGCTGATACTCCTTCTGCACCAGTAAACTTTGGCATAAATTCTTGATAATCTCCTGCAGGCATGGCATTCAAAGGGGTAGGCAAGACTAAGGGTCCATACCTGGCAGCGACTATTCGTTCTATCTTTGTAAGAGCTTGCTGGCTTGCCATGATTGGGCTATATGGAAGGACATTAGTAAACTGAGTGGGATGAATCAATGAACAGAATGATAGCAACAGAGGAATATGTTGGACAACATGGATGCTTTTTTCAACTGAAGTCCGCAAGGAAATGAATAACAAGGAGCTGACTGAATCTCTAAAGGTGACTGTCACTAACAGAGATACATGGGACTTCCAAAGGCTTTCCTGATCCTAGTGCTCTTTTCTACGGAATTTTCTTCTGCTTAACGGTCTTCTCAGGATCAAACACTGGTCAGCTACTGATTTCTGAAGATATCTCTGAGCATGCCTCACCAACTGCGCCAAAACTTCAATGTGGAGTCGCCAAAGCTTGGTCTTCCTCTAGTGGAATCCCCATATAGATGATTGCAACCAAAAACTGTGTTCAAACCTTGAAGCTGTGTCGTTCTCCCAGGGAAGCTGAGCTTCAATTCTCCTCTCCTCGGCAACGACACCAATTAACGTTATCACCCCAAGAAACTCTCCTAGGTTGTATATCAGAGATGCTCGGGAACATTACAAACTCAAAAAAAATGTTGGAAATGGTGGATGAAAGCAAGAAATGTTGCATATTCAAGCCAGATAACCACTTCTACTATGCTTAACCCCAGACATGGGTGAACACCCCCAGACAACAAGGATTTTAACCACCAATTACTCACAGTTTTAAAGAAAATGTGATGATGGAGAATACTAATCACACCAGCAGATGCACAGGACCCTGTGATGGCCAGCTGCAACCAGTTAAAAGGTATGTCAATCTATTTCTTAACGCACAGACAGGATGACAGCTCTCTAGCATTAAAACAACAGAAACCTGCATACAAATTCAATGATACAGCTAAATTCTAACACAGAGGTGGGATGACAGCCCCTCTAATGCTAAACATCAACAACACATGAATAAAAGCATAACAGACACAGCTTGGAACAAGAAGAAAAAGTAGACAGTGAGCAATTAACAACAAAAGAAGCTTGCATTAGCTGAAAATGAAGACCAGACACTGCAGGTATCATAGCAGTTACAGTCTCCAGAAGTTGAACCTTACAGCAAGATAACACTCATAAATCCTCAATAGATCTTGTTTTTGGGTTTATATAGAGTTTGTTTACAAAATTGCTCTGCTGTGCTATACAAGTAAGGATAATAATGGGCCAACAACCATATTAACTCTTTGGAATGGTTCTTTGCCATGATCTGTCGCAATTCTGAGTGTTTTAATGGACAAAATCGGCCTTTTTGGATATTCTGCTGTGCTTCTTGAGCAGGTGAAGTATTGACTGATACAAGCTAATAACTGTGTTAACTGCTCGAGGTTGTCTTGTTTGTCCTTCGGCCATTTTCTTCTTTAAATGCAATTGCTGAGGATTTATTGTGCTGGGAACTGCAACAGTGGCTACCTTCTTCCTCCTTCGGGAGCACAAAACAGGTTAAAGGTATGGACAGAATGGCGGAGCAAGCATGGGAGGAGAACAAACATTAGCCGTTAGATCCACAAATCAACGGCGGAGATGGATCATGAAGGCTATCGGGAGAAATCGCGGGCGGGCGGAGCAATTATAAACCGTCAGATCACATAAACGGATAGCCTGGATTAATTTATGGAGTCTATCGGGAGATGGACGATCTAGGTTAACGAGGGCCGTTGGATCACCGTCGGGCAGGTGCAACGGTGATCGCACATGAAAGTTACGCGAAGGTTAACGAGCAGGGGGTCAGCGGTTTCGCGGGCAGGCGGTTTCCCCGCACCGCTTATCAGCGTTGGGTGGTTTACGTACATGGAGGTGCGATCGAATAAGGTTGTGACGCGTGGCAAGTAGGTCCGGCGGGAAACCGCCTTCCCCGTGGATTATCGCGTGTGCGGCTTGCAGGGAGAGGGCTAGTGAATGGCATTGGATTATAGCGACAGATGATTTGACAACAGAAAACAGGTAAAGGGTTAACGGGTGTGATATGACCAGGAAAGCCGCGGGTTATATTGCGTGGTCACATTATCAAGGTTATAATGTTTAAACCAGCACCCAGGGGCTAACAGAACATAGTTTTTACAGTGAATGCAGGTATAAAACAGGGGTAGCATGGTTTGATAGTATTTAAACCAAAACACGCGGGAGCCCCGGGAAAAAGGGTTTATAAAGGCACATAGACATAGTGAAGTTAGGGAGAATAAGGAAAATAAAAGGGAAGGAGGAAACAAGGTAAAAGCAATAGAGAGGACAGGGCTATGGGGCTTGAAGAAACCGAAGGAGAAGGAGGAGAACAAGTGCAGCAAGCTCCTTTTAAGCATAATGCACCATGACAAAGCTGTCTTTAACCCTCAATTATTTAGATTTGTAGCAGATCTAACAGTCATAACCTTGATGTTCAGATCTACGCAAAGTGGACGATTCTTTAGAGATCGAGGAAAGCAGGACTAGAGTATAGTCCTCTGATTAGACCTCTTGTAAGCGACGACAAAGGGGTGGAACGGATTGCGCCGTGAAGCGTTTTTCAACTAATCACTCAGGGGTTCTCTTAAATAAGTCATACATCCACTCCACCTCTGCCTCCACCTCCACCGCATACACCTTCGCCCACACCTCTGCCTCCACCACCACCATCTGCCATGGTGAATATGATGAAGCTGTCGATCTTCAAAGGCATTGGGAGTGAAGATACAAAGTAGTTTTGGTTTGTTGCGAATGCTGTGTGGACAACGCAATAGATTACTGATGATAATATAAAGAAGGCACAATTGGTTACGGCTCTGCAGGATATCGCTCTGACTTGGCATACTAAGTATTGTTCTGATAATCCACTGGAAATGCTAGCAGAGACCAAGGTTGCTTTAAACAAAGAGTTTAGTAAGCCTAAGTCTGACTTCCAGTCAGTAGTCGAATTTAAGGAAATCACGATGAGGGTTGATGAGACACCTTGGGAATTAGATCAAAGGTTGAAATGTGTGATTCGAGAAGCTAACATGCAGCTCACAGATGGTCAGCATCGCGAGTGGTTTATAGCTTTGCTTCTATCCCACCTAAGGATTTCTCTATCGCAACAGAAGATAGGAACTCAGGCAGAAGCCTTGCAAATTACGATGAGGTTGCATGCAACACCGATTGAGGATGCGACCTTGGGGGTACAATAGATTCATCTCAGTTATGAAGCCTCTTGTTAGAATTGTGGAGTTTGAAGAAAGACAAGGAAACCAAACCATAGGTGCGCGTGGAAGTCTGGTGTCTGAAGTGTAAGAGCCAGGGGCACGATAAAGACCACTGTCCTGTATTCGCGAATTATATCACAGGAGGGGGACCAATTCCCCTGAGGATAGAAGCTCTAGCAGGGCCGAGCGTAGGGGATGCGCTATGGTATGCTATTTGTTAGGTTGTTGGACAACATGCGACGGATAATTGTCATTTGATTCAAAATTTAATCCAGAAACCACAGTAGTTGTTTTGTAACTTTTATAAATTAGTGGGCCACGATGAGTGCCACTTTTGTGACTATGAGATGATGATGGAAATGACACCTACATACCGGATGCAAGCAGAAACTCGACCTCTAAAGCAGGGCACCGGAGGAGCGTGTGGAGGATATCAGGGACAAGGACGAGGCCGAGGAGGAGGAGGGCATGGTAGAGGCTTGGGACAGGTTATTTGTTACAACTGCGGGACACCAGGGCACTACGCGTAGGCGTGTCAAAAACACACATTCCTGTCATGTCAACACTGCAGTCAGTTTGACTACACTATAGAAGAATGCCCAGTGGTGATAGCTAAGATGCAGGAGAAGAAGGAGCAACCTCAACAACCTATGCAAAACTTATAGATGATGACATTTGAGCCCCGCAAGGAGGATCAAAGCATGAATGTAGTACTAAGAAGTGGAATAACAACTGGTGATGATAAAGGAAAACAACCTGAAGAGGACGGATGGGTCTGCAAGGCCCTAGAAAAGGAAGCTGGTTTTGATTTGGCGTGCGTTAGGGAAACCTTTATGAAAGCCAAGAAAAGCTTCGTGGAGGCCTCCACCTTAGGAAGCTAGAACAAAGTGCAAGAAACTAGTGCGCCTACAGAGGTTGATCCCTCTATGCTTACCACGTTCTTGGAGACCTACATGAAATTGCTGCGCAACAGTAAAGATGTGAAAGGCTTACAGGAGTTAATAAACAAATGCGCCGACAAAGAGAATGCCCTTGATGGCCACCACGTGCTATCTTCCCTTGTGTGTTGTGACTTCCGCAACTATGTGGATTCGTCCTCTAGAAGTTGCACACGTCCTGTTGTGTTGTATGTTCCTAACAGGGTTGGATTTCCTCCCATCCGACTGGGACTCACTCCCACCCTTTCTCTCTCCAGTGAAAGAACCTTGACACAAGTAACACTATCAGTCACAAGGCATGCGAACCTCACTACTCGAAGACAAAGAAAACTACTCTCTTGTGTTGACAAGAAAGAGGGAAGGCAAACATTTAAGATAATGGCAACCGGCCATCATACCGGATGGGACTCCCACACGAAAACGTGTGAGGTCTAATTGGGACTTAATACCGAGGTGATCCCCTGAATGTTGGCGGGTCCAGCACCGTCAACAACTTCATTGTATATCACTGTTTAAACTCAATTGGAGTCCTACTCCATGAAGAGTAGTCTCTTGCACTTGACAAGGAGGCTTCTTGCAGAGAAGTGGAAGTGTTGCTATAAAAACAAAGAGAGTATGATTGCAACCCCATTACATGCTTAGAGGAAGCATGTTTAACATGAGAGGATGCATGGTGTTGGCTAGAAACATTTTTGGCAACTGAGTTCATTGGTTAACATGATTATCTTGCAAGAGTAACATTCACTCGTATCAGAAGATCAATCTCTATCAGCCTTGTAGTTAGCGTGGTGTTGAGAATTTTAGAGGGAGTATTTCTCTCGGCCCTCACAATGTTGCCATTTTTTTTAGTGTTGGTATTGCTTTTGCCATTGATTTCAAAGGCGGAGAGAGTATGGAGATCAGATCAACTTTAGAGATCAAATCAAGTTGAGGTTGACATTAAAGCCAAATGGGGAGCATGCTGCCATTGTAGTGTTGGCATTGATCTTAAGAAACAATTAGCATTGTTTCTCGTGTGTGATGTCAACCTGGATAGTATCACACTCTGGTGATTGGCAGTAGAATTGTAGTAGGATGTAGAGGTCCCTGGAAAGTTGGAGTATGTTGGCTTAGGGGGTCCTAAACCAAGTTCAACGTTAGTTCCGCAACCAACAAAACCCTACACTACTAACCCTTTCAGCACCAAACTGCATAGCGGAGGCTGCAGTCTCACCCGAAGCAGTATGGGGGGATGCTTGAACCACATTTCCACATCCAGAGATCAATGTGATGTTTTTTCACGCCCTAGATATACCTTCATGCAGATCTATAAGCCCCTAGGGCTCGGTACTGAAACTACATTCAAACAGTCTTCAGAGCTTCTAAAGGTCTACGATTAGTGTTTGCGAAACCTTAACAATCAGTTTATCCACTTATGCGCACCAAAAAATAGTCCTAGATTAGTGTTCGCGCAGATCTACCTAAGTTAATAAGAAAACATAACAGAATTCATCCGAGTCTTCGCGAAAGTACATAACAGGCATTGCGTTCATCTATTAAGACTTATTCAAGTGAATCGTACAACATTAGATCAATATTTCATAAACACATTATTCATCCACAACATATATCGTAAATATAAGTAATAGAAATAAACAAATATACACAGGAATTCTTCAATAATATTCTTTATTGATCACCAGTTCATATTTACAGACTGAAAAATACGCTGTGCACTCAGCGGCAAGGGTCCGCGCACTCACATGTGGACTCTACCTAGGCCTCTGCACACTCAGTTGCAGATTCTTTCCTCTCCTATCTGACCCACTTCTCTGCACTATCACTTCTAAGACTCCATTCTTTACCTACGTCGATTATGCTTTAAACTCCCTAAGACACACCTATTTATAGCCTTTTATATACAATTCCATGGTCCGCGGACAATGGGTGGATCTAAAAAATGACTCAAATTTTACATATACAAGGGGCTAAAACCCCTCTAACTCCTAGCCACGTACGCGCTCTTCATCCACAAATCGCGGAGGCTTTACATTACTTACAAAAGTACATCAAAACTTGGGTTATTTTAACCCCAAAACTGACCCAGGGGACCCTATCCCAATAGGCCCCCAGCACAAAGATCGTGACTCACCCTCGAGTCACTCAGCTGGTGCTACAATCTTGCTGCGAAGCTCCCCCAACTCCACCTGAACTACTACAACCTCGACAGCACTTTGCGTGGTTTCCTGCTTGACCTCTTCGACTAACTTCTCTGTGGTTGGGCCTTCTACGACCAGCCTCATTGTCTATTGTGTCTACTGAAAGCCTGTTAGCTTCTCTTGAATATTGGTCGTGACCTGATAAGCCTCCTCTAACCAAGGTTGCAGCCTAGCCTGAAGCAAGGCCTCCTTCTTCTGTGTCGCCTCTAACTATGCAAGGAGATACTTCCCCTCCTGCAATTTATCTAGGTTCCACGCCACTGCAATGGAGCGCGTCATCGTCCTGACTTCGTCATATTGCTTATGCAACTCCCTGACCTCTGTGTTTAGTGTTTGCAAATTTGGATCTTCCTGCAGAGTTGTCACCAACTCCATTTCTTGCTCAAATAATGTCAACAGTCAATGATTGTGGCATCCAGGGTGGCCATTCCTTCTCTGATGGCAGCTCCATGCTGCTCTCGGACCTCAGGTGGAGTTGTGGGCTGAAATTTTAACTGCAGCTCAGTTATTTTCATATTGAGTTCAAATTGAACTCGGCCAACCTCTGCCTTGGCTTCGCGCAAACCAGCGGCTAACTTCCTGATCTTCGCTTCTGGTTGTGCATCTTCAGGGATGTGAAGCTCAGGCATAGTTTTTCATACCTCTGTGACTACAGACTCCAGTCGGGAACTGTATGCTTGCAGCGTCTCCTTTTGTTTCAAGGTTTGTGTCTTCTCATTGAACATCTTCTCATTGTTTACTCTCTATTCGTTGATGAGATTGAGAATGTGCTACTCTCGAGCTCTCCATTCCTCTGTCACTCCTGCATGCAATGCATGAAGAATATCATTGGGGAACGCTGCTATGTTCAAGCCGATGTTATTGATTGTGATCAAGATTATGTGATCATCGGTTGTCTCCACACGAAGGGACCCTTATCATAATGCAATTGTTCTAAGTTTGAGGGTCCTTGCCAACACGATTGCTTGACTCGTCCCAGGTGCTAGGCTCGCTTGTTCTGTGCTCACTGGACTAGTGCCCGCCTATATCCTGCTTGCCTGGATCTGCAACTCGTGTAGATCCTTTTGGACGCTCCCCAGCATCTGCATATATTTATGCTCGAACTCTTGCAACACTTCAGTCGTAGTGCCCCTTATTTTATCCCCGATCTCATCGAGATCGCCCTCCGTCAAGACCATGGGATCACCCTACAACTTGTCCAATTTTTTTCTTTTCCAGGGACCTTCCTGTTGCCCCTTTCCGCGCATCTTCAAAGTGAAGGGGGTGCTCTGCCCCTCATCTCCTCAACCGCCTAGTTTGGAAAATTCTTCCTCCTCAGGCTTTGGAAAATGTGATTTGCCACTTCTTTCTTAGTTGCACTCCTCCTGTTCTTCCTGCTCCTTAGCGGTGCACTCTTTCTTCATTCGAGCCTTCTCGGTGGCTTCCTTCTTTCTTTGTGCAGCCAGGTTCTGTGCAACCTGCTTAGCTGCTTCCTTTCTCTTTTGTGCTGCTGAACTTCCCGCACCATCTTCTTTCGCTGTCACATTATAACATTCTAGCGCATGGCACAGTTGGGTGCCCCAATTTGGCTGGACCCATTCCAAAGGTTCTTGCGGCATTCTGAAGATAACTCCCTTAATCTCCTGTAGGGCTTCATCGATGCTCGCGAAGTCGTCTTCAAAACTGAAGGTCAATAAGAACCCTTCCCTCAATATATCCCACTCTTCGATGCCATGGCGAAGCTCCGTCTCCATGTACCAGTTCATGGGAATTGTATCCAAAGTATGGAAAAATAAGTGTACTCACTCTAGCTACGACTCTATTCCATAAGCTTTATTCCATTTCGCCAGGTGATTGCGCGGATCATCCCTTCCATCATATTTCTCAGTCAATCGAGTGTTAGGTTGACCAAACCGCAACCTCATCATCCTTCTATAATCTCGCCATCCATCAAAGCTATCCTTGTGCATACCCCACCACCATGCGAGCATAGCGTGAAGTGCCAAATCTAATGCTTGGAAGCAGTGATTCTCGGGGACCTCACAATCAAATGCATCCAAAAATTTATCCACGTTACTTAAACCATCATAATAAGATAGGTTCCTTACCTCCGAAGAAATGTAGTGTAGCGATTTAGTCATCATGTTGCAGTGCAGTGTCTATACTTTATGCAAATGATTCTGTCAGTGCTCCAACTCTTCATTTGAATTAGAGGTACAGGAACTCTCCCGGTCCCATGCAATCTGTCCATTTGTAGTTGGATTGATCTAGTCTTGATCTCATGCTGTTATTTTGTAGATCTGATCCAGTTCATCCTCACTTTCTTCATGATTGCACATCGTTCAGTGTAGCGAGCCCCTTCTACGAGGTCCAACGACACTACAACCCAAAGTGATTTCCTTTCAAACGACATTGTCCTCTTCATCAAGCTGATGACCCCATTCATGTCAATGGACTAGTCAATTCCCAGGAGCGCTGGTTATGGATTGTTGTCATCAACGATCTCTATCACTTCAAAGTCAACCATTGTGCTCGCACCTTCTATATCAAATTTTACTCCATATAGTCATCCCATAGGAATGATCTTTTGTTGGTTTTCCATTCTAACCTGAATCAGAGACCACTGCAGTGTAGGTCTCCCCATTCATTCCCATGTTTTCTTTGGTAATACGTTTGCGTCAGACCCTAGATCCAAGATGACCTAGTCCATCTCATCATCTCCTATCTGCGTGGTGAGCCTCATCTCGCTCCCTATTATTGCCTTATGTTTTCCAATTTTTCTAACTACGTGGTGG
>Ga0181469_100749_pt2 | contig 11885 bp, 10 predicted proteins | sample InSIn2SAF170_2_FD_119081 | JGI IMG/M metagenome (GOLD analysis project Ga0181469, IMG submission 119081) | Clean room microbial communities from NASA Spacecraft Assembly Facility at Jet Propulsion Laboratory, Pasadena, California, USA -... ... | reverse complement strand
CACACACGCGCATACATACACACATAAATGTTCATCACACACCACAATTGCTTCATACCGCAATAACCTTGCCTGCTTCAACTTGTGATCCTTACAACTTACATATATCAACGCGCGTACGTGCTGTAATGTGATGGTGCTGAGTAGCTGTTGATAGTTCATGATCCTTGAGGGAGTGAACTGTGACATGTGTGTAGAAGCCTGCACTGTTACCTTTGGTCACACTCTCTGGGTTAATTGCAATACAGTGGTGCCCTATGTCAGCAGCAAAGTACTTGATCTTTGAGGGGAGAATCAACACATCAGGAGTGTAGGGCATAGAGATACGAGACTCGTGGGAGTAGTCGACTGCTTGGGTAGTAGAGGGGCATACAGGGTAGTAGGATTGTTGTTGGATGAAGTGAGCGGCAAGACGTTGTACACGGTTAGGCTTGACTGTAGTGGTTGCATTGACATCCACCTTTGCCAACTCATACTGAGCAGCCATCTGCTGTAGACAATCACTACTACTAATCCCAAATGTCACATCATTGACCGACACGGTCGTTGGATTACTTAACATCTGTAACTTTCCACTACTCACTGCAGACTGGTACTGTGCAGTAGTGCCAACCTTAAATGGTGGTTGTGGGTATACAGGGATATGATGAATATCTCTTGTAGAGGGGACAATGAGGATCCGTGTTTGGACATCAGTCAAACGTGCAACTATTTCATTCATAAGGTCATCAAACAGTTCACTATGTGTAGCAGCAGTAAATAATTCAGTAGTAGTAGTAATTGTTGTCTCATTCCCACCACTAATTGCTGAATGTTCACTATCTACAAATGGTCCAATCAATACTAATAGATGAGGACGTTGTATTCGAACACGTTCTACTAGATCATACAAGGGTTGATAGTTGAGAGTATCACTAGTAGTAAATGGTCCTGCACCAATCATTATACTGAGAGGTGAAAGGAATTCGTCACCACTGTTGTAGGTGTTGATAGTGTTGTATTGTTGAAGTTGTTGGTGTTGAAGGAGGCGGTGAGGTAGAAGGGCAGTACTGAGGATGTTCTCAGCGATCAGAGTATGACCTGTCTCGTTTAGACCTCTGACAATACAGTACTGTCCGGGGAACAGTGAGTACGAGTTTAACAAACCTAACCGAAGATTGACACGCTTTCCATTACTAATATAACGATCACCTTCTAGCAAGATATTAGATGTAGCTAATCGTGAACTACCATCTGTATCATCTACTACTATACGTCCACACACTGTAATACTCTCTGTTGAACGTGTGTTTGTAGCTACAAGGTATTGTTCTGGATCATTGACAAAGGCAGAGGTGAGGTCATCAATAGACTCGCTCTTGATGGTAGTTGTGATGGTGGTGGTAGTTGAGTCAGTGGGTTCAGCTTTGACTTTGATGGTAGTGCCATCGGAGGAGGATTGAGAGTTGGATGCAGCTGCTGACGTAGCATTCTCATCCACTTGCATCGTACTTGCACCAGCACCTTCCTTCTGTGCCTCCACCTTCACATGTCCCACCAACACTTGAAACTCTCTTGTCTCACACAACCCTTGTTGCAACCGATTATGTCGTTGTTGCATAATCTCACGCATCTCCTCTTCATCGACATACATATAACGATAATGTTCTTCTTCGTCGTAGGTAGTGTGTGGTGTAATAGTGAGAAGGCGTTGTGTGTTGAGTGGTGTAGGTTCTGCTAGAGCGATATTCTCGTTGTATGTGACAACAGGGGTGTTGGTGATCTCACGGAGGCTGTATTTCTCATCGACCTGACTAGCAGACTGTAGGATACTGAGGATCTTACTCTCTGTTTGAGGGGAAGACTGCAGGACAGAACGTGTGCGCTGGGGTGCAGGTGAGATAAAGTCAGATGTACCAGCATGGTTACCTGAATCGTGACTACTTGTCTGAATATTCACTGCACTCTCAAAATCATCACTCCCTTGCATCTCACCCACATCCATCTCATTCTCCTTCTCCTCCTCTCGTGGTTCAGCCTTTACGACAACATCTTCTCCTAGTAGATCCCCTAGTACATCATCTGCATCGGCAAACTGTGTACGCTTGGTATTTGGTGTTTGTCGACCTACTATCTTGTTACGATTGATTGAAGGTTGAAGTGTATTGTGAGAGGATTGTTTGTTACGATTGGTGGTAGTGGTAGAAGCCTTGTTACGTGCTTGGATGTGGTTTTCAAAGGCTTCTAGACGTTCGAGGGTAAGGCTAGTACCTTTACCATGATACTTCTGTGTAAATTTATAGGTATCCCACTTACTGACTAGATCCTCCACTGAGAGATTGTAGGTGCTACAGAGGGTAATACAACGTGTCAACAGGTCTGCATGTAAGTCTTCGTCGAGGCGTTCACCTGGTGGTGAGAGAGGAGAGTGATGAGTGAAAGCAATGTTAGTGGATGCGGTAGAGTGGTGCTTGCAGCTGCAACAGCTCTTCGGTGTATCAACGTACTGATGTCCTTGAAGGCTCGGATGACAGTAGAGCTACCAACAACACCTGGCTGATTAGCAACCATCTTTGCGTTGAATGCTGAGTGTTGTACCAGTAGGTAGGTCTTGGAGTCTCCACAGTTGGCAGATTGCAGTTGGCTATCTGATTGGCGCCTTCATTGTCCCTGCACCCTGCTCATGCTGATCATGCGCTGCAAGCTAGTGGTCGCACCTTCAACGAAGCATCATCATGTTCTAGTGGCTCTGGTCTACAATGCTCACGGGAAGGCTGAACTTGGCAGTGATGGTGTGTTTATGTCTGCAGAGAACTCTGTGCACAGCGCGGGACAATTGAGCGGGCTGCTCGCTGACTGCGGAAGGCAACAACTCTCCTGGAAGACAACACACATCACCTGCTAGCTTAAGACTGTACTGCTACATCTACTACACTATTGCTATTCTACATCAGCTGACATCTCTCTGCATCTCCAGCGCCTCCCTGCCAGCAGCCACACTAGTTTCTGCCCTGCAGTGCTCGACTTTGTTCAAGACACTGCAGTGAGGCAAGTCAGTTGGCATGCTCATCACACGTCGCATTCCACAAATCTCACCTTCACTAGTCAGCCGCAACTCCCTACACGCTATCTTTCCACGTCTCAGCATTCGAGCCCTGTCCAGCCAGCAGAGCATGGACATGGACGTCCTCCAGCTGCCTACATGGCTGAAGCAATCCTCTGCAGCACCACGCAAATCAGCTGCAGCCCAGCCACTCTTCCCTGTCAATGATGAGCTTGCTGCTCGTATCTCACTGTATGAGGGTGACATCACCAAGCTCCAGTGCGATGCAGTTGTCAATGCTGCCAACAGTCAACTACTCCCTGGTATGTATGCAATGTGTGGACATGCGATGATTGGATGACGTGATGTATGTCAGACGGATTCCGTACAGTAGGTAGTGTACTAAATCAGGAGCTACTGTGTTGCTTCAATGTGGTTCAGGTGGTGGGATCTGTGGTGCAATCTTCAGTGCAGCAGGTAACAACAAGTTGAGTGAGGAGTGTCGTAAGAAGTATCCGCGTGGCTGTCCAACTGGGAGTACTGTCATCACCTCTGGACAGAAAATACCAGCCAAATACATCCTACATACTGTCGCACCACAGGATCAATCCGCAGAGAAGATGCAATCCTGTTATCAATCAATCTTTGCACAGTGCACAGAACATCAACTCCAATCTGTAGCAATCTGTTGTATTGGCACTGGTATCTTCGGCTTCCCACCCATCAAAGCATGTCAAATAGCTCTAGAGACTACGCGACAGTACTTGGAAGACCAGCGACAATCATCTAGTATACAACGTATTGTCTTCTGCACATTCTCTGCTAAGGATACTGAAATCTATAAACAACACCTTCCGCTCTACTTTCCAACATCAAGCACTGAGGGCGATGCAGCTAGCAATGGTAATACCAGTAAAATGTGAGTTGTGCATTGGCAATGAATGGAAATTCAGAAACATTTGCTATACTGTGATGAGAGAGCTCAAGGTAGCTGGACCTTGTCCACATCACTGAACACTTTCATATGTGTAACACCACGATACTTATAGGTGATATGAAGTTCAACAGCTGGTAGCTTACTGATATGCCGCTGTACGTCAGGTGAGAGTGGTTCAACTGGTGCAAAGCCTGGTAGATACGCCTTGCTGCGGTTGGAAAAATGCAGTGTATGGGATTGCTCATCGACAAAGTATTGACATGGTATTGTTACATCCATTGGTGATGGCAAGCTGATAGTGGAGTCGGCTGGCATCCTACTAGCAGTCCAGTGTCGACCATATGTTGCAGCCACGATAGTCAGTCTGTCGTTGTCAGCATATCGGCTCTGATGTGTCTGCCTTCGGTGTGTCATGGATTGCTGGTACAACAATGCAATGTTGTGATGCTGTTGCCAACGTTCGTGCTGCTCAGTGTAGTACAGTGCTCTCTGTTTTAGCTGATGACGTCTTCTCAGCGGTGCGTACAGCAACTTGAGAGTGGTGTAGCAGATAGATGGAATGAGCAGTGCAGCAGCCAGAACTGCACGTGAAGATGGCTCGTTACTCAGCAATACTGGCAGTGCAACTCTACTATGCAGAGTATTGTATGCTACAGTCAATCCTACCCCACTAGTAGATAACAACACACCAATTTGTAATTGATGCTGTACATTACCAATTCCAATACCATAACTACAGGAGATGATTGGTGTGGATGGAGTAGCTAAGTAGTCCATGTGAATGAAAGCATGGTGAATGGGGAGTGTCCTTGTTTCGATAGGTTGTGGAGTGACCAGTTGTTGGCTTGGCTCTGTGGGGCTGATGGATGGAAATGGAAGCTGAATTCCACATGATGCATGACTGATCCCAGCTCTCGACGAGGGCAATGCGCAGCTCCAAGCTAGATGAAGTGGTCGGTTGTAGTTGGGCAGTGTGACCGAATGTGCACCACTGACGACTGACACGACTCGCGACTGACGTTTGTAGGGTTGCAGTCGTTCAGTCAGCTGCAGCGAGCCATACTGCTCATTGCTTAGCTTACAAGTCAAATCAGCAGCAGCACCATCAGGCGTCAAAAGTAGTGCTGCTGAAGAGTTGAGCTTGGCTTGAAGCTTCGTATCGTCGGCTGCGATACTGTGTTGGTGGCTTACACCCAAGCTGATTCCAGGTGAACTACCTCTCAGCAACATACAATGTGTTGACCAGCGACGTCCTCTGACCATTAACTGACGCTGCAGCCCAATGCACAATAAGTAATCGAGACATCTGTAGGATGCGAGCAACTGTGACTGCAGTATGATAGTAGTATGCTTGTTGCTGGTAGGGATGCGATGAGTGAGAGTAGCAGAGCTGTGAACGAGGTCTAGGCTGCCAACTGCCTTCTGGTCTTGTACAGCTAGCTGTTGTTGTTTGTGTTGTGTCTGCAGTTTGGGTAGAAACGAGCTGATGTCAAATACGATGGTTGCACTATCCTTGCTGCGCTCACTCTCTGAAGCGAGGGAAGGGTGGACGAGTTTGGTAGGAGAGGCTGTGGGGGCTGCAGGCTGAGTCAACCAGCCAGCATGGTAGGCATAGAGTGGATCCATGCGTTGTCTGTTGGTCATCACCATCTGCTGCTCCTCTCTGTTCTGCAGTCACCTCTCCCTCGTCTTCTTCCAGGCTGACCCACTCACACTCATCTTCTGCCCTACAGCTGAGCGAGGGATGCTTGCTGCACCGTCAAACTTTGTCATTGGGTTGTTCAAGTGTATGGCATCATATTGGTGGTGTTAGATAGGTTAGCTCGTTCCATGTGTCGTCTCCCCAGCTAGCAGTCCTCTCTAGCTGAGTGTGCTGGAACAACACAATCAATCAACCACCCTCTACACTCTACATCAACCAGCTGGACATCCACTATTTTGAGCATCGGATTCTAGTCATTCTCAGTCGCGGCTAATTAGTATTTGCAATCGGCACATCCAGCTAGCCCAGAGCTGCCCCTCCCAGAGTGTGTGAGTGTGGAAAGCGATAGTGGACAGAAATAGGACGTTGCTCTGCATGGAATCGCCACATCAACGCTACTGACAACATAGCTCACACATCAACAGACTATCATTACTACTAGCAATCATTCTGCCATCCACTCACCATGTCACACATCACCGCCTCCCAGCTGAAGCACCAGATCACCAACATTGTGGCAGAAGTGGATGTAGGCAATATCTCGTCACGACAGCTACGAGAGATGGTAGAAGATCGGTGTGGACTAGCACGAGATGAGTTGCAAAGTCGACGACAAGAGGTCAACAATCTGACTGCTGAGGTACTGGGAGAAGCCAATAAGCTGAGCCCTGGACCAAGCAGTAGTACAAGTCAATCATCCAGCGATGGCCATGCATCCAAAGATGACGAAGACGATCACAGCCTACAACACTCCTCCAAACGACCTCGTACTAGCACCTCCCCCTCCTCCCACTCAGACCATCCTACCAGTCAAGGCCTGCAACGTACTGACCAAGGTGAACCTTACCTTGATCTAGGTGGTAACAAGCGTGTGACAGTCAGTTCCTTCAAAGGCAAGTTGTTAATCAATATACGTGAATACTACAGCAGTTCAGAGGATCCAAGTAAGATGTTACCAGGGAAGAAGGGGATTGCTATCAACCCAGATCAATGGTAGGTAGTGTGCGTGTGTGTCTATAGAGAACAGACGTGAGACAACTATGTGATAGTTAGGTGTGTTGGCCTCAACATGTACTAACGTTGTTCTTTGCTGCATACATCCGTCTTGCAAGGAACAAGCTATGTCGTCATCTGGATGAGATCAGTCGTGAGGTTGCCAATCAGTCAGAGGGTTGAGTCGCTGCTACGACCAACAGTTTGAGTCACCGATGTACGGGTTTTGACACATGAGAAGCAAAGTTACCGTCAGCGCTTCATCGTACCGGTGTAGCCATTAGCATCTGCCACGTACTCAGAGTCAGCTTGTGGCGTTGTAAGTTGTCATCGGCATCTTTCTATACCTTAGCAACGTGCTGGCTGCGCCAAGCCCCCTGAGGAAGCTACAGCAGATGCAGCCAAGAACGACACAGTCTCAGTAGCACGGCACTGCAAAGTCGATCGCAACAGGATTGACAGGAATAAATAAACTTTGATGATGGATGCTAGTACCTTGCTGTCTCCTCCTACCACCACCTCAGCCCACTGTCTGCATATGATGGAACCCCTGATCTTCATCATCTAGCACTACCTTGAGGCCAGTATGGCCATTCATCTGTCTATCCAACTGTAGCGATTGTATATCCACTCCCTGTGCTTCAGCCATCACCAACTCATAGTACTGTTCCATGCGATGCCGCTGCTCCTCCTCGGTCTCAATCTGGGTCAATGATTTTGATTGTGGTCGACCATCAAACAGTCGAATGTACTGGGGGTTGACTGATAGTAACCATTGATGATGGTAGAGATGTTGCCAAAGATATGCAAGGTGCCAGGAGGCAGGGATGGCAAGGCTACCTTGTTGAAGTAGTACAGTTGGTGTCAGCAAAGCTTCGCTACCGTTTGTGACAGTGGCTGCCGCTGTTTGCTGCAAGCACTCGTTGACAGTATCCAACTCCAGCAGTGTAGGCAGCCCAGTAGGGTGAATACTGCTATCAGATGCTGGTTGTGCAGTGTTGACAACTGTTCGCAACTGATTTAATCGATTGATGATTGCCTGCAGCTGCATAGGGTTGAAGAGCTGGACAAAGGAAGCCAACTCCATGAAGGAATGCCGAAGAGGAATGATGTGATAGTAGAGATGAACTTGAGAGGTGGAATTGTTGGTAGTAGACAGCGGCTCGATGCAGTCAATCAAGACTTGTACCAGCTGCACACACCGTTGCAACGTAGTATTAGTCTGCAGCATTTCGACTGTCAACGTTTCATACTGATGCTGACGACCAGCTACAGACAGGTGTGACTGATGTTCATGCATGTGATGCTCAAAGCACTGCAGTAGTTGGTAGATGGCAGTGGAGAATGTCTGTGTGGTGTGTAAATCCATCGTAAGTGCAGTCTGTTGTTGTTGCTTGCCACGACTGGTCTCTCATCATCACTCAGCTGCTGACTGTCAGGGATCAGATCTACCATCAGTCGGTGGATGATGCTACCTAGCAACTGCACACCATACGTGGTAGTCAACAACTTGTACCTATGTGGCTCACTATTTGACTGTAGCATGGTTACAAGCGTGTGTGTTAGCAGCTGATAGACTGTGAGTGAGGTCACTGACTTAGGTAAACTAGTGTGAGGGATTGCCTTTGGTCGAGGTACTGTATGCTGATGGAGGAGGGTCAATAGCTGTGTGGTAGATGTTGGATCTACTGATTGTGCAAGAATCTGTTGTAACACCATCAAACTCATCATCGTCCGATGATACCTACAATCTTGTGGTAGATGACACAAATCAATAGCTAAGGCATGAAGGAGAATCGAACCAATGTTAGCGTTGGTCACTAGTTGTGGGATGGTATGTGGGTTGGACAGTAGTAGGATGTGAATAAAGGGTAGGATGAAGTGCAATGATGATGAGTTACTGAGTAAATTCTTCGTGATGACTGTCTGCAAGATCTGCTGGACGTTGCTGGCTGACAAGGATTGGAGGTGGCTGTGCACTGCAGCAGCAACCTCAGGTGACTCACTGTGATACAGCAACGTCAACGTCATGGCAGATCGCATAACGAGTGGACTGACACTGGTTTGGTGTTGTAGATTTTGTATGACAGCAGGCATGTTATTCAAGACGTAATTGAGAGGTTGACTGGCTGCTGATGCTAGCCACTGGCCGATGGATGACGAGCGAGGTCGAGTTGTTTGAGCTGATGGCGGAACAAGGGTGCTGGTGCCATTAGTTGACAATGAGCTTGAATTTTGTTCATCTCTCCCCACTACCACCCTAATCAATACCTCAACCAGGTGATTTATCTCACTACCAGGTAATTCACTAATATATGATCCAGCAATAACAACCTCCTCTTCTTCACTCTGTATATGTGAGGGTAATTGATACAATTGTTCCATCTGATAGATAAATAAGAGGGTATATATCTCTTGACAATATTCTTCATATGCAGTAGCAATATCACGATGAAGTGTAGGAGTAGTAGTAGTAGTAGAGATGATAGTAGTATATTGTTGTATAGTAGTTACTAGCTGTTGGTAGAGGCTGTAACATAGTTGTGAGCTTAGTAACATAGGTAACATACTACATTGTTGTGATTGTACTGTAGGTGGTATCAGTCTGACAGCTTGTTGTATAATATGTATGAGGAGGTAGCGACAGAGTTGTAGGTGGTGATGAGTGTTGTGGAGGTGAGTGGTAGTGAGGAGGTGAGTGGGTGTAGTGTTGAGATTAGACATGAGTTCAATGGTAACTTGAAGGAGTTGTACAACATTAGGATTAACTATCAGTTGTTCATGTGTATCTAAAACTCTGTGATCTCCTCCCTCTACATCAACCTCCTCATCACTACTACCACTTACTATCGTCTCAATCACTACTACATTTGCAAATGTCTCTTCCAACATATCATATCTTCCTGCAGCAGCTGTCAACATAAATGTACTAAAATCATATTGACTCCAATCACACTGCCAAAATGTACTATCACTACTGTCAATGGGTGTAGGTGATACTAAGAGTTGAAGGGTAGTGTCTTCGTCGAGGTGGCGATGGGTGGTGGTGGAGGAGGTGGTTGAGTTTTTGGTGTAGGAGAGGAGAGAGGAGAGCATGGTGAAACTGAGCGTGAAAGGCGAGTAAATTAGATGGTCCAGCTGTGTGAGTGAGAGCAGCCCAAGGGAGCGATGACAGCAGGATGAGAAACTAATCAAATGTGGTAAAGGCAGCCATATCAGATGGCCGACGACCTAGGGCGTATTGGGAGCTAAGTTTATACTGAGTCACAGTTATTGTCTAGTGGTTGCGTTGCAGCGATGTCAGGTGGGTTGGTAGGATCTGGCTGTCGGTTACTTGATTTGCAATAGAATCAGACCGATTTTCGCATCTCTTCATCGCACTACGCTCATTTCTACACTACGGCCTGTCCACAGTTCGACCATCCACCTATTTCTGACATTTCTTCTGTTTGGAGCTCTGCTCCTGCATGCTCCCTCGTTAGTCCGTTCCAACACTACAGAGTTGCACTGCTGAGACCAGCCAGAAACTGCACACATACATATCACACTATCACAACCACTTCTTAGACATCACTCAGTTGTGTAAAAACCATCTTTGAACACCCTGCTTCGTTACTCCCCCTCCATCTTTCTACACTTGTATCCTCCTTCTTACCATGAACATTGGTTTCCCAGGTAGTTCCGTACCCAAGTTTAAACCTGTAGCTCTGGTTTGTCATATCTGTGGTAGAGAGTATGGTACAAGCTCACTGGCGATTCACATCCCTCAGTGTACCAAGCTGTGGGAAGAACGTGAATCACTGAAACCCAAGAATGAACGTCGACCTGTACCACAACCTATTGCTGACCTACCAGTCAACAGTGGGGGGAAGGCTGCCAGTATGGCAGCATACAATGAGGCTGCAGCGCAACAGTATCGTGAAGCTGGGATGGTACAATGTGAGCATTGTGGACGTCGGTTTGCTGATGATCGTATTGCCATCCATCACCGTAGCTGCACAGCGGACAAGCCTGCAAGACGAGTAGAAGAGACAGCACCTAGAACAGCACTAGGTGTCGACAAACCTCACCGCCTCGATGCTCTAGCCCTTCAAGCACAACAAAATCAACCCGAGAAATCACCACACAAACCTGTAGCCAATCGTCCTACTACAATGGTCAATGGTAGAAAGTCTGTTGGCAACGGTAAACCACAGGTACAGGCTCCTGCAGCTGCCAATGAGATTTATGCCTATAACAACAGTAGTGATGGTGAGAACTTTCAGAACCATGGTTCTGCATTGTCCCCATCTAATTATCGTCGTCCAGCTACTCAAGCTACAGTTAATGGAAACCAACAGAAGCCTAACAAATTGAACGCATTGTCACCTGCTGCAGCAGCTGGAGCCTCACCCAATTCTACTCACTTTGGTTTCAAACCACCAGCCTCACCATCCTCCAATCAACAAGGCGGTCGCCCTACATCATCCTCACAGGACATCTCTTCCCTCGAACACAAGATGGATGCGATGCAACAACAACTCCACACATTGATGCAGCACCTGATGAGCAACAAATCCTCTCTGAACAACGTCAGTGATGCAGAGTGTACAGGGTGTCACACTTCACTGGTAGAGAATGCACGATTCTGTTACTCGTGTGGTGTGTCAATCTTTGGTGATTGACAGATAACATTGGCTTAGACATCCCACCGCACGAATGTTACATCGTGAAATAGTGAAACAAGGGGGAGGCGGGCTACAGCTTACTGGACTGTTGATGGAACTTCAATGTCTTGAGTGGATGTTCTTCAATCAGTTGAATCAATCGCTTTGACAACTCTTCCGGTGAATCCTCCTGACAGAAGTGATTGGTCTTGGGTAGTACTGCATGGTTGAGACCTGTAGCTCCAGGAATAATCTTGATGAAAGGTTTCTCACCACCTCGTGTCACAGCATCATCAGCACCAAATGCTGTCAAAAACGGTCGATTGAACTTCTTCAATTGCTTCCATGCCTGTTGATTAGCTGGGAATGGGTTGTTGGGAGTAGGTACTAGTAGTGGGAATTTGAGTGCTCCGGCTTGATAGTCAGCACTAGGAAATGGTGCATCGTAGGCTGCTAGTTCGTCAGCTGTCATTTTTCTGGTCACCGCACCTTGTATAATCTTTCCTACCTTCATGTTAGTCTGTTTCTTTGCATAATTCTGCCATGCGTAGAAACCTGCAGGTGGTTCGTGTTGCCCTGTTGGTA
>Ga0181469_100815_pt1 | contig 11913 bp, 6 predicted proteins | sample InSIn2SAF170_2_FD_119081 | JGI IMG/M metagenome (GOLD analysis project Ga0181469, IMG submission 119081) | Clean room microbial communities from NASA Spacecraft Assembly Facility at Jet Propulsion Laboratory, Pasadena, California, USA -... ... | reverse complement strand
AGAGAGCAAAGATAAACCCATCCTGTCCTCACCAAACGTCAAAGTTATCGAAAGGCGGGCAACAGTTGAATATTTACCAGTCGTTCGGTAGACGATCAGATCATACAATACAACGGCACAGCTCTCCTCCTCGCGCAAATTTACAACGCAGTTTCGAGACTGTAGACTCGGGAGACCTCAACAACACTTTCTCAGATAACGGGGACGAAGAGTTGAGTTCCAACAACACTTCACTACTTACTACCGAAGACGTCAAAGATAATAGTAGAGAATCCCATTTCTCCGGCGGTACACAGCTAGAAAATGTCCTGCTCGAGTCATTTGAAGGCCGAAAATTGATGGAGGATAGCCACACTACTGTCCGCCGTCGACCCCAAGAATTGCTTGTGGAACTCCCGCATAATGGACCTTTCCGAGCAGTAAATAGACAACTCCCCGAACACTTACCATATTGGTTAGTGTTTGAATTCTACCGAGTTAGTCAGCATTTCGGCATTGATGTTGGCTTTCTTTACCACAAGATGAGCACGACCTGCGATGTTCATCAATTGACCTTCGACACTTTTTGGCAAGCGGTAATAACTCTTTGCAACAACGAAAAGCCCCTTCCATATCCTCATCGCTCCGATTTGAAAGATTGGACAACACGAGAAAATGCTTACGCAGATAATACCTCAGGAACGTCAGTGTCATTGTCAGGCAATCTTGTGTTCTCCCGAGATCTCACCAAGCAGATATTTGACTTCAAACTAAACCCTGTCAACAACGATAAATCTTGTCGGTTTCACCGCAACTTCGGTGCAGATCGCTTTCTCGTACTGGATGTGCCATATTTCGAGGAGCAGTCACTCCTGCCCAAAGTAAAAGAACTGTTCAAAGGAGAAAGTCTGCATGATCAGATGTTCCACTGGTTGGCAACATCCAACCATCATATTGCAGGTAGAACATGGAAGATGTTCTTCGCCGAGCCAAAAGATCAGAGCAAAAAAAAGCGGAAGGAAGAAGGTATGAGGCAAAGGATCCACCTCTTTGCTGTAGACGGATTCGATTTCGCATTCTCAAAACTATCGCCAATCTCGCTACAAGATTGCCTGACAATGACACTGACATTCGTAGACAATAGAAGTTCAACAGATCTGAAGCTTTTCGCCCGGATACAACTGGGATTATCTAAGACAAAACCCACTCTGACACTCGAACCACACGAATTCATTCACGTGGTCGACACAAAGGCTCGAAAGCTTGATGGGAGTGAAGTTGGTGGTGGTACTATCATGACAGATGGTTGTGCTCTTATTTCCTATAAATTTGCACTGGCTGTTTGGCAACGATATGGTAAAGACACAGATCTCCCGAGCACATTCCAAGGTCGCATCAGTGGAGCAAAAGGTCTGTGGATTGTCGACTACAACAACACTCATCCCGATGTGAGTGATAGGGGATGGTGGATTGAAGTTGCTGATTCTCAACTCAAAATCAAACCACATCCATGCCAGCGTGTCGATGCTGATGAAACTCAGAGGACTTTCGAGATTGTAAAGACTTCCAGCCCATGCTCTCCTGGAAGTCTCAATATCCAACTAATAACAATTTTAGAGGCCAACGGCGTGTCGCGATTGCCTCTCGCTGCCGCTGCACGAAATGAATTTGCCGAGTACCGACGGTCTTTCAATGAGGCTATGGGGAGCGTGACAGCGTTACGCACATGGTTGCAGGTATACCATAATACTTCTCGATCTACCGGAGGGGCGACTTGGTCAAGAGGAATGCCTGATGGACGAGCAGAAGAACTCGCGTTGATGCTTGAAAGTGGCTTTCACCCTCGGAAATGCGAATACATGACAAAACGGCTGAAGGATTTGATCAAAATTGGCTTGACTGCATATGTCGACAAACTGAAGATTGAATTGCCGCACTCCACCAACACTTTCTGTATCCCGGACCCGCTTGGAGTACTGAAGCCAGGAGAGGTTCAGCTAAACTTTTCACAACCCTGGAGGCACCCAGTGAGTGGGTTTTCCGAAATGCATTTCGACGACTTGAAGGTGCTCGTGGCTCGTAATCCCGCACACCTCCGGTCCGATATCCAGGCTGTACAGTTCAGATTTTATCCCGAGCTTCGACATCTGAAAGACGTGATGATCTTCTCGACCCAAGGTGATTTTCCCTTAGCAGGAAAGCTGTCCGGTGGTGACTACGATGGTGATACTGTGACAGCGATTTGGGATCCTGCATTCACCACCACCTTCCATAACGAAGAAGTGCCTAAGCTACCTTCAAAATTGACCTGCGGTATTGTATCGGAGAACCAGCATGTTGGCGAGATTTTCACGGGCATCACGCCTTCGGCAGATCAGGCCAATTCGTTCATTCGGAAATGCTGCTCCTTCAATGGTAGGACAAACAAGCTTGGAGATGTCACCTCTGTTTTTGAACGATTGGTCTATGCAAGCCCGAAGAATCTCGACACGATAGACGCCATGAAGCTAGCCGCCCTAGCAGGCTATTTGGTCGACAGCTCGAAACAAGGCGATTTCTTCGACAATATCACGTGGAACAAAATGAAATCCTCCATTGAAAAGCAGTACAAACCTCTTGAGAAGCCAGCGTTCAGGGATGACGACCCAAAGCCTCGTCGTTACAAGAAGCGGTGCTACAATGTCATCGACCATCTAAAGTTTGACGTGGCAGAAAGTGAAAAGGAAGACATGCTTGCAGAATACAACAAAACTTGGGCTCTAAAGCCAACTTACGACGACGACTTGAAACAATTATGTGATCACGAATGGGATAGAGCATCGCGTTTGCCGAGTTCTGAGCGAATTACTCTTGAGGCCGTGCTCAAAGACCTGCGACGACAAATGGAAAGTCTTCGCCAAAATTGGAAGGACGGGTGTGGCACGGATGAGAATGCTAACACGAGTGACGAGTTTTTGAAGTTGGTAAACAAGCTTTATGAACGATTGAATTCGATAGAGCCACTCGACGTTGATTGTGACGTTCGTCGGGAGTTTGTCAGAGATGGTGGTGGCAAAGGCACTAGGTGGTCGCTGTTGCGAGCCTCGTGCTTGTACTATACGCTGCCGGCATATTTGATTATGCCTTGGAAGATTGCAGGTGACGAGCTGTGTCGAATGAAAGCTCGGAAACATGCTGGACGCACACGTGAAGTCATACAACAAGTACACGAATTAATGAAGATCGACACGAAAAAGCAACGTCGATTTGCTGATACAGAGGAGAATGAAGTTGTGGTTAATGAGGATATTGTATGAGGCTGCACGACCTGACTGTTAGTGCTGAAGAAGTACCTACAGCTCGAGCTACATGACTTGTTTGACCATGTTGATGACTGATGACAGATTTTTGATTGGTTTTGTGGAACAGAGATACCCTTACAGTTGGGAGTGTTAATGATAACGGGATATTTGGACATGGACGGCAAAAGTGTCGGGCGTTAAAAGAAGGATCAGTTCGAGATCGGCTCGTGCATTGTTCACAATTTCAAGATTTCATCCCTTGGATCCACTCTTTGGATACCACATTCTTCATCTGCCACCAGCTAACATTTCCATGTGAATCCCTGCACGCACAGATCGAGTCAAGGATCGAAAGACTTGGTTCGAGCGATTTCTCTATGAAAGTTTTTCTCACCATGACTTACAGATATCGCAACCACGACGACATCATCGACGACTGCGGCAACCACAGCAACCACACGTAGCGATGGCGACGAGCTTCTGCACTGCGATATCGACATTCATCAACCTCTGGCTAATTGGCTTATTAGCTCTTGCAGTTGCGGCTTCTGCTATCTTTCTGTTCGTTCTAGGTGCGGTCGACTCGACAACCGCCTTACCAGTTGCATTTTCCCTCATATGTGTATGCGAGACGTCTATTGGTGAATCTCCATCATCGATCGGTACTAACAATTCCTGCAGGTCGCATTATCATGGACCTATCTCATTCTACAATCTGTCATCACCTTCCATACCAAGAACAGGCGGTCCAACTATCAGCTCTCAAAGTCGCGTCTGATTACCGCGTGCATACACCTTCCTCGCGTGTTGATCGTGGCCTGGGTGGCCGCGGCGACTGCCGGTCTGGTGGTAGCCCTGCGACAGCCATCCTGTGCGAAAAGTGATGTTAGAAATGATACGCAAGCTTGGCAAGCAGGGTTTGCATGTTGGGACTTCAGAGTACTTGCAAGCTTGAATGTGGTGATGGTGTATGTGCTCTCCTGAATTCTATTATCTTGCACCAACTGACAATTTAACAGTATCCTGTCTTTATCGATGTTCTGCCTACTCGAAAGTAATGGTCGTTATATGCCTCATGGTCTTTTTCATTTTGAGCATACAACCTCCACCCGACAAGTTCGACGGAGGACTCTACTAGAATCAGTATATGGAGCTACTGATGACGATCACAATAGATCAACCCGACAATCCTTTGAGATATTCAATGATTCAACTACAATCAACACCGAAGATGGAATGAGCATCGTTCAATCACTCAATCAATCGGAGCAAGAAAAACGCTTAACTGGATTACACAGTACAATATCTCCCTCACCAACTTACCGTACCATTGATACTAGTGCTGGACCTTACGATAGTACTCACAATCTCAATGCTAACCTCTCAGCCCTTAATGAGGTATCGAACCTCGACTTAACAAGCCTGGACGGCAGTGCACCTAGCACCTTCCTTAGCAGGCCAACCACAGCCGCCACAACAACGCCCCTGCGCATCTTCACGCAAGCCCAACTTCACAGTCGACCAATGTCCGACATCCCAAACCTTCCCACAACCTACAAGCTCATATAAAAGAACTCCAAGACCTACGCAACGGCACGATCAGAACAATTGATACATCAACTCCATCAACTACCCCGACCACCATAGCACCAGGTCTTACAGTCCAAACCCGTCGTCAAGCGCTAGGCGAAATCACAAACACCACCTCAACCCCATTCAAATCAAGTTGTGCCCTACCACTCCAACACTCAACCACCGTAACAACCCTCACAAAAGCCCACCACAGACACTCCTCATCCACAACAACTTTCCCCCACGACTTCACACCACGACCAGAAAGTACCGCACTACGACCATACTCCGTCGACCGCAACGGTTGGCGGAAATCGACTTACTCAGCCATACGCATCGAACATTCAGCCCCAGCATGGTGTCCGAACAGCCTAGTCCAGCAACCACTCAGCGCAGATCCGGCTATAAAACGCCTCACTGAAGCGCGGGAGTGGATGCAACGAGACAGTATGAGAAGACAATTGAGCTGCTTTGACTTCGACTTCGCCAACAACACGACAAAGCCCATGATCTCACCCGCTCGTAACAACACTACCCACAACACACCAAACACTCAAAGGGACAAAGCAATACTCCCACAACCCACCACAATCAACGAAAAAGAGAACATTCCCCTCCCCCTCCCCCTCTCACTCTCACCTTCCATCCATCGCCAACATACCGCAGCACCCACTATCCACGACCCCAATATCAACACCAACAGAACCAGAATCCAGCGCGTAGGAACAGGACTAAGCATCATGCCTAGAATCCCGCCCCCTGATATTCCGCATCGCGCGCCAGGACACGGTGTTGCACGGAGGAGGGGAGGAGCATGGCAGGGAGCGTTAAGGGTGAGAATGGCAGGGGTGGAAATGGTGATGGGAGAGTCAGGGGCAGGAGTACAAGTGTGAAGGACGGTGGGAGGGGGAGGGGCTGCCTCGATAATCATTATGAGAGCGGTGATGGTGATGGATAGTGCTTGGACAGTGAATGCACGTCGAATGGGACTGCATGGTCAGGTATGGTACCTGTCTTTGGTCAGCAGCTGGTTTGACAGGATTTGAAAGGGTCCTGGACACGTTAACCTCTTGACTTTCAATGGGAGCGGGCGTTTAAAGCAAGCAACAAATACACTAGAGAAATCCAGCGTCTAAGTCAGGATAAATCTTAGGTCCTCATCAATTGCCGACATCAAATGGATTGATTACTTATGTAGTTCATGGTCTGTACCCAGTCATGTATCCATGTCGAGCGCTCTTCATGTGCTATTCACTTCAGAACTCACATCAAACTATACCACAGCATAGCATAGCATAGCATAGAATAAATCTCTTCTGCTGTCTCTGAGACTGGATACATGTATCTTCGTTATCATCCATCACTAATCCGAAACTCCGTCGCTAAAGTATGTACATAATCACCGCACGTTTGTCCATAGCGTACCCGTGGTAGACAAAATACATGATTTGCTCCTTGAATGTCGTGCGTAAGGATCCCTTACTTGCGTGGTCGATTGCTCTGACGCTTCAACTACCTTACTTAGAACAATCTGGTCCGGTGCATTCAATAACATCACTCTACCTACTGTCTTCCAGTACTCGTTCTCAGGCATTGGGTGTCCTCCCAACATCTGTTCCCATGTTCACCTTCTTGCTCTTTCGACCGAAGCCTGATGCAGCATTCTAATCACCATCTTTCCCTTTAACCTCCTCCACCTTCCCCTTGCCTACTTCAGCCCAATTCGTACTCAGCGCTGTCCCATTACTTTCCTGGAAACTCTTCATCATAGCACGGCGTGTGTCGTCGTCGGCGCCTTTGTACAGTTTCTTGAAGAAGCCGTCTACTGCGTCGCCTGTGTCACTTTCGTAGGTGTCTGATGCGTCGTCTTCTGGTTCGGAGTCGTCGTCTTGAGCTGATTTTGATTTTGGTTTTGATTTGGGCTTTTTGGCGGTGAGGTCGGCGGCGAGTTTGTCCCAGTTTTTGGGGCCGTTGCGGGAGGAGGTTGGGTAGGAGGGGGCTGTAGGTTGAGGACCAACGGTGGGTTGAGAGGGAGTGGAATGGGAGGAGGGTGTTGATGTTGAGTGTAATGCGGTTAGGATGGCTTGTTTGGTGGGATCATTGCTTGATGGTGCTGGTGTGTCCTTTTTTAGGGGAGTGGAGCCTTCTATGTTCGCCCACTTTTGACCTGCTACGGATTTGGTGAGAGTGAGTTCGATTTTGGTGGACATTACGGCGTACTTCGACTTGGACGGGTCGATGAGAGCGAATAGTGGGTCGAGAGTGAATGTGAACGTAGATGAGTTGTCGGATGGGTGCGGAAAGGAAACGGAGATGTTGTCTTCCTCGAGCTCGACTTCAGCTGATTCCTTCTTAACGCCTTTCGCATAGAGTGTTATTATGACGGAGGCATTGTTCTGATACCATTCGTGACGAATCTTCTGAGGAGGTACAGTGGTCGTCGGGGCTGCAGGTGTGGTAGATGTGCTATTAGCTTGATCGACAGGCGCTTGCTCGGCTGTAGAGGTATCGGTCATGTCAGCGTCTTGCTGTTCGCCATCAAGCTTGAAGGTACCGTCAGTCCTTAGCTGACTCTGTAATAAGGCTTTCATGGCTTTCTCGTCTGGTAAGGACTCAGTCGGATATTCCTTTATGGTTATCTCCTGCGAACCAGTCTTCAGTTTGTTCTCGATCTTGGTAGACCACATATTGTGTTCCATCTCTTGAGGTTTAGAGTCCTTCGGCCGCCATCTCTTCATGCTATCCAGAACGAACTTTGCATCGGCATATCGACCTAGGTTGTATAGTGAAACCACTCTTCGCTGTTGCGCTGCCTGTATTTTGTCACGCTTTCCTCGATTCTGCCCGCACAACACAGCGTAGTCGGCATCTTGAAGAGCTAAATCGTGTCTCGGAGGCTTAAGCCTGGAGAAGGCGGTTGATCGTTGTGTGAAATAGTCGGGCGAAGTTGGGTGTTCAATGAGTGCTTTGGTGTATGCTTCTACTGCTGTGACAGTATCTGAAGCAGCTAGAGCAGATGCGCCTCGTTTAGCGTGTTCCATGTTCGGTACTGTATCTCTGTGTTATGCGAGACAGGAAGTCAAGAAATCTGTATTAGAAGGAGACAAGGTTGGTTAGTTTAATGTGCTTTTACTGCAGGGCTGCTGTCAGGCACAGTAAGCTGCAGTATCTCAATCACTTTCTAGAACTTGCTGCGGGGAAGAATTCGATGTAAAGATTACTATGGGCGTTTGCTAGATCATGCTTCACACGGCCTGCATGTCATTAGCAGTGGCAGATCAACAGTTCGCCTCACATATTCAAATGCACTCAGTCGGATGGTGTGCCATCACAATTCAATAGACTAACGTAGTAGGCTCTGCAATAGAGTTGTTTGACATTGAATGCGATATGTTTAGGATGAAAAAGTAACTCGAAGCAGTTGGGTACCACTTTAGCGATCCCGATTTGGAGACGAAAAACCTCTATTGCTTGCTACCTCAAACTGTGACATCCCCGAGCACATTTTCCTGTATTTGATCTTGCTCTCCCACAATCATGATAGTACAAGCATTTTAACCATTCAAACTTTAATTCTAAACGAGTTCACTGTCATGGCAAGACCCTTGGATGGAAAAGTGGTATTAATTACAGGTGCTGCCTCAGGTATCGGTAGAGCAGCAGCCATCAAGCTCGCGAAGCTGGGAGCTTCTCTTGCCCTGACCGATATCAACGAAGCCGGCCTCAATGAGACCGCTGAATTATCAGATCCTGCTCCAGTCATCACCGCCGAGCTCGACGTATCGAATGAAGCACAATGTAATTTAGTTGTCAACGAAACCGTCCAGTATTTCAAGCGTCTCGACCATGTTTTCAACTGTGCTGGGATCAACCCCACAGCATATCCCATCCTCGACCTACCTCAGGGATACTTCGATAAGCTGATCGATGTGAACCTGAAAGGGACCTTCAATGTGACAAGAGCAGCACTTCCACATCTCAAGGAACATGCAGGTTGTACATTCGTCAACGTAAGTTCGATTCTTGGTCAGAGACCAAGCAAAGAAATGGCCACCTACTGTGCAACAAAGTATGCTATCATCGGCTTCTCGAAAAGTATGGCTTTAGAGCTTGGTCCCAAGGGTATTAGAGTCAATGTCGTGGCTCCGGGCAATATCCGCACCCCTACCAACGCAAGTGTGCTGGCTGGTCCCGAAGCAGTCAAGGCTAGCGAAGCTGCTGCAAGTCTTGGCAGGATGGGTGTGCCTGAAGACGTAGCTGATGTGGTTGCCTTCCTGATGACGGATGAAGCAAGATATATGAATGGTAGTGTCGTAGAGATCAATGGGGGAGTTAACGTCTGAGCAATTTTCGCCTTTTGGAAAGAACACTCGAAACTTCATCTTGATGCATTTTCTTCCTAACAGCAGCATTTGTTGAAGATGTTGCCGTGGCGTTCATATGCTTAGGACGTTGCTGAGAGGGTAGTAAAGCGTTCCATGGTAAGTCATCTCAGTCCACTAACGTGGAGTATCGAGAAGTCTAGTCGCACTCGGCTGCTCTGAGCTGAGGAGCGTCATGGTTGGTTGCAGTCTTGATTTTCGACAATCAACTCCAACGACAGTGTTGAGGAGGTCGCACGACATCATGGAATCAGTAGTCAAAAACGAAATGAGCAGATCCAAATGGTCGGGACTCAGATACATGGTCAGCCAACCAGAATGCGGACCACGAGAAGGTTCCACATATGAGGACCTGTATCTTGGAAGCAGGTCCTCCTTGCCGATGGTATATATATCTTCCTCTTGCTTTCCAGCATCAGGTTGATGTTCTACCTGTCTATGAAGTGCTCATGGAAGTTCAATGTACAAGAACCTACCGCCAAACAGACCTCACCTGGAAGAATTTACACATACCTACACCACGAACTTTTTGTCCAGATCAATCAACAGACTACATAACATGAGTATTCAGAAAGGTTCTGACGAGGAGAATGTCCACGAGAAAGCGTTTCCTTTCCTTGACCTGCCTCAAGAACTTCGCGATGAAGTCTATAAATACTTTGTTGCAATTACGTATTCCAGAGAAAACGCTGCTTGTGAGGCTAGCAATGATAACTTGAATTTGAACAAATTCAATTTCGATATCAGAATCCTACATGTCTGTAAGCAGATGCGAGACGAGGGCTTGAAATGCATGAAGAACAAGAACGACTGGTTTCTAATCGCAGCTCCGAGCAATAAGCTCATAGAACTCCAAACAGTACTTTCCGAACAAATAACACTACCCCAACCTTTCTCAAGACATGAACAACTAGCGTTCATCGACTCTGCTAACCTCACTCTGAACTTCCTGCAAAGTTTTGGGGATAGAAACCTACAAGGAGGAGTCGATATAGGTCACCAAATGCTCTTTGCTTACGACAAGGGCTCATATCAGAATTTTGTGCGCCGCCTGATAAGCAGTAGACTAGCAAACTTTACAAGCCTCGACATTGTCCTCAACCCCAAAAATGTCGGGGCGAAGCTCGACGCAATCATCGAGGATCGTGTGCTACCTTTAGTTTTTCTCAGAGATTTGCACAGTGTGACCTCCTACTTAACAGGACACTATGCTTCGTTGCTCACCATGATGGCTAAGAGAATGACAAATTGAGCTTAAGCTCTCCCGACCTCGTGGAGCGCCTGTTGGCATTGAAAGAGGAAGCATGTCATTTCTCCCAGTCCGGACACTTCACCTGCGCTCTAGACTTGCTTACTGCAAGCACGGTAGTTGCTCACGAATGTTTCATGCAACTCACACAATCGAGCTATCCGTATGGCACACCACGGAACCTTGCCCTTCGGTCATTATATGTCGACGTCTGCATCGAGATTGCTCGAGTCAGAAATGCGATTATGGCGCAGAAGTTCGCGGTCCTCAAGCGATGGACACCAGTTATGTGGCAACACGCTTGGATTGCAATTGACCATGCGAAGAATGCCCTTGCTCAGCTTAGTGCAACCCAGGCGCAGCGTTGCAAGGCTCACTTCCAAGTCGGTCAGTCTTACGTGAATCTCATGAAATGTTACCGTTTCGAAGGGCGTCCAAAACTCGACTGGAGCTACAATTCGGTGTTGCTTAATCCGCATGATAACAGTCTTGACTCGCTTACCGACGACGCTACGCGTCACTTTGTCTGGTCTATGCAGGCTGCAGATGACGGTCATCACGACTATCAAGCAACCAGGAGGATGTGCAGCCATTACGTCCGTAGCGAGGCGACAAAACCTGCTCCAATTTCGTTCACAGGATTGAAGACGAGTGACTGTGAAGAAAATGGGGGAGGTGACCATGAGCTTGAAAAGAGATTGACGGGGGAAACACATGATGCTCTCAACTTGATTGACTATGGTCTGCAAGTCAAGTCTCAAGCCGACCTCTACAGGATCAAGAGGGAATTGCGTATTCCTGGAAATCGAGTGGGTGGGCTGTTGAGATTGCTCGATGTATGATTGGAAATGGTGACATAAGAAGTTTGTGTCTTCATGAGTGTGCCCGTGTATGCAGATTGGACTAAGTCTCATATCGGTCGGTGGGAAAAATGGGAAGGTCTGTTTGGTTCTCCTGACTCGTGTCTGCGCTCAGCAGCTACGGAATACTATCATGGATGGCTGGCAGATGAGACCGGTCCAACTGGTATTTCCTCACTAGATGCATACAAACGATTGAAGGAGAGTCTAGCTCTCGCGAACGATCCTGCTGCCCCATCTGAGCACCATGCCGACGAAACGTTTTCCGTCATTCGAGTCGCCAGTGAAGAACATCTGCAATCGATCGATGAAAAGCTAGGCTTGGACTGGGATGTGGCGCGTGGAGGAGGGTTCCTGAGGTTCTTGGCCTAGAAGAGGAAACTATGTTCAAATGAATATACGGGAAGGACACCGGTGTAGTGGCTGCACATGTATGGTAGCTTATATCCACAGTCTTTCTACCAAGACTGAGACGAGAGCCTCATTATGGAAGTGATATGGATTATTGCAGTAGACTGTTTTTCGCCACCGTCCTGTCATGAAAACACAAACTTCTTAAGCTCTCCCGACCTCGTGGAGCGCATGTTGGC
>Ga0181469_100811_pt1 | contig 11921 bp, 8 predicted proteins | sample InSIn2SAF170_2_FD_119081 | JGI IMG/M metagenome (GOLD analysis project Ga0181469, IMG submission 119081) | Clean room microbial communities from NASA Spacecraft Assembly Facility at Jet Propulsion Laboratory, Pasadena, California, USA -... ... | reverse complement strand
TAGAAGATGGTTAAGTGGAGTGGGCTGCCACATTTAAGGAAAAAAATTTGAAGATCTGTCTCTAAAACAACATTAATTTTCAAAACTTGATGGGAACGATCAAATTTGAATTCAAAAACCCCTATAAATTATGTGTGTCTGTCAAATAAATAACACTTTGGGCTCTCATAATTGTTAGTTAAATTCATTGTCTATTGCCTATGAATCGATTGGCCCAGGAAGATTTAGTCGCGAGCCCTGCATTTGCTAAGTTGTCTGAGATAAACTAGAAATTTATTCTTGAAAAAATTCTTGCACTAATTCCTACTGAAACTATGAGTACTGGTGATGTTTCCTCTAAGGAAGTTTCCTTAGAAGATATAAGTATGGAAGCTCTAGCTCCTATGCCTACGTGCCAAGGTCTCTTTGGACGAAGCCTACCCCTGCCAAAGAAACCCAAACAAACAAATCAAACAAGGACAAGTAGAATACGCTGGTGTTAGAGTGTGCCTCCTTTAGGAAGCATACCAACACGTAGAAATAGAAGAAAGATAAGTAGCAGGAGAAAGTAGTGGAGCTAGAGGTGGAAGATTCCCAGGGAACATAATATATTAACACTAAAGTAGTGGAACCCATAAAAATTGTACTCAAGTATATGCCTCTACTGAATGGAAAATAAAAGGTCACAAAGAAACTACATTCTAATAAGTTCACCATGTCTACATCCCTACTACTTGAGCAAGTCCCATTTGAATGACCACGACTCGCAAGGGTCCCACTATTCAAAATGGAGGATTGGGACCTCACAAAACATGCTAGGTTTCCACACTTGGTGACTACAAAGTATATGCGTAGGGTCTATTATGTAGAATTAGGTGTTACAATGCTGGAAACTGAAGAATGGGTCCTGTTATCACTCAGGTTGTCCCTTGGCTCCTAAGGGATACGGCCGAGGTAACCACAAACCAATCTTTGGATTGCAGCTTCTAGCCTTCCTGCAATCAGAGAGGGCTCTCTCTTTATAATTTATCTTTGTTTTAGTGAGATTTTAGGCTACTTATGATGTACATGTTTTGTTTGAGTTTGGTTGGATGGATGATTTTTTCAAACAGAGGTGGCATGCATAGTGTGAGAAGTTCAGACCATTGGGAAATCGAGTCAATGATTATGGATTGTTGGGTGTGATTTCTTTGGTAAAGAGGGGACTACAAATCAATATAGCTAAACATGGAATAATATTCAAGTTGGAAATAGGATGAAATGAGGTCAGGGAATCACTTGCTTAAAATGGCTCCCACCAATTAGCAGAGATTGATGTCGCCCTATGATGTTCAAGAAGGAAATAGGATGAAATGAGGTCAGGGAATGAAAGGAAATTAAGAAGCTTTCATTATACTAATAGAGGAAAAGTGAATGAATATTATCTAGGAGAAATCAAGAATTCCTAAACAACATTCATAGATAAAAGAATTAGTGTAAACATGAGCAATGAAGAATTCACATTCATGACTTATTCTGAAGAAAACATAGAAAAATCATAGAAATTGAGCATAGAGTATAGAAAATTAAATTCTGGGCTATTTTTCTTTTCTGCAATCTAGAATATGATACTTAGATGATATAGTAAACATAGAAACTGAAAAACATAGGTAAGAAAGACTTATTGATCCATGAAGTAGCACGAGAGTTCTGTAGTATGTCCTTATGCCATCAAATCCACAACCAGCCAGTTCATAAGCAAAACTTTCCAGCAATCTTTGTTCATAAAAGTTCTCAAATTTACAGGTCTAGAATGAGATTTATCAACCAACCAACCTTTAATACATCGTTCAAGGAGGTATTTATAAGAGAAAATATGTACAAACAAGATCTGATAAAATATCTGAGAAAATATCTAAGATAACCTAACATAAACTGCAAGTAATGTAAAAATATCTAGCTTCTGTTGTGCTAGAGGCAGATCCTTCAAAATTTGGCTTATAAGCGTCCTTTGTAGCTTCGCACCGACTGTCTGCAATATGTGTTCCTTGATTTCTGAACTGCTCCTCTTAGTCGGCTCTAATGTGCATTAATCCTGATCTAATGTAGCTTTTACTTCTATACTGATACTTTTTGACTTTGTTGGGATCCTCTTTAATGTTCCTTTGATGTGGCTTTAACTCTTCCACTGACATTCTTTTAATTCTTCACTGATACACTTTTCCACTGAACTGATACTCTTTTTCTCCACTGATACTCTTTAATTCTACTAAATTTCCCTTGCTTTATCACTGTTTGGAAAATAGGACTGTAATCATGTCCTTCTTGTTGCTTTTCCTTTGGCGAATCATGTTTCTGATGGCCCACTAGACAAGGTAGCAAATATATCTGTTAAGCTCTTTATTTCTTTTTCTGCGAGCTAGGAAGTCCTTTGATGCTGAATAATATCAAAAGGAGGAGGGAGACTGCATAAAAGTGACTTTGGATGAGGCTGCAAGCTCGTTGTCCATAGCTATTCTGGTCTGAGGTGGTCTAAATGGCTGAAAATGTGACTTGGTCCTTTTGCTTTTGGAGCGCATGCGGACACAGACTGAAAATATAAGAAAATAAGCCTTTTACCCTATAATGGGCAAAAATGACTTAAAGCGGGAGATTCACGCTTTGCAGGGTGGAAGCGATCAATATTGGGTAAAATAGAAATGAATGAATGCGGGTCGTTGGATTAGGCGAGGGAAGATCCAACGGCTAAGAAGAGATCGCAATATTGCATTAGCGATGGGAAAGGGGTCATGAATATATTGGATAGGCGATGCAGTGATGAGAGATAGTGATATTGCGTCGGTGATCACGTCGGGGGTGAAATGGGGGGAAGGCTTTATGATATGCAATAAACGATTGTGAAATGGGATGCGAAATGGATATATGTCATTGATGTGTGGGGGTCAATTGGACGGCAGACGGGTGATCACCATATCACGTTGGTGGAGGGCAATGGATTGGAGCCTTTACCTATGTGATATGTGAGAATGCGACATGATAAAGGGGCGATGCGATAAAACAAGAAACTGCGGTAATGCGGCAATTTTGCAATAAAGTGGAAATTTGGAAAAAGCGGGGTTTTATGGTAAAACATGCGATTTGCGGTAAAGCATGGATTTACAATAAAACAAGGTTTTACGATAAAGCAAAGATATGGGATAAAGAGAGACTTGTGATACAGATGACTTACGATAGTGATATCGCGGTGATTGTGATAGCGATATCGCATAAGGGGAATGGATCGGGAAACAAAACAGAGGGGGTGCCAACACTTGTGACTGCGATTTCTGACTGTGATATCGCATCGGAGGGGGTCCAATCAGATCAGAGGAGGGTTTTTGAGATCGCAGGAGAGTTCATGTGATCGGAGGAGTGTTCTTACTAAGTTTCAAGTAAACTTAGTAATTCCCAAAAATAATACTTGTGGTTATATTTCAACCAGAGGCAGGGATATGTATATATTGGGGTTTTTTATCATATTTTTAATATGGGGAGGGAAATAAAGAGGGATTTATATAATAAAGTTGAAAGTTAATATGAATTTTGAGAATAAAGCACTAAGTATAAATGTTTTATAACTTAGGCAAAGGGGAAAAAGGTAAAGGTTTTAAGAAATGTGACTTCTTAAGGAGTATTGAGCAGATCTCAATATCCTTGGGGAAATTAGTAAATGACTTTGGAGAAGTGTGAAGGGGAGTTAGTCATGCCTCGCTTGAGATGCTCCAAAGGAATATGCTTTGCACTTGTGATCTGAAGTAAATTTAACACTTTGAAACACAAAATTTATAACAAGTCTTCATTCTGCAACCTCAAAACTGCCTACCCAACCTACTTTGCCTAGAATTTTTCTTCTCTTTGTTTAGGTGCACTTGGACTAGTAAACCCTGATTTTCTTCTTTTCTTTTGGCTATCCTCCTATCTAAATCTATCCTTATTCCTTTCAAGGGCTCAAATTAAGAAGTTGAGCACCCTTTCTTCTCTACCTATCAAGTAATCTGCCAAGATTAAACAGTTTGGATAGATTCTTATTCTCTATCTCTTAAAACAAGAAATTTAAACCTAGAGAGGCCAAGATTAAGCTGTTTCACCTTCCCTTAACTGTGAAATTCTTCAAAAAATGAATAGTAGTGGCATTTTAGCTAGCGCACTTTCCTTGCCTCTTGATTGGGGTGTTTGCTACCTATAGCAATAGGTTTCATATTTCATGATTGGTTACTTCACATGCCAAATATGCTCTGCTTTGTTGAGACAAGGATCCCATATTCCCAAGAAAAGACAAAGAGCATTCATGGCCTCTCCTCTACTGAATTTTGATGGATGGTCCAACAGCCCAATCTGGATCATGCCATGTTTCAATTTTTGCAATAGAATAGAGAAAGAAGTCTGTCCAAACTGTTTAATCTTGGCAGACAAGTAGATGGGTAGAGAAAGTAAGGTTCCCAACTGTTTAATCTGGGGCCTTGGAAGCAATAAGGGTAGTGCTAGATAGGCAATCAAAATAAAAGCCAATGAAAAAGAAAAGGCACAAAAGGGTCTACAAGTTTAAGTGCACCCTACATGAAGAAATAAAAAATGCTAGGAAAATAGATGGGTAGGTAGATGAGGTTGCAGAAATGTCATTCCTTTCGAAGGAATTCTGCTGATATGATACAAAGGAAACATCACTGGATCAAGAAAGTCCCCTTCTCCATCATGAGGCAGCAAAGCAAAGGAGCATGACTAACTTCCCTTTCCCCTTTCCTCATCCATTACTAACATCCCCTCATCAGTTGTGTGCATGAAAGAATTTGAGGTTTATGTTGGTTCCTATTCTTTTAGGAGCCACATTTCTTATGCAAACTTCTTTTATTTTGATCTACTCCCTAAGCTAAGATGGTCCCAGCAAAGCTTAGCATTATCACTATCAGTGCATCTCTTCCATTCATATTAACCCCTAACTTCTATTATTTAACTCCCCTATAATACCCTTTCCCCCTACTATAATAACACCATGGTGTATAAACCCCAAATGTTCTATAAATATCCCTCCCCTAGCATTTAGTCAATATGTTCACTTATTGGGAATTAGATTTGGCATCTGGTCGAATTAATAACCCTAAATCTTACCCTTGTTCCCCTCTTTTCCTAACCTGCATCAAAAACCCCCTCATTTCACCCTAATTCCCCTAAACCCTTTGAAAAAACCCCAAAAACCTTGGTCATGCCTATAAAACCCCTTTGCCGCTTCACTTTGGTTAAAAGGCATAAAAACCCACTTTTTACCTTTAACCAGTTCCCCGCCCGCATTCGCATTAAAAAACCCATTTTGTCATTTTATCCTAAGTAGGGCACTGCATTATGTCCGTAGAAATACATTGAAAAACCTCGCAAATCACCAAAATCCCAAGGGTCCCGCTGGGCACTGTGTTCGAGAAATATTATTAATTAAACCCGCCCTCGGACCGTATTTAACCGTGCAAGTTTGCGTCCCGTCGACCGTTGGATCGGGACCTTTTGATCCGACGGCTAGCTTTGATTTCGGAGGGGTCCCGACGTCCGACAGATAGCTTCCGAAATCTGTCAGAGGGTGATGTCAGGCCTCCGCCACGCGCCCTCCCCATAGTACGTCGGAGGTACATCTGACAAACCCGCTCCAGCGACAAAAGCGGTGCGATATGAAACCGCTTACCACCTCCGGTTTCTGTCCTCCGCCCTGCTAACGTCACAGCTGCGTCATCACTCCGTCAGCAAACCCATCCGCCAAGGCGCTGACCTACCTGCCACCTCGACATCCCCGTGGACCTCTCATATGCCGCCACGTCGCCCGATGACGTCCTGCTGACGTCATCCAACCTTGGCCCGCTTGATGACGTCATGCTGACGTCACCCGACCTTGACCCCACCTGATGACGTCATGCTGATGTCATCCCAAAAAGGCGCCAAATGACCAAAAATTCCATATATGAGCGGAAAAACGCCGTTTTCTCACCTTTTCGCTCTATTTCTCTTGTCGCCTCTGCATGCATTTCACGTCCCCGACTCCGCCAACCTGCTGAAATCAAGCCAAAGACCGCGCAGACGCCAATTTCACCTGCAACTGCGACCATTGAAATCAATTACCAGGTATTTACTCCATCAGTCCCTCCTGTACCTGGTTTTCTCGGTAAATTGCCAATTTCTTAAGGAAAACCAAAATTCACCAGCATTCCAATGTAATTGGTCCCCTACCACCTCATTCTATATCACCAACATGAGAAGTTCCCCCTTCATGTGAAGGAGTTGGATGCACAAGGCAATCCAAGATCAGTGGTTTATTGGTCCTCGGTGTTCCATAGCAGACCTGAAGCTCCATACACATACTGTGAGTTCATAGACCTTTCCATCTACCCAGCTATGTCTCTGCTTTTAAGCTCACCTCCTCCAAGGCTCACTGATGAAATGCAGAGAATTTTGCAATTATCCAAGGCCTACAGCATTGGGGACTGGTACTTTTACCAGCACCACACAGTGATCAGGATATATGGGTGTGAATTGCCCCCATACAAATTGCCCAAGTATGTGCCAATGAAACTGTTTGCCCTGAAATATTTCAGGCAGTTTGGCAATGCTGATGTACTGCACTTTTCAGGCAAGGGGAAGAAGGCACAGCTCAAAGTCAGAAACCAATTAGGCCACTTCCTTTACAACAAGAGAGATGAAGGTTGGCAAGAGGCAGATAGAATGCTTGGTGCTCTTGGCTTGCAAACCAGCTTCCTATGGACACCATATGACCCCAACCACTTCATATCTTTGAGAAGGGTCAGATATAGACTCGCCAGCTATAATCACCTAAGGGTCCCCCACATAGAAAAATATGCCAATCAACCAGAATGGAAGGAGGGCACCTTAGAGGAAGAAATTACACAAGAAGAAAGAACATTAGCAGCATTAAGAAGTCTCCAAAAATTTGTTGATTTAGAGCTTTCTTCACAGGTACTTCCTCTTCCCGGGACCGAAGGAAGAAGTGCCGCCTCATCTTCTACAGGGCAGCAGCTGGCAGCCAGGATTAATACACAAACCTCCAGCAAGGGAAAGGAAAAATAAATGGAGCAAGGGCAGCCACAACAGGAACAGGAACAGGAACAGGTACAGGAACAGGAAACACAAGCAAAGTAGCAACAACAGCAAGAAGCAGGGCCACCCCTGCAGCAAGGACAGGAATCAGAAGCACCATTATTTTCTAAGTAGCAGGCTCAAGAAACTGTGCCTCCAAGGTAGGAATCTACAGCAGAGGCCTCAATACTACAAACACCTCAAAATGAGGAAAGAGGCAAGAAGAGGGACAAAGAGGAGGAGACCCCCTATGTGGCAACTACAAGTCAAGGGGAAAGGAGACAAAGGCTAAATCCCCTCTCTGAAGAAGAAATGCCTCCTGAGCAATCATTGGCCATGGGCCCAAGAAGCAGAGAGGCTTCAGCTACTTCCTTCCAACAAAACCAAGAAGGAATGATGGGAGGAGAAGTCAGATCCTCCAGCATGCAAAGAGAAGGAGAAGGGGGCATCAAGCAACAATTTATAGAGATTAAAAAGAGGAATGAGCCTATAAGGCTACAACTTTACAATCACTTGCTTAAAATGGCTCCCACCAATTAGCAGAGATTGATGTCGCCCTATGATGTTCAAGAAGGAAAAATGATCATGAGCCATTTTGCACCAGCCATAGCACAGCCACAATTAGCAGCAGACTACTTGAGGACCAACCTTGAGGTCCTGGCCAAGGAAATACACCCAATGGACCAGATAGAATTTCACAAGCAAACAGGGGAGATGGTGTATGCCTCCTTGGCAGATAAAACATTAGTGAACATTAGGCTGGAGAACAGCCTGAACAACACATCTGCTCAGCTTGAATTGGAGAAGGCTTCATCTCAAGCAAAAGACAACAGAATTAAGGCCCTGGAGGACATAATCATAGAGCTTGGGCATGATCCTAAAGATATCAAGGCGGTACAGGTGCTACTAAAGCTGAGAGATGCTGATATGGCAGCATTGAAGAAGATGGTAAAGGTTCCAGCCACCATTCACCCTCAAACAGAAGAAGTGGCCCAGCTAAGACATGATAAGGATGCAGCAAGCATGCTGATAACCCTTTACAAACAGCTGATACAGGCCCAAGAAAAGTTAGGAGAATCAGAAGCAGTACAGACAGCATTATAGGCAGCATTACAACAAAAACAAGGAGGCCAGAAATATCAGCCACCTCCTTAAACAGTCAACCTGGAGGAGCCTCCTCAAAGTATTACTCCTCCCACACAGCAGGCCAGGCAAACAGCACCATCTACTTCAACAGCTGCACCAACAATAGAGCAGGCTTCAAGCCTGGATATGCAAAGGCTCAAAGAGGAAATCCAAGCCTTAGAAGGTAACATGGAAGAATTGAAAAAAGCCAGGGAGAATTTGGACAAGATCAATGAGAAATATGACAAGTCCAAGCAAAGTGTGGCTGAGAAAGGGAGAGAGATAAAAGCCCTAAAGGAAAGGATCAAGGAGCTGGAAAAGGAGCTCACACTTGACAAAGTGACTACTGAGCTCAAAAAGATTATATGGCTCAACATAGGGCAATCAATTACAGATCAGTGGCACTACATAGAGACCATGTATGAGCAAATGGATCTCATAGCAAAGGCACACAGAGAGATCCAAAGAGCAAGGGAATCTCTAGGAAATATGCCTGAAATTGCAAATAGAATGATAAATGTGCTTAATAACAGAACCAGTGCTCAATTAGCCACCATGGGAATTGCTAACAGGACAGAAACCGTATTGATAATCAAGAGAGTCCTGACTCTAAGGAGCCTGATTCAGACGTTGGACAGAAGGACCCAAGACATGCAAACAGAGGTCAGCAGGTTTATGGATAAATTCTTGGTATTACACAACAGAGGTCTTCCTGGCTTGTTGAACAGTGCAGGGAGGCTGCTATCACATGAAAATTATGCCAAGAGGGTAAGCACATTTGCAACCAACCAGATCACAGAAAGGCCCAGCACTTCAAAGGACACAGGACCAGTTTCAGGGCAGACTGTGTATAATAGAGTGGAAAGCTTATTCTTCATCATGAATGAAATAAAACACATGTTTGATGCACCCCCCAATTTTTATAAATATTCAGAGGCAGATGAAACTCTTGATGCTATTCTGAGGCATCAATTACCCACTCAGGAGGTTTGGACCAGGATGATTGGGCTAATTCTGTAGATTACAGTCCACAATTCTGTTGTCAAATTGTATTTATTTAAATGCATATCATTATACACAGGGAATGTTGATTAAAGGTGATCAAGACAGAGGAAGAATACGTTGTGCCAACTCAGCGGGATTACTTGGCAAAAGAAAAGGCAAGAAGTGACGGCTATAGGTGACAGAAACGAGGAAGTTACGGCGGCCGCCCTAGCACGCAACACGCAGCACGGAAAAAAGGACCCCCAGCCGACTCAGTGTCCTGCAAAAGGCCAAAGTACATCCTACAATCATAAAGAGAACTTATTGTTGTATTCATGAATGTAAGGACTATCTATCTACCATCTTGTAAAGTAGGTAAATTAATTCAATTTTGAGATGACTCGTGGCCGCAGATATTTTGGCACGAACATCTGTATATGTACCCCCTCTCAGAGAGGGAAAAGGGTTGTTGTTGATTTCATTCGAACTCTTCTCATGGTGTAAAAGAACTCAGAGGATTAATACAAAGCTGTTGGAATTTCTGGATATCAGCGTTATCTCATGCGTTTCTGATGTTTTCTAGCGTTACACGATTCCATCATATTTCATGAAGCAATAAGTTTACCCTTGCATCTCTTTGTTTTACTATTTCCATTATTGTTCAGTAACTGTTCCATGTTTCTCTTATTCAGAACTTACAGCAAATGAAAAAGAATAGTCTCAGGATTTACTAAAAAGTTACCCTGAACTCAATCATTGCTAGTATAAATGTTTTCTTCAGTTATGGTTATAAGGTGTAATTCTTAACTGCTGCATCTTCATTCCATATCTCCCACAGAGGCCAATGTTTCAGGAATTCAACTTTGCTCCTGTGAAATGCACCTCTTTCTCCCCAATATAACCTTGTGAAGGATTCTTAACTGCCTTTCACTGGTCACAACCCATTCCCATCATTGCTCACGTTTTGCTTCATGAAAAACCTAAATGGCCCTGTAACCTTAGCTCACCATCTCACTGTTTCAAACAGCCTGCATACTCAGACTCCATAGCCCAATGGACTAAAACTTTCTAAGGATTAACACCATAGGAAGAGAGAGAAGTATCCCTCAACCAAAGCATAAACCAAACCCATAACATATAGCTAGCCTAAAATCATCTCAAACACAAAGATAAATCATAAAGAGAGAGCCCTCTCTGGTTGCAGTTTGGCCAGGAACTGTGACGCAAAGATTGGTTAGTGGTTACCCCGGCCGTATTCCCTTGGGAGTCAAAGGGAACAACCTGGGTGTTAACATAAATGGCGACTCCGCTGGGGACAAACCAGATTGTGACTATTGTCTATCCTTAGATAGTGGTTTCAGAGCCTGAAAGCCCCTAGAAATAATTCCAAAAATCCTAAAAATAGAAAAAGCAACTGAGAAAACTGGCTCCTAAAAAAGAAAAGAAGCATACCAGGTCAAATCCGGATCCCAACCCACCCACTGTTTTTGAGAATCCTAACACAATCCCTAGGATCGTTAGGAACCAGTTAGGACAGTAAACACTTGCTGCTCTGACTCCTGAAACAACTTATCCAAACCCCGTCTTAACCCCAATCAAGGTCTTATTTCGGTCCACCCCTGACTTCCCCAGTTCATCATCCACCCCTAAAAGTCCACCTTTCACACCTCCCTCCACTGCACATACCCCCTTGACCAGCACTCTAACTTCTACCATCCATATTACCCCTGTAGTACCCATAGTCCCTGTTACTCCGTTTGTCCCAATCAACCCCACAAACCCAACCAACATGGCAAATAGGTATGCACCCCTGCAGTTACCTGCTAATGCTGTAGCCCTGCCTCAGGACTACCAAAATAAGATCTCATATTTTGACTCCACTGGCCCTTTTACAGCAATTCAGCATGCCAAAAGGATGCAAGACCGTTTTGAGAACTATGAAATCAATGATGATAGTGTGAGGATGAGGATATTTGTTCAGAGCCTGCCAGGAGATGTGAGAACTTGGTTTAGATCCCTGACTACAAATACTATCACAACCCCTGATGAGTTTTATCAAGCCTTTACTAACAGATGGGAGAAAAAGAAGAATCCCTGACACATACTTACTGAATATGACACTATAAGAAGAGGCCCTCAGGAAACAGTCTTGGAGTACTATGCAAGATTCAACAATGTATATAACTCAATACCTCAAAATCTAAGACCCCACCTGATCTAGCATTGATCAAGTTTCCTGACACATTTGATGCTGACATGGCCTACCAGCTAAGAGAAAGAGATCCTGCAACTCTATCAGACATGCAAAACATAGCTGTGAGTGTAGAGGAAAATCTGATTGCAAAAAGAAATCGGGCAAGAGCTGAGAGAAGAACTACTTTCAAAGAAGAACCCTCATCTTTGGAACAAAAGCTTGATGCAATTATCAAAGGAATCGACAGACTTGGAGATAGGGTTGAAACCATAGAAAGGAAGTCATCATGGGAAGGAAAAACAAGCAATTTGAGAAACCAAAACTTTAGAAAAAATCAAAATCCTAATGCTGGAAGGACTGACCAGTATCAGCATGTCAGACCTCCGTTTCAAGAAAACTATGCTGAGACCTCTAATGCCAATTAACAAACAGATGACACTCACATAAATTTAATGGGTGTGAACAATGAACAGAGAGTCTTTCCGAGTCAAGAACATCAGGAAGAAGAGGAAGTAAGCCAATTTCAAACAAAATCAGGGGAGTCCTTTGA
>Ga0181469_100810_pt1 | contig 11928 bp, 20 predicted proteins | sample InSIn2SAF170_2_FD_119081 | JGI IMG/M metagenome (GOLD analysis project Ga0181469, IMG submission 119081) | Clean room microbial communities from NASA Spacecraft Assembly Facility at Jet Propulsion Laboratory, Pasadena, California, USA -... ... | reverse complement strand
GGAAGTTTCATGTGAAACCTTATTCAGGTCACCTATGTTATCAGAAGGCATTAACTCCTTGAACAAGTTTGTCCTATCTGCATAACTCTTCTGCCTATCCTATGTTGCCTTTAGGTTCGTCTTTATTACTTGTATTTCATGTTCCATTTTTGCCAACATATCTGGTCCAAGCAACACCCTATTAACCAAATCATTCCAATTGATAGGAGTGTTACAACTTCATCCATACAATGCCTCAAAAGGACTCATCCTCAATGACTCCTGATAATCATTTTTGTATGCAAATTCTACCAAAGGGAGATACTCTTCTCACTTCCACTTCTAATGCATCACATACATCCTCAACATGTCCTCTAATATCCTTTTGACCCTCTATGTTTGTCCATCCGACTGCGGATGATAAGCTTTGAAGGCCAACTCTGTGCCCAAACCTACAAATAAATCCATCCAAAACTTGGAATTGAAATTCGCATCCCTGTCTAACACAATCTTCTTTGGAACACCAGGCAATCTAACCACATCTCTAATGAATACTTATGCTACATCACTAGATGAGAATGTAGACTTAACCGAAATGAAGTGTGCAACCTTTGTCAATATGTCCACAATGACCATAATGGAATCATGTTGTCTTGTTGTCTTTATAAACCCTGTGATGAAGTCCATGGAAATGACCTCCCATTTCCACTTTGGAATCATGATTGGCTGTAGCAATCCACCTAGATTCTTACATTTTGCTTTCACTCGTTGACAATCAAAACATCTAGCCATGGAATTTCCTACATCTCTCCTCAGATTCAGCCAATAATAAAATTTCTTCACTATAGTTAATGCCTTCTGATAACATAGGTGACCTGAATAAGGTTTCACATGAAACTTCCTCAAGATCACCTTATTGAGTTCACTGTTTTCGGTACATATATCTTGTCTTGAAACCTATCCAACACATATGTTGTAAGACAATAATCCATACCCTGTGCACTTTCACCTATACTTGTACCTGTAGTTCCACTTGTCCTTATACCACTATCTGTACCTATACTTGCACCTATATCTGTACCAACATCTTGCTGCAACCTGTGCACAATCTCCATATACCTGACATCCTGCTGACTTGTCTGCAAGATCTTATCTTATTATTTTGTCCCATAGGATCTCATAGCTACCAAGTGATTTACCTATACCCGTATGTTGAGAGCATCTACCACCTTGTTCTATTGACCTTTGATGTACCTAATATCAAATTCAAACTCACTGATCATGGCCAACCATCTAGCCTGCCTGGTGTTCAAATTCAATTGGTAAAACAAATACCTCAACCTAATGTGATCACTCATAAGTACAAATCTCCTACCAATAAGATAGTGTCTCCATATCTTCAATGCATGTATGATCATTGCTAACTTCAAATCATGTGTTGGGTATTTCTTCTCATGCCCGTTTAGTTTTCGGAACTCATAACATACCACCTATCCATCCTACATAAGGACGCCACCAAGCCCTCTCTTGCAAGCATCTGTGCATACCACAAACTCTTTGTCCAAATCTACAATATGTAGTACCAGTGTATGTGTCAAAAATTACTTAGGTTGTTCAAAGCTAGCCTCACACTTCTCAATCCATTCGAGCTTCTTACCCTTCCTTTGCAATGATGTGAGAGGATAAGCAATCTGTGAGAAGTTCCTAGTGAACTTCCTATAGTATTGAAAATAGCAATAAGAAATGTTAAAAATAGCATTGATATAGATAACATTTCAGGATATATTCCAATTTTAGTTTGTCCTTGAATTAAAATTTGAATTTAATCTCACTAGTTGTTTGAAAAATAATTAATTAATTCATCTTGAGTTAATTAGTTGATGAAAATCAAACATGAATTCTTTGTGAAGACATGCAATAGTTATCCCTTTGATTGAGGAATTTATCCCTTAATTAAGGAGATAAGGATGAGTTGTATTTGAGTTGTAATTAGTTAGCTCAGTAAACTGAGTTAAGTCCAGTTAAATTAGTTCCAAATAGTTTGTAGATCTAATTGTGATTTTAGTCAGTTAATGCATGCATGCATGCAACTAGTGTTCTCTAGATAACTGAATATTCTCTCATAAATAAGTCATGCATGTCAGTTCAAACAAAGACCCAGTTGAGATTAAAGGCTGGGACAATGTACTATCAGTTGCTAGAATATTCCCATGTGAATATCTCTTGCATGCAGAAGGAATTCATTATTTGAGGATTGCACAGTTTCTACAGAGGTCAGAGCAGTGTGTGAGGTGAGAAACACATAGGTTACCGTTCGATCACCCAGGAGAAACAGTGCAAGGAAATAGGAGGCTTGGAGGACAGAGGAGAAGGCATATGTGTTGTTTATTCTACCTATGAGTAGCAGTGAGGGATTGTACTGAGAGCTAGATAGATTGAGAGCTAAATCTTTGTGTAATCCTGAGATATTTCCACTTGTATGATAATACAGATAATGGGGTTTTAGCTGAGGCTTTCCCCAGAGTATTCTTCTGTGTTTCATGTGTGATTGAATCTTCTTCTTTATTATATGTGTTTTTTTCTGATCTTGCTCAAAATCAATTAAGCTTTCACAAGTTTGATTGTAGAAGTAGATTAGGTATTTTTCTTTAGTACATTGCATAATCAGTTTAATCTACAGTGATACTTTCTACATGGTATTAGAGCAAAGGTGATCAAAGCGGAGAATAGTATACAAAGAAGGGAGAAGTTTGAAGTTTGAAGTTCTTGATTGTAGGTACCAAATTGATTTCTTATCACATCTCAAAGTACACCAATGGAGTTCAATGGCTTGAGGCTCGACTATGCCCCAATGGTAGCTCAATTTACATAGAATGGAAGGATCACATGGAAGCATTATTAGAGGACAATGGTTTGAAGGACTTCATTGATCAAGAAGTCCCCAAGCCAGCAGCATCTAATGCCTACGAATTGGCAAAATGGAAGAAATTTGTGGTGAGAGTGAGGAATGTTCTTCTGGAGGGAGTTCGACACCATATTGTCTCAAGTCTCCATGGGAAGGAGACTCCATTTTCAATGTGGAAGACATTGAAGGATCTATATCAAAACAACAGTGACCAGAGGAAGTTGGCGCTAAAGGACAAGCTTCGGAAAATCAAGTGTGAAAAGGGCGACATGATCTCTACATATCTGAACAAGCTAACCACCTATAGAGATGAGCTTGGATGTGTAGGAATCATGATAGCTGATGATGATATAGTGAGTATTTCTCTCCTTGGTATTCCCAAGAGCTAGCATAGCTACCAAGACTCGGTGAATGGAAGAGAGAAACTTCCAGATTGGGAACGACTGTGGTCAGATCTAATGTAGGAGGAGATTAGGAGAAGCGCCAGAGATGGTTCTTCATCTAAGCATGATGATGAAGAAAATATAGCCTTAGCAAGTAAGGTGAGGAAATGGAATGGAAGGCTACCCATACTCATGGGTCAGACCAAGAGGATTGGGATTCGAGTGAAGAATCTCTACAAGCTGGAGGTAGATTATTGTGTTGCATTGAGTTCCAAAGCAGAATTGGTGGAAAGCCAAGATATTGGCGAGTTATGACATAAACAATTGGGCCACTTGCTTCATGGGGCCTTGAAGATTATGCAGCAGATTTCTACCGGAATTCCCAAAGGTAAACTTAAGCAAGTGAGCACATGCAAAGGTTGTACCTTGGGTAAGTATGCAAAATCTTCCTTTCATGATCGAGACAGTCGAGCTGAATCAATCTTGGAGTGAGTTCATACAGTTGTGTGGGGACCATTCTCGATAGCCTCCACCGCTCAAAAAAGATACTATGTGATTTTCGTTAATGATTTTTCTCGTAGATGCTAGATCTATTTCATGCAGAAGAAGGATCAAACCTTCTCAAGATTTTGTGAGTTCAAATCCTTGGTTGAGAAACAATCAAGAAAGAAGATCAGGGCCTTGTGAAGCAATAATGGTGGAGAGTATGTCTCTCAAGATTTTAAGGACTTTTGTGCAGCAGAAGGAATTAAACGGGAGTTGACGACACCTCATAACCCACAGCAGAATGGGGCGGTTGAGGGGAAGAATTGAACGATTATGGAGGCAGCTTAGGCAATGTTGCATGACCAAGGCCTACCACTTCATTTGTGGGCTAAGGCATGTGGCATAGCAGTTTACTTGCAGAATAGAAGCCCGTGTCTCATACTTGGGATGAAGACACCAGAGGAAGCTTTCTCCGTGAAGAGACTAGATGTGGGTCATTTTAGGATCTTTGGCTCGTTGTTTTATTGCCATGTGACCAAGGATGCCTGGAAGAAGCTAGAGTCGACAGTAGAGTTTGGGATACTTGTGGGGTATGTTAATACTCCCAACAACTATTGAGTGTATTTGCCTACTAGTCAAAGGACAGTGGTTCGCAAAGATCTTAAGTTCGATGAGTTGAAGGCCATGAGAGTTTCCCTTGAGAGGGAGCTCAAGTTGCAGGTAGAGGAGTAATTTTTGTTTCCTAAGGAGGAGGAGCCTCACACTAATACAAAGTAGATGCATGCAGAGGTTTCAATAGTGGATACATCCACTCATGCATAGTCTTCCAGAGAGGGATGGAAATGCACAAGGGAGGCTGACAGATTGTTGATGGATGTGAGAGAGAATGTGGGAGAGCCATCTTCTCAACACAGACAGAGAAGGTCACCTAAGCGGTACACTGGTTACATGGCCCTTGTTGGGGAATGTGTAGAGACCGAACCATCTTCCTTTGAGGAAGCAGTGCAACAGCCAGTTTGGGTTGATGTTATGGTGGAGGAGTATGACTCCATAGTTTGGAACAATGTTTGGGATGTGGTTCCAAGACCGGAGAACAAGTTAGTTGTGAGTTCTCATTGGCTTTACAAGGTAAAGCATGCTGCTGATGGTAGTGTGGAGAAACATAAGGCAAGTTTTTTTGCCCATGGTTTCTCACAAGTCAAGGGGATCGACTATGATGATACTTTTGCTCCTGTAGTAAGGTACTCATCTATCAAATCAATTTTGGCACTATCATCACATATGGGTTGGAAGATCCATCAGATGGATGTGAAGACTACATTCCTCAATGGAAAGATTGAGGAAGAGGTGTACATAGAGCAGCCGGAAGGATTTGAGACCTTCGATTGTGAGTCGCATGTGTGCCGACTCAAGAGAACTTTGTATGGGATGAAGCAAGCACCTCATGCTTGGTACACCATGATCGACAACTACTTCACCAGGTTGGGCTTCACAAGCAGTGAAGTGGATGCGAATTTGTACCACATCATGGTGGAAGGTAAACAGTTGATCATTTTTCTTTATGTTGATAATCTGATATTGACAGGTGATGATTAGTTGATCATGTTTTGAAAGGAAGACCTTACAAGAAAGTTCAAGATGAAAGACATGGGTCTCATGCACTACTTTCTAGGCATGGATGTGTGGCAGAAGGATGGAGAGTTGTTTGTGTCTCAAGGCAAGTATGCCAATGAGATACTCAGGAGATTCCACGTGGAGAAGTGCAAGCCCATGCAGACTCCTCTAACAGGTAACTGGAGGAAGGAGGATGGTACTTCAAGAGAAGTAGTAGAAGCTACTGTGTATCGACAACTTGTGGGTTCATTGATGTACTTAGTGAACACATGACCATATTTGTACCATGCGGTGAACCAGCTGAGTCAAGCTATGGTTTAGCCTACCAAGCTATTTTGGAAGGTAGCAAAGCATTTTTTGAGATACCTCAGAGGCACATCTTAGTATGGACTATCATACAAATGGTTAGAGGGAGTGAAGCTATAGGGCTTCATAGATGCAGATTTGGCAGGGAGTCCATCATATTGGAAGAGCACATCAGGAGGAATTTTCAACCTTGGTTTAGCTACAGTTTCTTGGTACAGCAAGAAATAGAGGTCAGTTGCACTCAACTCAGCAGAGGCTGAATACATTTGCAAGTCATGCAGCATGTGAGGCCATTTGGATGTGGAAAATTTAGTTGGTTTATTTGATCAGAGGATGGATCCAATTGTGATCTATTGTGGTAATTAGAGTTGTATCAAACTCTATGATAATCCAGTATTTCATGATAGGTCCAAGCATACCGAAATTCGGTATCATCATCTAAAAGACTGTGTGGCGAGGAGGATCATGTTCTTGCAGTATATTTCGACCGAGGAGCAAGACGCTGACATTTTGACTAAGGCATTGTTCAAGTGTAAATTTGAGTTCCATAGAGACAGGATCGGGGTGCCAGATAATCCCTTTCTTATTGAGAGGGAGTGTTGAAAATAGCAACAAGAAATGCTAAAAATAGCATTGCTATAGATAGCATTTCAGGATATATTCCAATTTTAATTTGTCCTTGAATTAAAATTCGAATTTAGTCTCACCAATTGTTTGAAAAATAATTAATTAATTCATCTTGAGTTAATTAGTTGGTGAAATTCAAACATGAAGTCTTTGTGAAGACATGCAACAGTTATCCCTTTGATTGAGGAAGTTATCCCTTAATTAAGGAGATAAGGATGAGTTGTATTTGAGTTGTAATTAGTTAGCTTAGTTAACTAAGTTAATTCCAGTTAAGTTAGTTCCAAATAGTTTGTCGAACTAATTGTGAGTTCAGTCAGTTAATGCATGCATGCATCTAGTGTTCTCCAGATAACTGAATATTCTCTCATAAATAACTCATGCATTTTAGTTCAGACAAAGACCCAATTGAGATTAAAGGTAGGTACAATGTACTATTAGTTGTTAGAATATTCCCATGTGAATATCTCTTACATGCAGAAGGAATTCATTTTTTGAGGATTGCGCAATTTCTATAGAGGTCAGAGTAGGGTGTGAGGTGAGAAACACACAAGTTACAGCTAGATCACTCGGGAGAAACAACACAAGGAAATAGGAGGCTTAGAGGATAGAGGAGAAGGCATATGTGTTGTCTATTTTGTCTATGAGCAGCAGTGAGGGATTTTATTGAAATCAACTAAGCTTCCACAAGTTTGATTGTAGAAGTAGATTAAGTATTTTTCTTTAGTACATTGCATAATCATTTTAATCTACAATGAGAATTTCTACATATAGTATCATGTCAAACCCATGAAAAAACTCACCTCATCCACACTCTTAGGAGCTACCCACTCCATGATGGCCCTTATTTTCTCAGGATCTATTGCAATTCCCTCCTTGGAGACAACATGCCCCAAGTAATGTACCTCAATCTGATATAAACTACACTTGGTAATATTAGCATACAAATAACGCTCTCTCCTGCTAAATGTTTGGCATGCTCTTCCTCGTTTTTAGAATATACCATTATATCATCAATGAACACAATAAAAAACTTATCCAAATATGGACGCAACACACTATTCATCAAACACATAAATGTAGTTGGAGCATTGGTTAAGCCAAATGGAACAACAACCAACTCATAATGCCCATACTTGATCCTGAACACAGTCTTGTAAATGTCCTCCTCTTTGATGTGTATCTGATGGTATCTGGATCTCATATCAATCTTCGAGAACATTATTGATCCCTTCAATTGATCGAATAAGTCATCAATCCTTGGCAAAGGGTACTTGTTCTTGTTAATCACTTTGTTCAACTGCTTGCAATCAATGCATAAATTTGAGTGTTCCATATTTCTTCTTTATGAACAATACTAGTGCGCCCCATGGTGATAGACTTGGCCTAATGCATCCCTTATCCAACATTTCCTTCAACTACAATATTAAATCAACCAACTCATGTGTGCTTATCCTATAAGGTGCTTTTGATGTTGGAGTTGACCCTAGCACTAACTCAATAGAAATGTCTACCTCCTTGTGAGGTGGAAACTTTGTAATGTCCTCAAGAAATATATCCTTGGACTATTGTAAAATTGGGTGCCTGGTCAACACATATGCATTCTCAACTTCCTTGCCTTTATCACTAGAAATGTGCACTGCAAATAACTTACACCCTTTCCTGCGACTACACTTTGCTTGCATAGTTGTCACCATCCTAACTGATGTAGCTTTCTTCTTTCCCTGTAAGACTCTAGTTCTCCATTGTCATCAACACACTCAATCGCTTTGTCATAAATATACCTTGGTTCTATGAAGATACAAACATTCCATGCCCAACAACATATTGTATGAAGCCAAAAATAATACATTCAAATGTGTTGCAGTGAGCATACCATTCAAGTCAAATGCACAAGCTCTTACCCAATGACGAACTTGTTTCTTCGTACCTATAGCCAACTACACTAACCAAGACTCTACATGAAATTACTTACTCAAACCACACTTATCAACCAATTCAAGACTAACATAGCTATAATTAGATCCAAGGTCGATCAAAATAGAAATAACTTGATCACAAAGCTTACCATCCATTTCAATGATAAGCGACTAATGCTCTGCCTGTTTGTTATCTAATGTTGTATAGATATATGGAATGCTTTGACCAACATCTCCAATATTTTGTGCCTCCTGCACACTGTATATATTAGGCCTCCCACTCTTGTACTGTGGATAATCCCTCCTACGATGATCTCCTCAACAAGTCCAACATTGCACGAGCTCCTTATTCTGCTTCTCATATCTGTGTCTCTATCCTCTATTTGATGCATTGAACGTCTGAAGTGGTGCAACATTCTCCTTGTTACATGAATCTTGTGGTCTTACTCACTTCTTGTCCCATTTTCCTTTGTTCTTTGCATTAACTCTCCAATCTGTCTTTGTCTTAGTTTGGTGCTTTGATTGTTCATAAAAATTCTTCATTTTTCGGATGGCCTCCTCCAATGATCTAGGCTCGTTGAACTCAATCATGTCTTTGAATCCAAATGGTAGCTCACTAACGAATATCTGAATCTTATCCTTCTCCTCCTTGAGGTAAGGCACATACCTCAACAACTCCAAGAATCTGCTAGTGTACTCATCATCTGTCATGGATCCCATATTTAGCTCATAAAATTCATTCGCCCTGTCATCAAAGTATCTTTCCAACAAATAATTCTTCTTGAATAGCTACTCAAACTCACTCCAAGTCAAATCATCCTCATTTATACCTCTGACATTCTTCAATCTTCCCACCAAATGTTTGATTTTCCTTTGAGACTGAATGTAGCCATCTAGCTTTCATGTTTTCTAAATAATCATGCAATCTTAATAACTTATTAATTCCTAGCAACCATGCCTCTACGTCTTGCGATTTCTTTACCTCTCCATCAAAATTAGGGGGCTTTGCTTTCTTAAACTCTTCTAGAAAATACCCCTTATCACTCCTCCTGTAAGGATGATACAGATGATGATCATATTGCTTATCTGAATCAGAACTACAATCATATCTGCGTCTATCCCTTCTCCTATCTAGAGTGTCCAACAATATACCATCTTTGGTTGTATCATCTCTATCTGATCAATGACCACCATGCGATCTACTACCATATACCACATTAGTTCTATCCTCCTACTCTAAAGCGTCCCTGTCACTACAAATCCGACAAGTTCTGAAGTAAGACTACATTTACCTCTGCTAACTTTTCCTGTGCATGTATGATTATGTCATTATTTTCCTTATAACTCCTTATTCCTTCCTTTAAAATTCTCAGTGTCAGTTCCAAGTCAGAAGAGTTCCCAACACCATACTTCTCTTCGAATTCATAGGGAGAGTCTTTGTAGTCAACCATCTTGCTAGCCATTTGATATTTCTTCCTACAAGGTATATCATGTCAACTAAACCAAATCACATTAAACCAACGTACCTTAGTATAGTTCATGGAGAATACCTCATCTTCAAGATCAACAAATCAATGTGATAAATGCATAACATAATCATAACAACATATAGAAACATAAAACATAATATTATGACCATGCAATCGTCATTCTAGCTAGGGTCTAATCATCAATGCATGAACTCAACAACAACACACACCACAACCTCATGCATAACAACCACCATCATGATGTCACTATATACTTGACCACATGAAAACATGAACATGCATAAGCGATGCATAACCATCCGCACATATGCCTAAACACATATGACTAAGCATGAATGAACAATATTTGAAATCAAACCTGCAAGAATGATACACGCAACCAAGCATACAAGAATGTAATCAAACATGCAAGAATGTAACCAAGCATACTACAACCATACATGTAAGTGACATAAATCGACATGTAACCAGTCGTACTATTATGCTCTTGACCTGCGAGAAGATTCCATAATACCAAATATGTGAAGAAATATACCCAAAATACAGAACAATAAGTAATAACAGCATTTATTTTATTATTTAGAACGAAAAGCAATGTTCACTTGCCTCTTCGAGGGGGCAACGTCTAATAGATCTGGGCTCAATTACAAAATAAGACACGATGCTCCTCAAGGGAAGTCTCTATCCTTTATATAGGATTCATACATGTAATACCATGGGTCAGTACCATGGTTCTTATTAATACCATCTGTCTAATACCATGGCCCATTTGCAACTAACCGTGGTCCCTTCTTTAAAGGTGGGTCATACAATTACAATTATTAATATGGGCTTTATTGACTCTTTAACTAACTATAACTATGACTCGACCCTATTACGTAAATTAGGGGGTTAGGGTTGGACCCTAACATGCCCTCCCCCATAAAAATAGCCTTGTTCTCAAGGCTGAAGTTGCGGAAACTACTGAAGACTACTGGTTGGTTCCCAGGTCAAATCTTCTGGAGAGGTGTCTTTCCACTTGACGAGAACTTCCTTGATCATGCGACTGCGCAGGTGTCATTCTCGCGTATAAAGAACCTATTCAGGTTGGAGCCAGATTGAACCTTCTTCATCCAATTCCGGTAGACGGGTTTGGATTCTGCAACGGTTCCCAACCACTTTCTTCAGGCATGAGACAAGGAAGATGGGATGGATTTTTGCAATGGGTGGCAAGGCTAGCTTGTAGGATACTTCTCCGATGCGCTGAAGTATTTGATACGGTCCGTAGAATTTTGGAGATAATTTCTAACAACCCTTGTCTTTGAGTGATGTTTGCTTATATGGTTGCAGCCTCAAGAATACCTGATCCCCTTCTTGAAATTTGCGCTCTGAAAGATGTTGGTCTGCCTGTTGCTTCATGCGATTTTGAGCTTGATGGAGATTCTCTTTGAGGTAGGCCAAAATGGTTGCACGGTTTTGTAGGAGTTGATCCACTGCTTGTACCTTCGAGCATCCCTGGATATAAGAAGTAGGTGAAGGAGAAAGTTGACCATAAACTGCTTCATATGGAGTCATTTTGGTGGTGGCGTGATATTTAGTATTATACCACCATTCAGCCAGAGGTAACCACTGTACCCATAGATGTTTCTTTTCTAAAGTAAAACACCTAAGGTAGGTCTCTAGACATTTGTTGACTGCTTAAGTTTGACCATCAATTTGGGGATGATAGGAAGTACTAAGTTGTAGTTGGGTACCTTGTAACCTAAAGAGTTCCTGCCAAAAGTTACTGGTGAAGATCAAGTCACGATTAGACACAATGGAAGTGGGCATGCCATGCAATTTGAAGATATGGTCCATGAAAGATTGAGCCACAAAAGCTGGTGTAAAAGGGTGGGGTAGGATGCAAAAATGAGCATACTTAGAAATTCTATCCACAACCACCAGGGTGACTGACTTGTTGCCTGACTTCGGAAGATATGCAATGAAATCCATAGAAACCTCCCTCCAGATTGAGGCAGGGATGGGAAATGGTTGTAATGTGCCTGGGGATTTGATTTTTTCTCCTTTGTGGCGTTGACACACATCACACTCCGCTACAAAATTAAGAATATCCTTTTTCATGCCTGTCCAAAAGAATGAACGTCGAGTGCGAGCATAAGTCTTATGAAAGACTGAATGGCCTACAGTGGGAGATGAGTGCAACTATGCCAAAATGCGACGTTTGAGGGTGGATGTTGTGCATG
>Ga0181469_100807_pt1 | contig 11944 bp, 11 predicted proteins | sample InSIn2SAF170_2_FD_119081 | JGI IMG/M metagenome (GOLD analysis project Ga0181469, IMG submission 119081) | Clean room microbial communities from NASA Spacecraft Assembly Facility at Jet Propulsion Laboratory, Pasadena, California, USA -... ... | reverse complement strand
AAGGTTCACAGTACGATACCAAGCGCATTTCCGCTCTTTCCAAGAAGTTGAGCGATGGTCTCCTCGCCATGGAACACACCACACTCAACGGTTCCCCCGAGTTCCACTACCCTGGTTGCGTCAACGTCTCCTTCGCCTACGTCGAGGGTGAATCCCTTCTCATGGCCCTCAAGGATATCGCTCTTTCATCCGGTTCCGCCTGCACATCCGCCTCGCTCGAGCCATCATACGTTCTCCGTGCCCTTGGCAGCAGTGACGAGAGCGCTCACAGCAGTATCCGCTTCGGTATTGGCCGCTTCACCACCGACGCCGAGATCGATTACGTTCTCAAGGCTGTGCAAGAGCGTGTCGCTTTCTTGCGTGAGCTCAGTCCTCTGTGGGAGCTGGTGCAGGAGGGTGTCGACCTCAACACTATTGAGTGGAGTGGTCACTAAGCGTCTCGAGATGAGATGATGTACAGTCTAAAAATTTCCTTCCATGGCGTTGCGCATTTTCTTGTTTGGATTGGGGAGATTTTCTTGAGCATACCCGACACGACACACACTTTTGTATTTTTAATCAAAGTCATGATGAACCACAAAAACCTTATACTCAATGTTCAGACATGATGTACATACTTCCTTCCCCACAGATCAGGTCCTTGTCACACGTATACACAGACCACTCTCACCGCATGTTCTGCGAACAGCAACAGCAAACTTCGATACCCTCTACCTATTGTCTGGTGCTGCTGATCGGAGAAGGGAAGGAGAAGAGAAAAAAACAGGTTTGTGATGCTTGGTAACTTGTCGCAGAACATGTTTGAATATAATTGACCATATCATCAACGACGACAAAGACTGTCCCTTGTTTCTGACTTACTTGGTTGTTGTCACTTGGTCGGTTCATGTAGCACATCCGAGTATTGCACTTGCAAAAGGGTTAGAGGTCGGTTCAACACGTTTGTTTTTCCATCTTCTCTTTCTCTTCCTTCAACTCTGTCGTACTTACAGGCCATCTTTGACATCTTCATCTCTGTCCGAGGTAAACACATCATCCGCAGTCATCCGAACAGTTTACTTTGACGTGTGTGTTTCAGGCATCCCAAGCCTTCTTCGAGTCGTGAGAGTTTACATGTCCCAAACCCGAAGTTGTGGATTTCAGGCCGCCCACAGTTGGACCTTGGGAGAGTTCCACGTGCCGCTGACAGGCCTGACATGAGATGTGACATGGGTTTCGTCCTTATGACCGAAAAGTATGCATGATGTTCTCCGCGGAGAGAGAGGGTTTATAGAGGTTACATGTCATGAGGACCTGACAAGGCTCAAAGCAAGATAGGAGAGGATAAGAAGTGATATGGACAAAAACAACTGGAAAGAAGAAAAAGGTAAATGGGTTTGTATTATGTCATCGAATAAGTCTAGAAAGATGGGTTTCTTTCTTCCAGAACCGAGTCCTGCTGTTTTTCATGTTCTTCCCACATAGGTATTGAGCACAAAGAAGGTCCGGACATTGTGCGCAAAAGATAATCTCGGCATTACATCAAACAATTTAGCTGGAACCAGTGAGCTGGGCAACCATGTACTTGGTGCCCATGCTCTGCACGCTGCTAGAGTAAGGGTAAGACAAGTGCTGAGCGTTGATGCCATAACCGTGAGTGGTGTCGCAAACACCATCGCCGTAAGCGCAGACATCCATAGTCTTGGGGACCCAAGCAGCGGGGATACCACCGAGGATGGCAGAGAGACCGTTGACGTTCTTGGTGGTGGTGCCGCCGTTGGCGTCGACATTGCAAGCGAGGCCGGAACGGTGCTCTGGGTCGCCGATGAGGAAGACTCCCTTGACGGCGTCCATGTTGGCGCCGGTGAGCTTGGGCATGGCGTTCACGGTTGCGGCGGCGCCTTGGGAGTAGCCTTGGAGGATGAAGCACATGTTGGGGTTGGTGCGGAGGGAAGACTGGACCTTGTTGACAATCTGGATTTGATATTAGTCGGATTTTCGAGGATAACATGATCAGATGGATGTCACTTACGTCTTGGGTACCGAGGGCGGAGTTCTGGCTGGCGTCTGCGAGGTAGACGGTGTTGTAGACGGTACCGCCGGGGACCTGGGCAAGGGTCTGCTGGTTCATGGTGCGGAATCCAGCAGAGGGGCCCTGGACTTCACCGGTACCACGGGTGGAGATGATGGTGTACTGGGAGCAGGCTGCACGCTTCTCGATGGGGTTGGCAACAGCACCTGCAGCGAGGAAGACGCTGAGGAGAGCACCCTTGAGGCTGATGTCGGAGAACATATTGGTGGTAAAGAAGTGTGAAAGAAAGAGTGGTGTGGAGCGAAGGTGTTGAAGAGCTGAAGATGCTGGATGATTGAGAGAGTTGACGACTGAGGATGCAGACCTTCTTATATGCATACCTCGATGCCTGCTGTGATTCACCTACTGCTCATCGCCCGAGGCCAAACACCAACACCCCGTCACACGGGCGAGGCCATGAATCAGACGCCATGGTGGATAATGTCCAAGAGCTGTACCATACCTCCACAAAAAGGTCATTGCTTTGAAGCCGGCCTTGCGACTACGCCCTGCAAATACCATGATCATCCATGACTAGTATGTTGACAACTTTAAATCTGGTTTCAGGCTTCTGCAGGTGGAAGTCTTCGGATGCCCTGTAACGGGCAGGCGTGGGCCAAGAGAGTGTACTGAAGCTGAGGTTCGATCAAAGCTTTTAGGCGAAGGTCGTCGATTAACGCCACAACTGACATGTCGCTGTCGTTCTAGGAACATTCTCCGCACACCCGAAAGAACAGAAGTCGCGCACACCTACACAAAATCAGCATCGACGACCGACGCAAAACTCAAAGCCGAAACCGCTGCGCCGCTCCCAGATTTGAGTTACGTCCGACTGCTGACATCCTTCTATTTCGATCTTCCACAAGGAAAGTGATTTGCATCCATTCACAATGATTGGTAGATATGTCAGGCCGTGGTGATCGCATCGCTTAGGCACGTCAGTTGACGAATACTGAATCAGTATACCGAGGCAACAGATCGAAACCGAGGGACGCAAAGGCATGGCAGGCGGGCAGGGCCTGTCAGTATATACTGCAAGAGTGAAATGCTGCAACAAAAAGACAAGTCATGTGTGTTGTCATGAACGATTGCTGTGTGTCACCACAGATGCAACGGTCAAGAAGCGGTCTGAAAGCCATGCATGTGTAAAGCGTATAACCCTTGGGCATGCGAAGGGGAAAGGAAACAGGAGATTCAACACTTACATCCATTTCTTCCTTGGCGATTCTGGCAGCCTCACCAAAACCAATGACGAGAGGAGGAGCAATGGTTCCACTTCTCAAACCTCTCTCCTGGCCACCACCGCTGATGATGGGGTCGAGTCTGACACGCGGTCTTCTGCGAACGTAGCAAGCACCAATACCCTTGGGACCGTAAATCTTGTGACCAGAGATGGACATGAGATCGATGTTGAGCTTGTTGACGTCGAGGGGAATCTTGCCGACAGCCTGAGCAGCATCTGTGTGGAAGAAAATCTTCTTTGATCTGCAGAGCTTGCCAATCTCCTCCATGGGCTGGACAACACCAATCTCGTTGTTGACAGTCATGATCGAAACGAGCATGGTCTCCGGGCGCATGGCAGCTTCCAGCTCCTTCATGTCGACTCTGCCGTCTGACTGGACGGGCAAGTATGTAATCTCGAAACCTTCATCCTGCAAGTGACGACAGCTGTCGAGGACACACTTGTGCTCAGTCTGGCAGGTGATGATGTGGTTCTTCTTTCCACCGCGCTTGAAGAAGCGGGCGACACCCTTGATGCTCATGTTGTTACTCTCGGTGGCTCCGGAGGTGAAGATGATTTCCTTGGGGTCGGCGCCGATCAGGCTGGCGATATGGGCTCTGGCTTGCTCGACGGCAGAGTCGGTCTCCCATCCGTAGGCGTGGGTTCGCGAGTGAGGGTTGCCGTAAAGACCGGTGAAGAAGGGCAACATAGCATCCAGCACTCTGGGATCGGTGGGAGTGGTTGCTTGAGCATCGAGGTAGATGGGGCGAGTTCCTTGATCCATGACGGTTGCTTGTTTGAGGATTCCAGCGGCGGGACTCATCATGGCATCGGCGCCCATACCGGTCGTGGGCATGGTAGCATTCTTGGGCTTGATGCCAGTCTCGGCGAGGAAGGCCTTCTGGTCGGCCTTGATGGTGGATTCGACATTGATAGTGGCGTTCTTGGGCGAGGTCTCGGAAACATATGAACGGGTGGCGGCAATGCGCGACGAAAGAAGGCGAGGGCGGTAGGTGGTCGAAAGGCGTCTTGAAGACTGGTGGAGGGCCTGCCTCGCGACTGAAGGAAACGACGACGACATTTTGAGTGAATTAGGTGTGCAAAATGTTGGAATCAGCAGATGTCACACCAGATGCGACTGACAATGACTTTTGCGAAGGCGGGAGCGATGGAGCTGCATGCTTGGCGCTTTGCTGAGTAAAGAGCTCGGAGCAGCGCCCCTCAGCTTCGGCCGAGCCTTTTGCATTATTGTCGCCATGCGAGGAAAGAGCCACCGTGGAGCTTCAAAGCACTGGCAGTCGGCAAGTCTTGATGCCGGTCGAGGGGTCCGATTTCCAGAAAATGACATAGTCGGCGTCGATGCCAAGCACCGAGCCAAAGGCACCAAGAAACGTTTTTGGATGATGCGGCCGGATGAGCAAGGCCGAAGACGTGTGCGAGTAGACACGCTCCTCTTCTGCTTCCTGCTCTATTCATCCTGATAGCAATCATCATCTCCCGTCGGGTAGCACACGCAACTGTAGCAACCGGACGTGTGCATATCACAAACAAAGCCGCATCGTCAGCCACAGCACGCCCATCACTTCCCCAAGATCGACGCCTCGAATCTCATAGCCAAGCCCGACCTGCGCCCCATCTGGATCCGTGTCTACCGCAGTTTGACACCAACATCTTAGGCACCATCAGAAAGTCACTCCTGCTCTCCACCAGCTCTTACTCTCCTCACACTCCTACCAACATTTTGATCCACCTGCGACCCGCCTCTACGGCCTGACCAACCTACAATACCGCCAGAATGAGTTGGAAAGGCTTCACCAAGAGCGTCACTCGCGTATGTTGTCATGACGAGCACATGCAGCCCCAATGCTGACTCTCCTCCAGGCTCCGCAGCAGTTCAAGCAAAAGTTCAACATGGGAGAAATCACAAAGGATCCCGTCTATGTTGATGCCGAACGTCGCTTCGCCGAGCTAGAAACCGAGACGAAACGCCTGCACGACGAATCCGAAAAGTACTTCAAGTCGATCAACGGCATGCTGGACCACCAGATCGAGTTCTCAAAAGCCTGCGCCGACCTGTACAAGCCCATCTCTGGTCGTGCCTCGGACCCCAGCTCGTACGTTGTTGATGGCAACCCCGAGGGCATTCGCGCCTGCGAGGAATACGAAGCAATTGTCAAGGACCTCAAGGAGTCGCTACAGCCCGAACTGGAGATGATCGAATCCCGTATTGTACGACCGGCAGACGAGCTTCTCGAAATCATCAAGCAGGTCCGCAAATCAGCCGTCAAGCGCGACCACAAGCAACTCGACTACGACCGTCACCGAGCCACACTTAAGAAGTTGCAGGACAAGAAAGACAAGACGCTCAAGGACGAAAAGGCCCTGTACAAGGCCGAGAACGAGGTCGAGGTTTCGACTCAGGACTACAACTATTTCAACGACCTGCTCAAGACGGAGCTGCCCGAATTGTTCCGCCTCGAGCGCGAGTTCATTCTTCCTCTTTTCCAGTCTTTCTACTACATGCAGCTGAACGTCTTTTATACATTGCACGAGCGCATGCAGAGTATTGATATTGGATATTTCAACCTGACTCTGGACATTGAAGCCGCCTTTGAGGAGAAGCGTGGAGAAATCCAACAACAAGCCGAGGCTCTGACAATTGTGCACTTCAAGACCAAGGGGTTGGGTCGTCCTGCTGGCAGCAAGTACGGTAGATTGGCAATCGAGGGCAAGCCCAAGCCTTCACCTCCTGGACTTGCATCTTCTACCGCGCAGCTGTCCATCACGGATGGCGGCGCAACCTCTCCTCCGCCCTACTCGGCTGGCGCAGCATCTCCCCAACTTGGGTCCATGTCAGCAATCGCAAAGAGCAAGCCTCCACCACCAAAGCCCAAGCCTTCGAGATTCAGCGGCGTTCCCCAAGCGGAAATGTGTACGGCATTGTACGACTACGAAGCTCAAGCAGAAGGCGATCTTAGTTTCAGCGCCGGTGAGACAATCGAGATTGTGCAGCGTACAGCGAACGAGAATGAGTGGTGGATTGGAAAGACTGGCGGAAGACAAGGACAATTCCCTGGTATGTGTATGCGACATGATTATGCCGAAGCAAGTTACTGACTGTTGCACAGGCAACTACGTGCAGCTCAACGTATAGAATGACAGACGACGACGTGGAAGCACTATACCATAATGTGTAGCAACAGCGATATGACATGCAGGATATCATTTGCGATTGTTTCTAAACAGGCGAACGAGTAGAGGTCAACCCAAGTACAGAATGGAGTTGGCGATATTGATTGATTGTTCTGTTCGATGTCAGGAAAGCGTGAGTGATGTCGAGATTACCATGTGATTAGCCTGCGACAAACGCATTGAATGAAAAGGTCGAATTCTGAACTATTTAATATGTTTGGCGAGCTCGTCAAGCTTGTCTTGGTTGCGACGCGGTCGGGCGCGTCTACCGCATCGTCGCAGCTTGTCGGCAAACCGTCACCTTTTCCTCGCCATGCCCCAACGCAGCCATGCCGAGGTTTGTGACCATGATGCAGCTTTTGTTCGTGGCTTTACTAATGTCGGCAATGTTGTAGAGAAATCATCACACTTCAAGCCGGCCAATGCGGCAATAGCGGTTTGTTTCTCTTCCCCTCTTCTCTTTCACATGGGCACTTCTAACGCGTGCACTCGTTGCAGTGGGCTCACAATTCTGGCAACAACTGTGTCAGGAACATGGAATCAACCGCGATGGCAACCTCGAGGACTTTGCGACCGAAGGCGGTGACCGCAAGGATGTCTTCTTCTACCAGTCCGACGATACGCGCTACATCCCACGCGCCATCCTGATGGATCTCGAGCCGAGAGTAAGACCCTACGCAACTCGCACTCTTCTCCCTCAGCAACAAGCTGACGCTCGCAACAGGTCATCAACGGAATCCAGACGGGCCCCTACAAGAACATCTACAATCCCGAAAACTTCTACATCCACAGCGGCGGCACCGGAGCTGGAAACAATTGGGCCGCCGGTTACTCGATGGGCGAAACAGTCCAAGAGGAGGTCCTGGACATGATCGATCGCGAAGCAGACGGCAGCGACAGTCTCGAGGGCTTCATGCTATTGCACTCGATCGCCGGTGGCACAGGCTCAGGACTGGGCTCGTACCTACTCGAACGCCTCAACGACCGCTTTCCCAAGAAGCTGATCCAGACATACTCGGTCTTTCCGGATACCGTACAATCGGGCGATGTCGTTGTCCAACCCTACAACTCACTGCTGTCCATGAAGAGACTCACACAACAAGCCGACAGTGTCATCGTGCTTGACAACGGCGCGCTATCACGAATTGCTGCAGACACGCTCCACGTCCAAGAGCCTTCCTTCCAACAAACGAATCAACTCGTCAGCACAGTCATGTCTGCCTCTACAACGACACTTCGCTACCCAGGCTACATGCACAACGATCTGGTCGGCATTGTCGCCTCTCTAATCCCCACCCCTCGCTGCCACTTCCTGCAAACAAGCTACACACCCTTCACAGGAGAGAACGTCGAAGCCGCAAAGACTGTCAGAAGAACTACCGTCCTGGAAGTCATGAGGAGATTGCTGCAGCCCAAGAACAGAATGGTCTCGTCGAACCCGGGAAAGAACAGTTGCTACATCAGTATCCTCAACATCATCATGGGCGAAGCCGACCCTACTGATGTTAGTCGCCCTCTCCCTCTTCCCTTCCTTCCTTTCTCTGGAACGTGAAGCTAACTCAAGTCTTACAGGTCCACAAATCCCTCCTCCGCATCCGCGAACGTCGCCTCGCAACCTTCATTCCGTGGGGCCCTGCCTCGATCCAAGTCGCCCTGACCCGTACTTCTCCCTACACAACCACCGCTCACACCCCTCGCGTCTCCGGACTGATGCTAGCCAACCACACCGGCATCGCCACCCTCTTCAAACGCATCGTGTTCCAGTACGACAGACTCAGAAAAAGAAATGCTTTTCTCGAACAATATAAAAGGGAAGATGCTTTTAGGGATGGGCTTGGAGAGTTTGACGATGCGAGGGAGGTTGTCATGGATTTGGTAAGGGAGTATGAGGATGCCGAGAAGGAAACGTATCTGTCAGGGCCGACGGGGCCGGTCGAGAGTGAGGAGAAGGATGGAAGGACTGACGGTATCAGGTGATTGTTGCTAGGGTCGAGGCGTTTATGGAGTCGACATGACGGTATGGGCATGCACTGGCGTTCTTCGAGAGGTGATTGAAGAGGACAAGACAAGGAGACCGAGGTTGCATGGGGGAAGAATTACTGGGGGGCCCCAACAATGAAGTCGCAAGATGCCAACAAATGAACAAAATGCATTACAAAGGACACCACAATCACCAGTTTTGCCACCCCTACTTTCCTTTCCAAAAGCTCGAACCCATAAAAGGCTTTGCTTGTCCTGACTCTTGTACTCTACTCCTCTGTCACAATGTCTCGTGTAGTGTAAAATTCGGGCATGGGAAATCATATAATGGGATTGGGGGTTTATTGCTCGGCCAATACTCGTTTCAAGTCTTGTAGTGTCTAGGCAATCTGGGCTCGCCGTCTTCGTACGGGATACCGGCTCCCTCTCTCGCCAAATCATTGATCCATGCTCCATTAGTCTCCAGCTTCTTGCCTTGCTCCGCTGTCATCGTGTCCGCCAGGTAGAGCCAAGAGAGCATGTTTCCCACAGTGCTGACTTCGTCACTGACATGGCTGGCGGCATACTTGCTCATCTCCGAATACAAGTCCCTGTCGGTAAAGAGGTCATACATATACTCGGCCACCTTTTTGTAATCGCCAGTGTCTACAAGATACCCGGATTTGCCATGCTCAATCTGCAGTGGGATGCCACCGGCTTTTGTCGCAATGACAGGAACGCCCTTGTGCAACGCTTCCGAAACCTTTACTTCGAAGCCTTCGCGAGTGGAAAGTTGGAGGCAGATCTTTGCATTACTCATCAACACGTTCAACTCTTGATCGATGGGTCCGAGCCGCATGACGGAGATATCCTGAGCAAATTCGGAGAAATCGTTTTCGATTAGTTCCATGGTGTGGTCGAAGATGGCCGAGGCGTCGGGGTCGTCTATGCTGCTGTGACCGGCGATGCAGAGTTGAGGTGTTTGGTCGGCGGGAGTGTCTTTGTAGTATCTCTTGCGTAGTTCGCCATAGGAGCGGATGACAGTGTCGACGCCTTTGCTGGGGTCGAAACGGGCGATTTGCACAATGTAGTCGCGAGCGGGAAAGGCGAGTTGAGGCTGACATGCCTCGAGGGCGTGCGCGTTGTAATTGCGGAAATAGTATTGGGAATCTTCGGGGCCGAGTTCTTTGTTTAAACCATCGAGCCAATCTGTGGTTATTGTGTTGGATGAATATTCTTCGGTGTGAAGGGTACAATAAAAAGAGACGTAAGGATGCAGGACTTGAAACACTCACCGGTGGTCGCAGGCAAGTATGCCACTTTCTGGGGCTCGACAACCTTGGGTACGAAGTCGCTGACAGGATGAGCGATAAACATGTCAGCTTCCTTGACTCTGGAGTACAGCCAGTGGAAGACTTCCGCAGTTGGGCTGTCAGGTTCACCATCAACCAGATCTGATCGAACTTGGATATGAGAGCGGAATAGCACAGGACGGTTTGGCTCAACCTCCTTTGCCAAAGGTATAACATCAGGCATCTGAGGGTCATCGACGAAGAGGATGTGAGCGCCACCGTCTTCGATCTTGGCCAATGGTCCTTTCTTGCGCAGCCAATCACGTTTAGCAGTGCTGTACATCCAATTCTTGATGGTCTCGATTTGCTCGTCGGTCAGTCGTTCCTTGGGATCGGCAACACCTTGCAGGATATTGTGGTTTGTTTTTGTGATGCGAAAGACCTCGTTCTTTGGTCGAGGAACATACCTTGGAGAGGGTGTCAGAGTGATACTTGAGATTGTCCGATTGCTGAACTCACCACTTCATCTCGATACCAAGAAGACGGGCAAGTCTGATCAAAGCATGTCTCATAAGTGCAACACCGCCTCCTTGAGGGGTAGCGCTCACAAATGCCATCCTGATACCGTGCTTCTTGAGACGTTCTGCATAATGCATGGTAGCGTCCCATGTAGTCTTGCCAACAGTGTTACGGTACTGCTCCAGTGTACAAAGCATGGCATGACCTGCAGCGTCGACCGAGACTTCATTCAAGAAGCCAACCTGGAGAAGAGGTTGTTTCTGAGGACCATACATACTAACTTGCGTTAGTAGAGAGACACTGATGGCAGGAGGCATTGACATACCCAACACATTTCCTGGCCATAGCATCGGCCTCTTCGTCGACATCGACCTCTTCTTCCTTGACATGGTCACTCTCGACAATATTTCTCTCAAACTCCAAAGTGGGAATGTCGAGTTCGGTCCACATTCTAGCAGGAAGGTCGGGGGAGATTTCGCGTGCAGCTTTTGAGATGCCGGCTCCAAGGTACTTGTAGTGGTGCACATCTTGGTAGTTCTTCACCCTCATGATCACATAGTCCGAGAAGGCCTTGGCTGCATTACCTTTTGCCTCGATGCAATGTACTGCAAAGTCCATACTGTATGTGCCATCGTGAGCGCAAAAGCCTACTTCAATCTTGTCATTTGGTCTCTTGGTTGCTGCAACACCAAAGAAGATTTCCTTTCCATTGGTCAATATTGAGATTCATGGTGTTGGTTGCCGGTATGGTGGATCTCACTTGTGGTTGTTCATCTATGGGTTTGCCCGTCTTCCGAGCTCTTTCCAGCCGCTGGGTGTGGCTTCGAGGACGTTTTGCTTGGAAGTCGTGGTGTACTTCCGGGCCTTGGTCCGTCATGATGGCTGGGAACGGGAAGTGTGGTTGATGTATCTGTTTTTTTAGATATTGGGCGGCAGAGTCTGATGTGGAAAATGGAATTTCACCGAGTTGATTGACAAACGCGAGTGCAAGTCCAACCAAGAAACTTGTATTGAGTACTGCTGCATTCATGGGATCCGAAACCCACCTTGCTGGGTTGACCTATGATTATCCGGTGACGCGTGAACAGCTCATGTCACTTGATGTCTACGCGGACCTTCCGGGGCTCCCGCCGACGTGTGTCTGTAGTCCAACTTCAACTTCATACCGACGGTGAGCATCTCGTGAAGCTGAAGCTGGACTCTCTGCAGACATTTCGCGGACTTTAATTGATGACATTCTTCTATGTTATTTCCGCATCCCGTGTTGTTAAATGCGTGTGACGGCCAGTTTGAGATGTGTCGGTGACCGAGAGCCACTGACGGAATGGTCCCTCTGAATGTCTCGCGCGGGACATGCCGAGCTGAAACGTCTTCACTGTTGCACGAGTCGCTTTATCCGCGGAATCTGAACAGGTACAGGCTGTCACAAGGAGACCTTGTCTCCCGTTCTGACACGCCGACACAAGTATAATGTCACAAGCACAGTTTGAAGAAGAGGCTCTTTCCTGTATCTTGCTTTCGTCGGACATTTGTTTTGCTCAAACGTGGGTGGTGCGTGGCATCAGGCAAAGTTTCCCAATCCTTCCCGTCCCGTGTTTTGTGATGCTCAGCTGCCGGAGGTCAAAGCCATGTTGAATCCTTCGACCGCCATACGCATTCCTGTAATCAGCTACAAAGGGATCTCCATGACAAGATTGAAGTAGGCTTTTG
>Ga0181469_100074_pt1 | contig 11945 bp, 6 predicted proteins | sample InSIn2SAF170_2_FD_119081 | JGI IMG/M metagenome (GOLD analysis project Ga0181469, IMG submission 119081) | Clean room microbial communities from NASA Spacecraft Assembly Facility at Jet Propulsion Laboratory, Pasadena, California, USA -... ... | reverse complement strand
CGAATATCAGGCGAAGCTTTAAGTGCCTCAAGAGCTACAAGGGTGGCTTGAGAGACTTGAGAGAATGCCTCCTTGATCGGTCCAGGGACATTGTTGACAGCTGTGAAAGTATTCGTACCTTGCCAGTCAAAATATCCTCTTGCGATATTACCAAGCGCCATGATATCATGGTGGACCTGAAGACACGCTTGTTTGTTGGTTTGTGCAAGGACAAGGTTGTTCTCAATGTCGGTGAATATAGGCTGCATGACTATTTCAGCATATTGAATCTGCTTATCTGGCGGCACATTGCTTGTGCTGATTATGCAACCAATAGTTTCGAATAAATAGAGCTGACTGTTGAAAGTGCTGTCACTAGCTTCCTCATCTGACTCGTCCTCATCACGACTCTGTGGCATCTCCGCTCGAATAGTTAGAAGATCTTGCAGGTTTGGTACGACTGAATCCGCGACTGGACCAACATTATGGCGTTGTTGTTTGACGAACCGCTGCAGAAGATACCAGGATCGTAGCTTGACTCGCAGATTACGACTATGTGCAAGCTGTAGAAAATTCTGTAGAACGGTTGGGACAAATTCCGAATGCTTCTCGAAAAAGCTGGAGTATCTCACACAGATCTCCATATATTGGACTTGAATTCCTGGTACAGGATAATTGCCTGTGTTGGATTGTACCATAAGCAACATCATTCGAACAAGCCGCTCGGCAGCTGGGGAATTAGGTTTGTTTTTCTGGTATAGACCGCCGCTCTTTACGGCAAGGTCTCCTAACAAGTACATCTCGTGCAATGCAAGGTCCAGATCTCTCCAATTTACTTGTTGTCCATTGGTTTGCAATCCTTCGAAGGTGTTGTTGACAAGAGCAGATACGGCATCGATGTATAGCTGCTCGTCCGTTGCAGCAATAGATGCCTGCAGGTTGGCAAGCTTCTTCCGTAGCTCCTGGAACTCTGCTTCTTCTGTGTTGTCTCCATCGTTCTCGTCATCGAATTCGGCATACTCGTCGACTCTCGATTTGCTGAATATTGCCTGCAAGATGGGCAAGAGGATGGTTGTACGCTGAGATACAAACTCATCACCTTGGAAAGCTCTGCGGAGGAAGGACAGGACGTCTGTCATAGCCGGCAGGACGTGCGTGCAGACATCATCGTACTCGTCGGAGAAGTATCGTAATAACTGAGGAAGGAATGAACGTAGCATGCTCTCCGCTTTCCGCCAGGTTTGTGAATCTTGCTGTTCATTCTCCAGAGCTCGCACAATGTCAAGGACAATAGCATTGACCAGCTTTGCCACGTACTCTGCTAGATCAACATCATAAGAAGAGTGCTTGACATGTGACAGAATGGGCCATGCTGAAAGTCTCTCGACAATCGACTGCACACCAATAAACTCTATCATATTGATTTTGTCAATTGAAGACATTTTCTTGCTCACAATCTCAGTCAAGGCCTCTAGAGCGGTATCTCTTGCACGCTCTTCCTCGTATTTGATGTCGGATACGCTTTGTTGTTCGACTTGTTGGGAGATAAGCTGAAGCATGGGTTGGTTCACAATCAAGGAGATATCGATCCAGCTGACCCACCTAGATATGCCCATCATGCTCAGTTCTCCAACAGTGCCTTGAGTAATGCCCCACTGACTGAGTATTTCCTGCCATGCCTGCGCAATTTTATTCACGTCTCTTGCCCGCACGAGATCTTTGAGGGTATTAGCTCTGTCCTGCTCCTCTCGTGATCTAGCCTGAAGCTGATCACCTATCTCATCATGGACGGAGTTGACAACTCTCAGGTAGAATGCGACACCTATGAGGTTGTCTCGTCTTCCTGGAGTGGCGGATGTCAGGTTGAGAAGGTCATCAAAGAATGTTGGCCAGACAGAATCATAAAGCGCACAGAAAATAGACGTTATGGTTTGAGCAATCTTGTTCTCAATGGTCGAGCTGTCTGGTGCAAGCCTCACACCAGCTGGCGGAGAGTTGAACTGGATTGTTTCAGAAGCAACACCATTCTGCGTAGTAGTATATTCTCGTTGCAAGTATGTCATCAGCTGGCTCTTTACCACATCCAAGCCTTGTGCGTCGATCAGACCAGCTCTAATTGCATTGTTGACTATTTCCAGGCTGAACATGCGCACTACATCTTGATGTCGCGGAAGATGAGTGAATATGGCTATACATGGCTGCCATGCTGTCGGTTCTTGTCTTAGGCCATTGACAAGTTCAAAAGCTGATCGTTTAAGATTTGGATCGGCCTTGGGGTTCCAAGCGATATCAATCGCCGAAACTATCTATTGACAGGGTGTGTCAGTGCGCATTTTCCAAGAAAGAAACGTGGAAAACAATTTTTGGAGAAGATGCTTTCAATAGAATACGCGCTCACTTGTTCTTCCATCAAGTAATGCCAGTGTTCCTCATCCACCGACTTGTCCTAGGAACACTGGTAGGGTTGTTTAGTCACCGCATCTGCGAGGACTGGTTGAAATGGAAGCGCGTGCTTCCACTACTTAAGCCATAGTACGGACGACTGGAAAGAAGTATATGGCCTGAGGTTATGGTAGTGATCTGTCGACCTGGCTCTGTCGATTTTGGATGTATCCAAGACTTGTGTTGCAAGTATTGTATATTACAGATTCTCGAATAGAATATCACACCAGTGCCAAAATGCGGGCGTGCGCAGTTGTCCAAATCGTCATTTTTCGGTCGAACTCCGGCTAAAGTGCGGTCAATTCCCTCCTGACCAATGGTGGTGTTGTGCTTGGGCTTTGAGGCGAGCACGGGGTCCTACTGCTCGACAGAGTGATACTGAGACAGAGGTGTTCTGTATCGTTTCAATTGTGTTATGTACTGTTTCACTATTCAACTATATGATTGGGTCTAAAGGTGCTCACCGGAGTCCCTCCAGCTATCACTTCGCCATGCATGGGAACAACTTCATTGACTTCATTGTCCTGATTATGACAAACCGCGGTCCCTTGGATCACAGTGTCTTCCTGTACTAGACACATAGATGATCACGAGATTGACAGTGCCAGTAATCCCTGTCATGGCCGCGGACATTGCAAGAGCCACAAGTTCGAGACACGGGTTTACGCTTTAAAGTATTGTAGCAATGGCTCCAAGCTCTAGAAGCCGAATGGGTTTTGCGGAGCTAGAAGAATGGTTAGTGTCGTATCGTTTAAAGAAAATACGTCAAACTTACTTGCTTGTGACAGATTGGCCCTCCGCCCTGTAGGTTGAGGTGCCAACTTCTTGGCTGCAGGCATACCAAATCTGATCTCAGGTGCTGGACCAGTTTGTTGCGGCACAAGAGGTGCCGGGACGGTTGACTGAGGTATCGGTGGGGCAGGCGGAAAGTTGTTCTGCCCGAACCCATTGGTCTGTCCAAAACCTGTAGGCTGTGGTTGCATTGTTTGAGGAAAGCCTGTTTGTTGCGGCTGGAATGGCTGCTGTTGAGCAAAGCCCGTTGCCTGTGGCTGAAATTGGTTGAAGCCATTAGCTTGCTGCATTTGTGGTTGTGGCATGTTCGGGAAACCAGTTCGTTGAGGTGCGAGCGCAGGTGGAAGAAGTGAATTTATACCCCCTACTGCTAGGTTTTGCTGTTGAAACGAGCCGAAGCCCGTGGGCTGTGGCTGCATTGTCGAACGAGGATCGGCAAATGGACTGCCAGCTGCATTTCCATTAAGATAAGGCTGTTGCATCTGCCCAAATTGCTGCTGTGATTGGAAGCCAGTGGGTTGGGGTTGAAAGCCATTCTGCATCTGTAAACTTGGCTGTTGCATAAATCCAGTCTGCTGTGGTCTAAGATATTGTTGCATTCGCTGGACTGCAAGCTCCTCGAGACTTTGGCCAGGAGGTGCGGGATGTGTGGCATTAGCAACACCTGTTAGTTGTGGCTGCAGAGGTTGCAGCCCAAATTGACTCTGCTGAGGATTGAGAGGAGCGGATGTGGGTCGTGGTGGAGGAGCCAAAAGCGCAGATCCTGTATAAGCTTGCTGTGGTGCTTGAGGTCGTTGTCGGGGCGGAGCTATACCAACTCCACTTTGTTGAGTAGCGTTGGCTACCTGCTGGAATATTTGCGGAGTTGCACCAGTTAAGGCTGGCTGTTGTGGCGGAGCTTGAGGCGGTGCCTGAGGTTGAGGAGCTGGACCAGGAGGAGGAGCGTAGGCGATGGTAGGTTGCAATGGTTGATCAAGCAGAGATAAAGCTTGTAAGTTTTCCGAAGGGGGTCTTATTACAGGGGTTGGTATCGGCTGTGAGGCGGGCGCAGGGGCAGATCTTGTGGACGGCTTCACTTCCCATGCGTTATCATCAAACTCGTTCCTGACTTCTCTTGTGGGCGCGTTTGTGCGAGGAGTTGGTTTTGTCTCTGCTAGGGAGTTTGGCTGTTCTGTATTGAATGCGCTCGGATCAACTGTATCGCCCGCCGAACGTGTTGCTTCAGGCCGTTGTCGTCCAGTATTGTTCTTCAGTGCACCGCCTGGGCCGGCGAAGATCCCTCCTTCTGCCTGCCCTTGACCAGATGTTCGACTGTATTTGTGATCGAGATATTTCATGACTTTGAGTGCGTCACCCTCTTTGAGGCCGAGCATCCTTAGCGTTTCCATCTGAATGTCAGGCAAAATGCTTTCATCCATTGAGTCCTTAATCATGGCCTGAGCATAGCGCTCACACTGGTTAACCCCCACACCAGCCGAGAGAAAGAAGTCGAACCAGTCATAGTCCGGAGGTTTGTTGACCTGCGATTGTGGTTTTGTGGAGTTTTCAATGGAAGCACCCGCTCGATTTGAATCAGATGCCTGATTTCTTCGCTTCATCTTGATAAGATCAGCTACTGGTATATTGTCATCAATTGACTCGTTCGTCACTTTTTCAACATACTCCAGATCTGCTGGGGACATTTTTGCGACGGGTACTGCAATTTTGACTCCATTTACCTTGTGGAGGTGGATTTTGCCATCCGCAACACCTATAAATTGTGCATCAACCTTGAAGGATCCAGAATGATCGGTCCAGGTCCGTACTTTGCTGGTATCAGGTTTCGACCTTGGTTTGGCATCTGCTTTACCAGATTTCCTGTCTTTCTTCGACGAACGATGTTCCTCATCAGCCAAACTGCTTCCCCTTTCAGGCAAGGAAATTTCTCTTTGGCCGCGCGATTGCTCTGCTTCACGTCGTGCGCGATCTGTTCGAGCAGCCTCTTTCGCCAGCCTCTCTTCCTCTAATCGATTCTGCTCGACAGGCGACTTCCCGGCATTGACTCCTGAGCGGCTTGAAGACTCGATCGGGACAGTACCTGTGATTTCGATGTAGCTGCTCGGTACAACGCCCTCCTTGCCATTTTTGACTCTTCGGACATTCCACCACTCGTCAGACTTCATGTCATCTAGAACCACGACTTCATCTCCTTCGGCGACGGTGACTTCATCATCGCCCTGAGCCATGAAATCATACACTACGACACCTTTCCTTTGTGAGCCTGCTGAAGCAGCACTAATAATCTCTTTCAATCCTTCTGCACGGTGAGCGCCTGCTATCTCACCTAGGGCACCCATGATTTCTTGTGCCGTGTCTTTAGCGCCAGCATGAAGATCTAAACTCTTGTTGGGTCGATTCAGCTCGAGGAACACATGTTTTCCCTCCATCGAATAATGATCAAGCTTATCTGCCGTCCATTCCTGGGTAGGCCCATCACGAGACTTCTCAGGAGATAACATGATCGTTCCTGTTGCGATGTTCAACCCCAGTGTTATTGGGATTTTCTTCCTCTTGCCCATAGCTGATACCATCTCGCTGATATTGTACAAGTGATACCCGCCAGGCGAGCGGAGAGGAGTGTCTTCTAACGCAGGCGAGCGGAGATAGGGTTGTGAAGCTTGCATGTTAGGACTGTCATACTCAGAATATGTGGCTGCCTGTGCAGATGGAATGACCTGAGACTGTGGCCGTCGAGGCAGGGCGGGAGCGGATTCCTCGTCCGAAGGTGGTGTCAGCCGTCGCGATGGTAATGGAGGAGATACAATGTTCCTCGTCGCAGGCGGAGAAGCAGGAGCAATTCCTCCTAATACTCGAGCCAGATTGGCGGCTGGACTTTGTGGATCATGCGCGGGAGAGGCTGGTGGAGATGGCTCCTGCTCAGGATCTGGGGAGGCATAAGCAAGTGCCTTCGCTCCGGCAGGTTTAGAGGCAGCATTCCCAATCTCTATGTAGTTTGCAGGCGCGAATCCATAATCACCGTCAACAGCAACCAAAGTCCAGTCTGGATCCGAGATATCGTAAACTTGAATTGTAGCATCCTCAGAGAACGACACCTCTTCTTCTGTTTGGCGTGTGTAATCATAGAGCGCTTTGGCTGTATGGATGGGAGTGGCAGCCTCGACGTAAATGTGTGGAATTAGGCCTTCTGGCTCGTCCTCATCCTCGTCGACCGCCCTCTTCTTAGCCTTCCACCAGTCATCGTCATTATCCTTCTCGAGGATGTAAAGGATATCTCCCTCCTTGAGCTCGAGTTCACCGGCAGATTGCGGTTTGTAGGCGTAGAGGGCGGTACATATTGACAGAAAGCCCATCTCGGTGATCGCAGTTTCGCCAAACTTATGCCGATTTTGCCATCAAACAGATTCGACGTTGCCTCGATCTCAACTGAGTCGTGATTCGGAAGATGGCAACGGTCCCAGTCCGGGCTGGCGATCCGTGATGTTCAGATAGTTGACCAGGGTAGTGCGAACCCAGCCACGCCGACCAAATCTCAGTATCGTTTATGTCTTCTCCTTGGAGTCTCTCGGCTGAACAATGTACAACTGTGTATCTGGACCGCAGACGCGAGTTGATAAAGTGCGAGAAGGTCTATGAGTGGGTATGTAATAGTGCGCAACAGGGAAATAGGTATCCAGCTTAATTCCCATGTACACAGCAACATCCCATTAGCATCATCATGCACTAGCCCCATCGGGTCATTCTCGGTCAATTGATGTAAGCAACAAATCCATTTACAATTCTGTGGCATCCTCTGTGGACCGACTCCAGCTTCTCAGTGGTATCACTTAAGTACAAACTATACAGTAGTGATTTCAATCCATGAACAGAACCAAGGTAAATGGCACGGCTTTTCTGTCTATGTTTCTCGTTCGTTTAGCCGGGAGCCAGAGCAACTCCGGAGCACCGAGCATTAATGATTCCACACCATGACAAAAGGACAATTGGTTGTTCACAACTTGGTTTACCAACATGTTAACTTTTCTTTCCCCTAGAGTTCCCACCAGGTACGTGAGCCCACGATACCCTTCGAACCTTCTTCTTCCGTGCAGCACCAATGGGATTTACAACAGAGTGGTGTGTGGACGAATAGCCATTCATCTACCACTCTATAACGCTAATCAGCTGGCTATGTTGCACTGCGGGAGTTACGGATAATACAAGACAGGTCTCGAATACGATGGCTCAAGTGCAACGATGCTGTTGGTTCTAAATTTCTGAGCCAGCATGTCAACGTATAGTAGATAGACGGTTGGAAGTTGAGTTGGAGGGTTGGCAAGCAGGATTCTGCGAGACCAACTACCTAGGTACCTGAAGTCACTCGCTTGATTGATTCCGTCCTGGATGCAGTGCTGTCTACACTCCTTCCGTGCCATCAGACACGGTTGGCTCATCTTACCATTTTTCTCGTCTCAATAGAAGAGTTCCCGTCTCTTTCCGATCCTCCAACATCGTACGGCTATCTGAATAGGCTGTATCCACAGACACACCACTGATCTTGAATCGTTCATTGAGTAGGCTGGTATTGTTGGAGGTGATCCAGTTCCGTGCTACGACTCTGTGGCGAGAAGCGTGGATGAGAGCAAAGATGAGCTGTACCGAGCCTCGCCCAAAACACTTGGATCTGTTATGCTGGGTATCATGTCTGATGCCGAGAATATTGAAACCAAAAGTGATTCTAACATGTTGGAAGCTCGTTGTTGGTTTGCCGGGTAGTAGCAAACTGAACAATTCAATTGTCTGGGCTTTTAATGCGAGAAATCCTGGAAGTCTGATGACGGAAATGAATCAGGATAGTCATGGAATCGCGATTGAATGGACACGCGAATCATGGATGACGCTCCGAAGGAGAAAGATGAAAGGTAGAGAAAGAGAGAGAGCTGGGAGCGTGCTGTCGTCATTTGGGGGACGTCCGCGGTGATGCTTGAGATGACTCGAAGATGCTCTGTAGCTTTCATCTCGTTCGCGATAGCTATTGCGCGAGCCACTGTAGTAGAGAAGACCATGCTCAGAGGCAACGATATATGCTTTCCATGTTTCCCGACAGTCTGATCTGGTTGAAGTGAGCATCGTCCGACCACTCGATGGCCAGTCAACATGCACACCAGGTTTGCTGTGGTAGCCATACTAGCTACTCGTCAAAACCCTCCCTTCCACGCCTTCAAGCACACTCCAGTACTCTATCACCTCCAAGTTCTCCACTTCTGCCAGGAACAGTTTGTCCGGATCTTGACCCGGCTGCATCGGCGGAGCTCCCATCGCTCCACCACCAGCTCCCATCGGATTTGCCATGGCCATCTGTTGGGTAACCTGACTAGCTGCATTGTCGTTTCCCAAAATGAAGATGAAAACACTCTGTAAACCGAACAAACACAAAAAGTACCAACTCAGCGAACTAACCCACCTGACATCCAGATCCCGTGTCATAACACCTGCTTGCAGCATCTGTTTGAAGCGGATCGTGAGAGGAAACGGAAGCTTCAGGATGACGAAGCCAGCGAAGAAGGCATTTATCCAGGACATTATGAGGGTTTGAGGAATCATCATGGCCATGTTTCCCTTCATCATGCCCATCATGCCCTCCATAGCGGCCGGATCGGTCATAGGATTTGCCTGTTCTTGGCCGCGGGATTCAGGACCGCCCTTCAAGAAAGTTCCTTTTTTGTATCCATCAATCAGATAGTCCCTCCGTGACTGGAAGGCAGTTGTGGAGAGGCCAGACGATGGCAAGTTTGAACGGAGGGTAAGGCTGCGACCGAAGGATTGGCGTTCTCTAGCCGTGGGAGGGTCAGCAGGTGGTTTCGGAGGAGTTTGTAACAAGATCGTGGCGTAATGTCGGAGGACGCCTGTCAGGATCATCACTATCGTGATAGGCAAGAGGATCCATAAGCTGTAGTTCAATGTCAATAACGATAATTTAAATTGCAAGAAGTCATATTGCCACTTACAAGAGAGCTGGATCTCGTTGGATTACTTGCTCCGTCCCTTGAATAGCCATCTTGACTGATACGGAGAAAGCCCAAGGTGGTGTTCAGCGTCTGGTGCGTTGGTGAGATCGGATATCAAGAAAGAGAGTGCAGAAGTAGAAGTGGTGGTGCTGACAAGGCTAAACAAGGCTCCGCCAAAGTTCCCCGCCGCCCCATACCTACAAATCAAGCAATTGTGAAGTCGTCTGACTTTGTTCGATCGACGCCTTCAAAAAGCCTTCAAGGTAGAACTACCGTATTTTAATGAATGCTTCGAAGCTTTGATATAATGTTTCATGATCTGATTTGACAACACTGACTACTTTCTTTTGCTATACTACCACGTTACTATAGAACATTTGGGAATTGAAAGACGAATCTGATCCTAAGAGTTGGGTACCATCACGCCTGGACAAAGATCGACAGAACCCTCTAAGAATGCTCCGTCGCCTACCAACAGCTTTAACAGTTTCACCGGAAGACGTTGCAGCATTTGAAGAAGCACTACAACGTCGTGTGGCGTTTACTCACTATCAGAAGACTGGCGAAGATCCCGATGGATTGTTCACAGGTCAAACGCAGCAGAACCAAAAGAACAGTGAGGACATAGCGAAGGTTCTAGATCCTAATGACGAGTTGAAGCCACTACCTGGTGAACAAGCCAGAATAGTTAGAGGGCGTGAGGAGAGGATCATGGGCGCCGGAAGAGCCGCCAACGCAACTGGCCGATGAAGATTCGAAAACCAGACGACATGTACAACACAGCAATTCCACGAGTGTTTATTCGCCCCAACCGCGAGCGGGTCTCCAAGAGAGCAATAATAAGCATAGCCGTAGGATGCTCCACATCGATTTCAAGCCCTGGTAAAAGACATGCGAAGGTCTTAAACTCTGCGATATCGACTCCGATGAAGGTGACAGGGCCAGATAGCGGAGGTTAGGCTCTTGATCAAATTCGCCAGATATCAAATTTTCCAGGCACAATGCTTCACAGCAGCGAAAAAGACTTGCAAGGTTTCTGGAAAGACGGATCGCATCTATGATCATACTGCACCTATCGGAGACTTGTCAAAGTGACACGGTCTATTTACGACTCACAAGATTTATCTCTCCTTGCCATCACCTCAAGTCACAGATGGTGCTTTTCGTCACAAAAAGTCTGAACATATTCTTGCCGGACGGTACCAACGTATTCGACCATGCTCACACTACTGTCTCACCAAGGCTCGATCAAGATCAGGCCTGTATACTACGCATCTATTTAGATTAGATAGATAAAGGATTACTCAGAGTGCTACGTTAACCCTTGCTTGTGAGATACACAAGTAACCGAACTATCTCATTGGTTGCATGTTCAGGTGACTAGTGGTTTCTCTTCATTGCACCATCCGGAGTATCTCTACCGGCATGGAATTGTTCTCTACTATGATTGGTTCATCTGGATCGTAAGGTGTTTGCCAGATTGGGTATGTCCGAGAAGTGTGACCGCCTTGCTTGACCACCCTTGGCACCTGATCAGTGTTCTAGGCCATACCTCTTCACCCTGTTGTTCTCTCATCTGTTCAGTTAACTGCCCGTGACAATCACTCAGCAAGCAAGCATTGCCATCCTTGTGACAATTCCTGACCATCGTTAGTGTCAAGCCGCCATCGTCTGATCGACGTTGATCTTCTTACTCCACTACTTACGCTATCGTACCCCGCGAGCACTGTCAGCGGTGAGCCTGTCGTAAGCAAACACGAGTGACTACAACATCTCCGCGCAGGACAGAAGATACTGTAACAGCTCTCGAACACATCCGTGTGAACTCAAGGCATTTACCTGCGTTGCCCACACCAACAGGCATTGTATCAACTCGGCTGGCCGATAAGCATATCGCGCAGCCATCTGCGCCATGCGACCATCCCATCTTGAGCCCTATGGCTCACAACGGAACGATAGGCGTCAGGTATGGTCACAAGACCATTTAAGTGTGCAAGAACAATCTCGCCAAATAACAAGAAGGTCTCGCTTTGAAGGTAACCTCTCTCCTCAACGATCTTCAACCATGAACTTATGTAGTATAGATTCGTGGATCGACCTATCCTCACAACCAGCATCGTCATCGCTCGCCTCACCAAACGATCGGGACGAAATTATTACAACAGGTCTGCAAATCCGACGTGATGATATTCGACGTTCGAGGCAACTGCGTCTGAACAACCTACACCCTAACCAACCTCAACCAAGATCTACTAGTCTGGCAGGTAGTAGTCAAGATGAATATGAAGAGAGCGAAAGTGAGAGCGATAGAGTATTATCTAGCTCTAATGAAGACATCTCCAATACCTCCAATGCTGAAGATGAGAGCGATACACAAACAGCATTGGGAGTACCACAACCTGACAGAAACATATTCACACCACAACCCAATGCATTCTCACACCCTCCACACGCACGATCTGTACCAGCGACGACGCCCGCGAACGATTCATACTTCCCACCAGTATCCCAGCAGCAGCCTCCACTGGCAAGTTCACATCGACTCCCATCCAATCGAGTACCAATCATATCACGCCCAGAACGACCGTCGCTTCCGCAGCGAATTGCAAACACGAACATCTCTCCTGATCATGATGCTGCTCTCCGTGCGTCTCTCACTACATTGCTCTCCTGCGCAAATGCTGTCCGTAAGGATAGAGAACCAACATCCCAAACAATCAGACCTTCAAACCAGCCTACGACTCTCCG
>Ga0181469_100763_pt2 | contig 11981 bp, 9 predicted proteins | sample InSIn2SAF170_2_FD_119081 | JGI IMG/M metagenome (GOLD analysis project Ga0181469, IMG submission 119081) | Clean room microbial communities from NASA Spacecraft Assembly Facility at Jet Propulsion Laboratory, Pasadena, California, USA -... ... | reverse complement strand
ATGCGCAAGCAGGCTCGACTGATAAGGCCGCCATCACCTTTAGGTGCTCGACCACCGCCTTTTAGTTACTTATTTGAGACCCAATAAGTAAATTGAAGAGGGCCGCCATCGCCGCCATCGCCGCCATCGCCGCCATCGCCGCCATCGCCGCCATCGCCGCCATCGCCGCCATCGCCGCCATCGCCGCCATCACCGGTAGGGTGCGTAGCACGCTCGACTAATAAGGCCCGGCTCGACTGCCTTTAGTTACTTATTTGAGAGGGGGGCCGCCATCGGTCACTCACTATTCATATGGTGATGGTGAGGTTTCCCTACTAATTGATTTTGGGAGGCGGATGTTTTGAAGCGTAATGACATATATAACTAACTACGCCGTATCTAGCAACCAAGCTACTTACGGAGGAGGCTTATAAACCGCCCAATTATGGTAACCCTTCGACCCAGGATGCTTATAAACCGCCCAGTTATGGTAACCCTTCGACCCAGGAGGCTTCTTCGGCTTATTCCTATTATCCATTCAATTTACTTATTGGGTAGGGGGGCGTTGGTCGAGCCCTCTCCTTATTAGTCGAGCGTTCGTACCTCACCCTGCCGGGGGCATCCTCTCCCGCTGGTCGAGCGTGCTCCGCATCCTCTCCTTATCCTTCCACCAGGATGGCTCTTTCGGCTTATGGGTGTCCTGAGTAGGTAGCTTAGTAGTTTGACCTGGTTTAGCCTCCAGTCTATCGATCTCTTCATTCTTCCGTTTAATAAGACTAGCATTCATCTCACGCAGATCATCAAGTTGAGCATCCTTATCCTGAATAAGCTTCTTCAGCTCCTGAATATCTTCAAAAAGACGAGCATGATAATTAAGCGTAGCCTTAGCCTGATCATCTAACATCTTAGATAGACCATCAATCCGCTCCTGCTTATCCTGATTCATCTTAATCAAGATCTCATTCTGCTCCTGCTTATCCCGATTCATCTCAATCAACTTATTAATCTGATAATGCCGCTTCTCAGTCAGCTTAGTCAGACTATCAATCATCTGAAACTTATCATTATTACTCTTCATTAAATTATCAATAATATCTTCCTTCGCTTGATTACTCTTAATGATACTCTCAATCTGCTCCTTCAGACTAGCATTCTGGTCATACAAACCAGCAATCTGGTGAGCCAGAACATCCAATTGAGCATCCTTCTGAGCGGATTCTTTCTCTTTCTTGTCTAACAGCTCCATCCGATCTGCTTCCAAAGGATCAGCTTCTATCTCTAGACTGAAAGCATCAGCGTCAGTAAGGGCGAAGCGCTCATCAGCTAAGGGCGAAGATTCATAGTCGACAAAGTGTTTACCCAGACCCTTATGCTTAACAATATACTCACCATCTGCGTCTAATCCATAACTTTTTGGTGCTAAGAAGATACCTTCCTTGACAAAGTGCTCAAGCTTTAGCTTACCCAATTCCATGGATATTTCATCTTCTGGAAGAGGGCTTCCTAGAATGGCTGAGTCAGTATCAGTGTAGTAACAATCATCTCTGGATATGTATTTGTACATATGAATACGAGCACAAGCTGTAATAGCAGCGGCCATTTGTACAGCTGATATTTTAGGAGGATTCCAATCCAGGTCTGAAACATGTGAAGCATTGCAAAGGTAACTGACTATATAGGTATGATCGCTTAGTTTGTCACCCCATATGAAATTGTCTTTCTGAATGAGTTCATCATATCTGGCTCTATCGCAGACCTCAGTAGTGGTACTTTCGGGATTAATTCCAAACCTACCATACAGCGAGTTCATAAGGATCTTGTAAACGTAGGCCATTGCGTCATTTCCACCTTTCTTTGCCTCTTGTCTCTTGGAGAACATGGTAGATACAAAGCTAGCGAAAGGACTTGGTTTTTCCTCGAACAAGTAGCCCCTTAGGAACCCTTTTGACACCAACGAACTAGAAGGATAGAGCTAATTTTTCTTTCACTGTCGATGGAGGAGGCTTTTCAACTCAACACAGTGATTGATGGATTGCCCACCCGTTGTTGCGTACTGTGGTAACAGAGAATTGTTTCATTTTTCAAAAAGGGGGGGCTTTAACTGCTATCACCTCCCCAGACCCAGAACTTCTACGCTCAATTAGCTGTCAGGGCCCTATTTAATATATTTATCCTACCCACTCGGATCTACGCAGCGCACATCTAGGTGGAATGCACTGTCCATGGTATTGTCTCTCGTCTGTATTAAGATTAAGTAACGTATTGGCATCCATTGATCCAACGGTCATCTCTAACATAGATAGTGATGCGCAGTAATAGATAGTATAGTATAGAGGAGGAAACGGGACGTATAGTATAGATTATATCTGCTGACGTCGCTCCAATGCACGATAGCTTTATTTATATATGTCATTACGACGCCTTCCCCTTGAAATGCCCGATCTACTCTACCTCTACATAGAAATGCGCAGTAATCCGCGCCTTAAGGAAGCGTTAGCTAAGAAAAGAGGCAAGATCAGTAACTCGAGATAGTCTTTATTCTCTCTCTTTATCCCGAACGAATATAAAGTAAAGTAATAATATAAGTAACATAACTTTTAGCACACCTTTCATTAATGCTTATTCCTGTCACCTTTAATGCACCAAGGAAGTTGCTAGTTAAGTCGCTATTGGCTATCCCACATGCGTGCCTTTCTTTCTTTATTGTGCCTAACTATTGTCTACTGGCTTATGTCTATCCCGAAAGTCTATCCCGTCTCTCCCGAAAGTAAGGGATACATAAAGAAATCTGCTGCCTTCTACTGAGGTCTACTGAGGTAGGGCTTGAGGATGGGAACTAACTAAAGGATGGGAACTAATACCAATTACCAATGAAGGATGCGAGCGGGTAACCCCAACGAGAGGGAAGGTCTTTAAGCGGGTAACTAAATAGCAGATAATAGAAGCAATGCATTACCGTGCTTTCAGGTGTAGGGACAGTCAGGGAAGGGAAGGGAGGTGGTGCTTATGAAACTTAACGTTATATACGTTCTTATACCGTTTACCTATTGCATTTGATTAGCAAGGGCTTTATTTAGAGGATTTATTGCCCCAACATATGAATAAAGGCGGGGCGAAACAACTGATTAGGTTCACTGAAATGGACGAGAGGAGATGGACCCTAGTTACCAACTTATTAGAGAGAGAGGATATGGCCCCCAGGTGAGAAAAGAGAAGAAGGACACGTTCATTCATACCCGTCCGTTCATTCCCCCGTTCAATCAGACCCCGAAGAGAATAAGTTTGTTCCCCATCACTGGCCGAGAAGAGATGATGGCCCCCACGTTTTCACCAGATGAGAGAGGAGAAGTACACCATCGTTACTACCAGAATCACAAACAAGCCAAGTACATTACACGCTAGAACTAGCCTAACCTATACCTGTGAATAACATCACACCTATTACGATTTACCACAACTAGTTATATATGTATATATACCTTTTTAGTATAATATGCAAAATACGAAATAACAGGCACGCTTCGCGTTAGAAGTTCCACTGTAGTCATGCCCTTCGTACTTGGTCACTCTTGGGAGCAACCAAGCACTGCGGGAGGGATGAAGGGCATCTGTTGATGGCTTGAGCTAGCACTTGCTCGTGATCGGATGGGAGTATTATTCAAAGTTTCTGGAGTCTGGGACTTAGCTGGACTTCTTTCTTTGCTATGTCTTGGCTCATTCCCTCGGAGATGAGCTTCTATGCTTGGAGCAGGGCCCTATATTATTTAGGGGTCACTCACTATTCATATGGTGAGGGATTTCCTTTCTCATCTCTTCCTCTTTGCGGATATTCTAATAAATCCTGTGCTCTGCTTCCACCCATGCCTTAGAACCTTTGACAGGAGGTCTGACAGGCGATGTAGGTGGTGCCACTTTCTCCTTCTTTGTCAAATCCAGCATATCTTGGCGGGAGAGAAGTCGGCAGTACTTCTCTTCATCCTTGTCTGAGAGGTGATTGTATGTTCATTTAGCATCCGTCTTGCCAAGTTCATGAATGATATTCAACGGATCATGCCTCCTAAATTGAGCTTGTCCAAGCCAGAAATTTCCCATGAAGCCCTTGGCTTGCTCAATGTCCTTAGCCTTTGTAAGCTTGTAAGCTCCGATCTGGATTGGATGCTTAGGCCAAGCAACCTTCTTCCTTCTCTGCATAACTGCTGCAAATCCATTGTCATAAGTCTGAAAGATGAGTTCTCCCAGCACCGCATCTGTCAGGAATGTAGTAAGGGAATATATGAGGTGCCATGATAGCACCATAGATTATGAAATACACTCCGTGAGTGTTCACATACCAATCCCCCACTGTGCCGATGTACTTCCGAGCATTCTCTTACATGTATGGGACAGGTGATCCTTGAACTGCCTTGAGCAGTGGGATAATGAAGTGGGAGATGATCTCTGTATAGAAAACCTTGTACTTGCGCTCCCATAGCATATGGCAATAAATCAGGATGGCATTTGGGAGTCCATCTCCAACTCAGTGCAGGAAATGTGTTCGAAGCACACACCGCATCCATAAAGTAAGAGCTCATATAGAAACCTGTGACTTGTGCACTCTTTCTGATCTGATTGATAGCCAAACTCATACTATCTGAAAGTATAGTGGCCCAATTGAGTATGGTGCCATTGGTCGAGATCTCATGGATGAGCGGTGCCCATGAACTCTTGAAAAATCTTCCTGATTTCCTTCCGTATAATCTGCAGAGTAACAAGATAAGCAATTGATATGGTCTCCTCAGAGTTGCTGTGCGGGAGGCTCCTTGATCATTCTTTGCTATTCTGGCTTGAGTAAGCTTCATCTTAGCTATGAGAGATTCTGCTGGATTGTCTTTCTTTGCCTTGGTCATCCATTTATCATTCACTTCCAACTCCGGCTGTGGCAAGTGGTATCTCTTCTTGATCCCATCATATTGATATGAAGCCATGGGCCTTCTTTGATGGTTGAGGATGAGCCTTTTATCTGTATCTGCTGCCTTTATGAGCTGGGAGATTATCTCTTAGCATGGTAGGACAGCTGGGTGAGCAGCTATCTGTGGGAGTCTGCTCCTTGCAATGTTCCTGTAGATCTGAGCTTCTTCCGCTGCTTCATGCTCGTCTGTAACGGGGAAGTCTTTATGTTTTAACATTCAATAGACTTCTGGCCAAGCATAGGATATTGAATCACCAATAACACATTCTGTATCTCCACACAATATGGTGAAAATATCCCCCATTGTGTTCTCCTCTTGCATCTCTTCCGGTGTTTGCACAGGTTCAGTCTTCTTCTTCTTAGTGGCCTTGGGTGCCATTATCCTGTACCTGCACAAAACACAGTATGATAACCTCACCCCTCCCTGTCAAAGTGGAAAATTCAGGTCCGTAGGTCTTGCGCTTCTGAGGGCAAGGAAGAAAAGGTTTCGTCTCAGCCCACCAGCCCAAGAGCAACCAAGCCAAGTACCTGCCGATGCTCTGCCTCACCCTTGTCAAAGTGGGGAAATTGAAGAGCGAAAAGGTGGCGTATTGGAATGACCCTGACCTTGTGCAAAGTGGGTAAATTCAGTACAGAAAGGTGGCCTTGGTACCTGGGAAATTGAATAGTGAAGGCCTTAAGGTCAGTGCCGATAGACAGGAAGGAGTCATTGCCAAGCCAGGTGTCCTTTTCGGGAGTCATTGCCAGTCCTAGCCATACAGTAAGTAATAACCAGTCGTAGCAGGAGCCTTAAGGTCATTGTCACCAGTATCAGAGCAGCAGCCATAATATCATTCTAGTCAGTGCTACACCCTCATTGACATAAGGTCAGGCCATACAGCTAGGCATTGCCAGTCCTCATAGCCTTAAGGTCAATGTTGAATTTGTCTTAAGCCAATTGTCTTAGCCGATAGTCTTAGCCAGGAGGCCTTGCCAGCCGGTACTAGTCAGCCAGTCAGAGCCATAGGGGCAGGCTGATAGCCAGTTGTCATTGCTTTAAGTTCATTACTTAGAGTCTTTTCTCATTGCCAATAGCCGCTAGTTTCTCCAGGAGTCATAGTCGATGCCGCTAATAGCGTACATCTTTGTGGCTGCTTCCAAAGCTACCCATACTACATTTATTAGCTAATGAAAGAAACCTTGAGCTAATATGGCCCAAGTGAAGCTACCTTGACTTATACGGGCTTACAAACAATAGTTCTGGAAGGGATATGTTTGGACCCGGACCTCGTGCCGCTATTAGGCTGGTTATCATCCCAAGCTAGTATGGATGATGGGCTGAGCTGCCTCACCTACAAGCATACCTACCCTACCTCTTTACTGATTATACTGCCTCTGAGGAAGAGGTAGGCATCCTCTGAATTATGGGCTGGTCATCCGTACCTCGTGCCAGTTGGTGGGCTTATAATCTTTCAACCGGACCTCGTGCTGCTATTGCGACCTCGTAACCTCAGTCGAGTCCCTCGACCTCGTAACCTCAGTCGAGTCCCTCCGGGCCCCGGGGATTGGGGTGGGTGGGTAAATAGTGGGAAGGTGAGCAATAAATCCCTCACCATATGAATAGTGAGTGTGCTAACGCACGATGGCGGCCCCCCTCTCAAATAAGTAACTAAAGGCAGTCGAGTGTGCTAACGCACCCTCACCATATGAATAGTGAGTGACTCCGTCCCAAAAGAAAAGGGTAAGGTCCGGAGGGCTTGCGCTTCTGAGGGCAAGGAGTGATCATCTTCAAGCTGAAGCTCTTAGTTGGACGGTCAGAATGCAGAATGAAGCTACCGGTGTGTTTGCATCCTGAATAGAGTATAAGACTCCTGATCTGGTTGTTCTAAGATTCAAGATCTCATCTCTCAGGTGGTTGGATGGCTTTCAAGATCATAAGTGAATCAGAATGTCTATAAGTGAGTCCTAGTTATTCTGTCTCTCCTACTCAAAAGCATGGAAGCTAAGCAAGTCAATCAGGTTGAAGTCAGTATCTACCTCCTAAGCACAACTAGTCAGGTCATAAGGTATCTAGTAAGGTGAATTAGGGGCTATGAAGGTAAGCAAAGTTCTAAAGCCTGTTGGTTAGAGGGTTAGCAGATCGAAGGAGTACTGGTCATAATCATAAGTCTAGGTGTGAATGTGAATCCTAATCAGCATAGCAGGTGGTTTCATTGTTCTAAGGTTGTGCCCTAAAGGTCAGAGGGTCAGCACATTCATAATCAAGCTCAAGAGTGTGTAGTTTGGAAGGCTTGACTAAACCTAATCCTCATCCTCGTCTTCAAGGTGGTTTGTTGGACTGATGGCTCATATGGTTCAAAGGGGGTTTCGGTGTCCTCTCCGGCTGAGTGTGGTTCCTTCTTCTTTCCCGTCATCCTTCTTCTTTCCCGTCATCAAGTAAGCATAATGAAGCTCAAGGGTTGTGAGTGTGATTGTCATAAAGTATGAAGACTAATCATACACCTGTAAGACTGCCTTCAGTAAGGAGCCTAATCATAATCCTCATGTGAAAGCTCAAGGGCCCTATATTCTTTAGGGGTCACTCACTATTCATATGGTGAGGGTTATTGGACTGAACTCAAGATCCTAATCTTCTTAGCATGATCAGAGTATCGGCATACTCTTCCTAAGGTAGTAAGACTGCAGGTTGTAAGACTGTAATAAGATGATTAGACTGCTCAAAAGGTCAGCTCCCAGGTTCTAAGTTTGTTCTATGGCCTTTTCTAATGCTTCCTTCGCAGGGAACAGCCCTTTCTTATGCTTTGGTTACCCCTTTGCCTCTAGGCCCCTGTCTAATGCTTCGTTGTAGGCCCCTAAGTGAAGATGTCCTCATCGTGCGTGTAAGGCTTTAGTATTTCGTATCTAAGGCATGGTTCGTATTTAAGTCGAGCCTCTGCACAGATATCTTGTGGAGTCTATTTATCTGACACGCACGTTAAGGGTCTATATTTCTTGTCATCTTCTTATGGAGGTATATCTCATCTTATCTTCCACTTCCCTTCCCTTTTCAATTTGAGGGAGATCTTTCTCACCTTATCTTCCCTTTTCCTTACCTTATATTCTATGGAGATCACTACTGACTTCCCCATCAGGTATGGTCTTACTCCCTCCTTATAAGGTGATAAGGTATGGTGTTATGCATGCATGAGTGAACGACGTAGGTAGGAGTGAACGAATAGCTAAGTGGGAAGCTCCATTCCTTCTCCCAGGCAGGTAGGGGCTTTACTTACCTTGCTTCCCCAGGTAATGGTAGGATAGAGAGTTAAGGCAGGTGAGTGAGGGGAAAGGGATAGGTGAGTTACTTAAGGTAGGTGTATTGGGTACCTAGAATCTGGGGATGTCATTACGTTAGGTAGGCAGTATGGGGAGCATGACCCACCAGGAAAGTGAGTTATTAGGTAAGTGAGTGAAAGTCATGGAAAAGATTTCCACTGCGCTATCTATTCTATAAGGAAGTGATGATCTCTAATATATCGGTAACTAGATATAATAGGATAATACGATGATTTATTGACTGCTCGAACTAAGGCAAAGATATCTTTAGCATAAGTAGGGTAGTTCAACACTTCTCCATGAAAGAACTCTGAATGGTAGCAAATCGGTCTTCCTCCTTGCATAAGAACCGCCTATATGGATCCGCAGTGAATCCTTACACCGGCACCAAGCCCTCTTCTCAGAGCCACTAACCACCGACCCTAAAAATCCATCCATAAAGGAGGGGTAGTAACGAAGTGATCATGCTGCCTGGCTGGTGTTTGGACCTATGCCCGTTCTAGTCAAAACGAACGAATGGTTTTGCCCATGGATGGACAGAAACCGTGTATATCCACATTGAACCCTAAGGTGGAGGGAGGGTTATGGTTGTTGGTCACCATCGGACTCCCTATGTGAATATAGACCCTTTTCCTTCTCCTCACTTGACTGTATTGAGCCGTGCCCCCATATCACATTGGTTCCACTATCCACATACATATTGATCTACTTATCACTGGGCAATGTGAATACGGGACCTTACCACCGAATATATATTGGACACTTCTTTCACGGTACAACCCAAACGAATCTTTTTTTTATATACTGGGAAAGGCAGATAAGCCAAGGCAATCTAACCAGCAGACACACTAAGGCCAGCCTAAACGGATGGTTCTGGTCGGGCACTGAATCGAAAGGGTTGGTTGTCTCTCTCGTCAAGGCACATTAGAAAGGCACTGATCCCAGAAGCCCCAATCTTAATGGGGTCAAGCGCACAGCAATCTTAATGGCCTTGGACACATTGAGAAACAATCTCGTATCATCTCACCTGAACCAGAGAACCTGAGCTAGCAAACTCAACAAGGAGAAAGCTCGCTCAAGCTTGCGTCTTCGTGCCTAGCTTCTATCCCGCCTGTCTCCAAAGCCAAGCTATCTTCAACACCTCTCTCCACTAAACGAACTCTCTCTCATACCAATCCCACCTCTCTCTCTCATACCAATCCCACCCATCCTCTCTCTCTTAACTGATTACAGAAGCACACACCACTCCCATCCCACCACTACTAACACACGCGGGTACATGTGTTCTACATAATGAATATGAATAAGCTGACCAAGTGCTTATCTCACCAGAGTAATGGTTGTAATTGATTATGTATTAGTATCTTCAGGTTGTAAGTAACGTCTAAGGAGGTTCTTGTTACATCGTAGAAGCGGGCTGAGATTCATGATCCAACCAAGAATCCAAGGTCAATCAGTAGGTGGATGGGGGTGGTTTTGCCAAGAATGTTATCCCCCTTGCATCAATATCAGATATGGTTTCTGTATGATAGGCGCCTGATTCAAAGTGAGTGCATTTCAACAGGTGGCATGGCATGAAGGTCGAATGATCAACAGGTAATTCGAGTGATCGGTCGAGTTTAAGATCGAGTCATCTGCAGTCGAGTGAATCAAACCCTCCGCTCTCTCCCGGTTCCAGCATAAAGGTAGAGTCATCTAACAAGTCGAGTGCTCTCTATCTCTATCTCCAACCCCACTATTATTAAGGTGCGAAGCCGCTTGTCCCTCCGGGGGGCAAGGGCGCCCTTGAAATAATATACGGGGGCTGGAATTCATAATAGTAGGGCGTTTTAAGAATACCCCACTGTGAATAGGGAGAGTTTCCTATACACGTATTCACTTACATAATGTATTCTTTCCCACCCAGGAGAAAGGCCGACACGCCCCGACCAAATGTGTGGCCCTGCCTCCACGATGTATTCGTATAATCGAAGTGATAGCAAGCACATCTCGACTCGATGTATTCTTGCCTACGTAGTGTATTCTTACCTACATAGTGTATCCTCGCCTACGTGGTGTATTCTTGCCTAACCCGAATAATGGCCAAGGGTTTTGGTCCGGGGTCTTCGCCCAGTAAGTGTAACGTAGGGTCCAAGGTGTAAGCCAATGGTCTGGATTCGGGTTTCTCTAGTGAGAATATAAGGTGGAATCCGGATGGTAGCCACTAGATCCGGTTTCGATACTACTTATAGTATGATTCATAAACTATCCAATTCCCCCCAAGGTCTTAATTCGGGATGTGAAGTCCACTACACTAGAGGAGGGATAGAGTTGGTGACTAGGGATGAATCTCGCGGTAAAAGCACCCAACCTCTCCTTAACACCGGGTTCACTATCCTCTTAGAAATCCTCATTCCCTCTCAAAGGCCCTACCCCAACCTACAACTCCACACTCCCCTACTCCAAACTCCAAACTCCAAAAACAACTGCCACATCTTCCGATAGAGGTGACCCCAGAAGTCAATGCCGCTTGTCAATGCACTCGATTTCAGGTGTCGATGCTTTCTTGGATGTTTTGGAACCGATGCACGATATTTATCACGATGCACCTGTTTTGAAAAGTGACTGAGCCCATTGTTGTATAATGACGTATATAATGCAAGCTTCAAAACTGACACATCTTCCGGGATAGCCTACCACAGACAACTGCCCCATCTCCCAAGAAAAGTGTTCCCATCATTCACTGACTGATCACGTACCTTCATTCCCAATATAACGTCCCCTTCATACCCATACTGACTAATAAGCTCTATTACCTGATCTTGTATCACGTCCCCATCAAGGGATAAGGTCATTCCCCATCGAGGTTCAATCTCACGTACCCCTCATTCACAGCTTTAGGACCATCATTCACAGACGGCCCAATCAACCCATCTCATGTCCCAATACGAGCCATCTCACGGCCCGATAAGTAGCCATCTCACGGCCCGATAAGTAGCCATCTCACGGCCCCAGCATTCACTGACAGATCACGTACCCGTCATATACACATCTCACGTCCCAATACAAAACTGACAGATTAGCTTTCTTACTTGATTACATCACCTGAGCAGGACTCTGGGATCTCTTCTCATGTACCATTAGTGTTGAAATCTTTCGTACCCATCATTCACTGTCAGATCACGTCCCCTTCATACCCATCTCACGTACCGATCAACTCCCCATATAACGTCCCAATATGAGGAGGTAACATCCGCAGAAACTCCCCTACTACAAAAAAATCCTACCCGAACCTACAACTCCACGGCACCCAAGGCACAGTACGCCTCAAACACCTGCCCAGTCCACCGTCACCCATTCAATATGCATTATACCAGTATCGTATAACAGTATAACCAGTATACCCGCATCCTCCCATCCCCGCATTCTACCTGCATTCTCACAGTCACGCCCGCATCCCCACACGTCAAACAACGCCCAGTACGCCTAAGGAAGAAGAAGGAAGAGGATACCGCCCAGGACACGTATTGAAGAAACCAAGGCGGCACACAGTACACGGCTTACAAGTGTTTGAGGTGGTACCGATTAGGAGTGATTTATTAGATTGCTTCTTTAGCCCCTTTACCCTTCCCCTCGGAGGGAAAGTAACTAAAGTTCCTTGCCCCCCGGAGGGACAAGCGGCTTCGCACCTTGCTAATATTTGAATCTTACCTTTGACTCTACTACAGCATATGGAGGTGATCATTGGGTGGGATTGGATGCGGGTATACTGGTTATACTGTTA
>Ga0181469_100801_pt1 | contig 11984 bp, 4 predicted proteins | sample InSIn2SAF170_2_FD_119081 | JGI IMG/M metagenome (GOLD analysis project Ga0181469, IMG submission 119081) | Clean room microbial communities from NASA Spacecraft Assembly Facility at Jet Propulsion Laboratory, Pasadena, California, USA -... ... | reverse complement strand
GCTCGACTGATAAGGATGCGCAAGCAGGCTCGACTGTTTTGGTTACTTATTTGAGAGGGGCAATAAGTAAACCCTAACCTTTAGGTGCTCGACCATTTTTTGACTTATTTGAGGGGCAAATAAGTAAATTGAAGAGGACCTTTAGGTGCTCGACTGATAAGGCCGCCATCGAGAGGAGAGGAGAGGAGAATGAAGTGTTTTGTCTAGCTATGCTTTCCAACCTGAGACTCAAACCGAATCGCCGTTATATTACGTATATAATTCATGACCGGAAGATCTCGCCCGCTGCACCTCTGCCTACTAATACCATACCAACAATGCCGTCCTGTATGCGCTCTCCCCTTAACAGCCTTGGTGCCCGCCGCAGTCCTTCACATGCCCACGATCTCGACCACATGCAAGTGAACCCGAAAGCATCTAATATTAGGATAGGTGCTCTTAAGGGGAACCAATCGACTCGGTGCTCGTCACTTCATATATTTATACGGTCAGGACATGGGGTTACAAGGAAGGAGATTCACTAAGATCTGAGCGGGTAATTACATAAATAGTTAAGATTTTTCCCATCTTTTTTTCCGGCCGATAATGAATATCTTTCCAGCTAGTCATGCGGTCTCAAGGTCTCACGGTCTCAAGGTCTAAAGAAAGGTATCACTCACGGTCTCAATATGGATAATCTGTTAATGGCCCACCCATATTTACTTTTCACGCTTCAGAGTTATCAGAGTTAATAGCCCTAGTTCATCTGGCTAGAATCAATGCCATCAAGTTTTCAATATTTCCTGATGCCCAAGTATGTATTTCCCCCACTGTATTTCCCCTTGACCGATAACCCCCCCAGCTTCCTTATCTTCTGCTTTCCCGGCCGGCCCACTTATAATCAATCTATTTTCTGCTAGTCATAGTTAGTGGGTAACTCTATGAATGGAAGTACAACTTCGCTTTCCTTCCATCCATTAATGACAGAACCAATGAAGATAGCTCCCTTTCTTGGTCTTCCTTGCTATGACTGATTGATTGAGGGTGTTGAGTGATGATGGGTGAGCGTCTCGATGGGAAGTGGCATGTATGTCTCAATCATTCCATTTCAATAATCACTAAGTGGGTAAGTTTCTGTATTAGCAAGTGAGTGAGGGGTGAGTGAGTAAGTCTGAGTTGGGCGAGAGGAAGTGGGTGCATAAGAGTGTTGGTGCGTAAGAGTATGGGTGCATAAGTAAGAGAGGGAAGAAGGTAAGTAAGAATGCTTTAGGAAGGTGTTATGACAGGAAGGTAGAGTGATTGACCCTGGCTGGAACTATTGAAATTGGAAGTATTGACGGAGGCTGAAGGAACTATTTCTGATTCAATTTCATGGAGATTATTAGATCAATTAGGCATGTACTGGCCTTTGCTAACCAAGATCCTAACCAAGGTTTGTTAGACCAAGGTTGTATGTCCTTCCTGTACGGTGACCATCGAGGAGGGTTTATTCACTTGTTGGATATGTCATTCTGTAAGCTCTGTCGTGCCTAGATGTAACCAAGTCCTACTAGTAGATTCATACCTTCGTAAGCCAGATCCTGACCTTAGTGATCGTGGTCGTGCTTCTGTCTTTCGAGATTGAGTAGTTTATCCATCCGTAGCAAAGATAGGTGCGGATTCAGTTGCTTAGCTAGAGGCACAGGCAGAACCAAAAGCAGCTAAGGCAGCAGGATCAAAGCAAGCAGATCCGAATAATCCTAGTGTAGAGCTTTCAGTTGGAGATCGAGCAGAGCTAGCTGTGGCAAATCCAATTTATCGAGTTCCGCCCGCAGTCGAAGGGGACCTAGTTTCCCCCGCAAATGCCAAGGTTCGATATTTAGTTTGCCCGGTTCCGGATCAATGGATTCAACCAAGTCAAATGCACCCGCCTTTTGAACCTCATACCTCCGCTACTAGGTGGTCAACTTCTTATGGATTCGGAACTAGCTCTGCCGCTGGTTAATCTGTAGTGGGTTCTTATTTTTTACTATGGTCCAGGTGGGACCTCGCTTTGGGTATTGTCCCGCAACTCCCCGAGTAACGAATGTGAGGACTGGAATGTGCATCATCTAGGATATAGGCCGGTAGCACGCTTATTAATGGTAGGACACCCGTTTTCCATTATAATGGGAATGGTATGCAAGAGTGACCTATAGTGTTATAGTCTCCGTGTAAGCATGTTGTCTTTTTGGCTGGGGAAGGTTGCAGGTAAAGATCCGATTCCAGGCGCAGATGCAAAGGCTACAGAGGCAGAGTCACTACCACTAACATAAGCATCCGGGTCAGCATCGGAGCAAGCATCCGTTTCAGTTCGATAGCTAGTAGAATATATGAACATGCCTTAGCGGACCTTAGACCTGACTTAACCCCTTAATCTGTGAAATGCCTTAGCGAACCTTAGACCTACCTTCGAGCCACATTACCTCTCGGACTTCATTACACTGTTCAGTGCAATAAATCTTCCCCTCAATTTATGATTCAATTGAAGTGCCCAGTTCCGTAGGAGACTATTGGTTCTATAACGGGAAGTGGTTCTATAACGGGAAGGAGTGCTAGACGAAGTGGTGTATAAGCTGGTTCAACTACGGAATCTATCGCTTAACCAACCGGCTGCGTAATCTATTTATGGTTTACCGACAGCTTAATCGAATGCTGCTGGATCTACTGACTCAACATATAGATGTATCAGAATGAAGTCAAGTAGTGCCATCAAGCTATGCCACCTTTTATGTTGCCTATGCTTTTTGCTCTTATGGCTTTCCCACCGCCGTTGGTGGTGCTGCTTAGACTCGATCCGTTACTAAGAACTAATAAACTGGTGGTGAATTTGCTGCTTCATAAGAATCAACCGCTGCTGTTGGCTTGATCTGGGTATCGCTCTAGAAAGTCAAAAGCTGGATCTCGATCTCTAGTACTAAAGTGCTTTACTGGCGGCTTGGGTTTTTCAAATTCCCTAGTCCCATTTTCTCTGGAGCCTTCCTTCCCCTATGGTCTCTCCTGGTTCAGAAACCCTAGCCCCAATCCTAGGGGTTTGGTGCTCTATTTTGTCCTCCCTCCAGCCGCGTCCATACCCATGCTTCCCACAAGCCAACTCTAAGCTTCGGTGATGCGCTTCTTTATGAAAAAAAAACACTAGAAATCCCATCCTTTCTTAACTCTTAGTTTTCTTTCTTCTCTAAAACCCTTCCTTCTATTGCTTCGCGAAAAGTTGGGGTAATTGACCAGAGATGAACCAACAAAGAGAAAAAGGTTCTTTCTTGGAGTACTCGACCTTTATCTAACTTGACCTTTCACTTTTGGCTCTTGAAAATCGCTACACCTACCCGCCTTGCTCTTACGGTGAGAAGGCAACCAACCTTCATTGGGCCAACAGGTTCATTAGTATGGGATTTCCTTCACTTCTCCTCATTAGTCTGTCTAATCATAAAATCTAAGTAGTAAGCTTTTTTGTTTTGTTTTTTACTTGGTCAATTTCACATTTATTCATGAGTGAATGGTGTTTTAATGGCGAGGAGATGGTGCTTCATGGTCGTAAGCGTGTCGATAGCGCTTTTCCTTTCGTGGGGAAGTAGTAAACTGTAATGTTAAGTGTTTTTATTGCCTTTCTCAATCCAAATATCCAGTAGTGGCTAGTCTTTTATGACTGGAGTGCCCCCAAGGGTAACCCAGTCTGTATCCTCTTTGGTGATGAGGCTTTGCTAAGGAAAGAAAGAAGATAGACCAACTGAATCCCGTAGGCCTAGTTTCGGAGAGCTCCGCGAGGCCTCCTTTACCAGTTCAATCAATAAACCACTAGATAAGGCTTTGCTCTCCTATCTGGTAGGTCAGGCTGCGCCCTCCTCTACCAGTTAGTAAGGCTTCGCCCTGGTAGGTTAGGCTTCGTCCTCCTTGCCTGGTTATACAGAGACTGGCGCCTTCGTTCCGCAGCCTTGAGCAATATATAAAACCCCAACTGGCCTTCCTTTTCTTGCCTGGAGATAGACTTATTTCGGCATTCCTTGCCCGGCCCGGGGATAGACTTATTTCGGCATTCCTATAGAATTTGATTGGCCTTCCTGCTATAATTAGAAGAGATGGCCTTCGTCCCTAGTTCGAGAGAATGGAAACTGGCCTTTCTAGAGTTAGAAGAGCTGGCCTTCCTAGAGAGGGATAATTTTGAAATATACGGCCACGATATTTTCTTTAGGCCAAGGAAATAAGTCAAATTATAAGCGTTAGCGTCCTGCCGTCTAGCTAATAATGGCAGTCAGCTTACGATCCAAGTACGAATGATGGTAGTCAGCTATGATGTTAGGCCAGGCTCCTCACTCAGGCGAGAAAGAAAAGAAGGTAGGCAGTTAAGGCTCCTCACTAACGCTCTTAGGCAGGAGAAAAAGAAAAGCAGTTAGGCAAGCACTCACCCACGCTATTAGGTTGGTTCGTTAAACCGATTCATTTTCATTAGGCCAATCAAAATATCCAATAGTCATAACATGAAGCCAGCCAGGAGTTTTTAGGTCCTTTCTTTAGCTTTCGACTATATTGATTTATTTGAAAATTCCTATAGAGAGAATTCGAGAATCAATATCAGTTGTTGCACGCGCTTTACGGTCCACCACTGCAAAAGATACATCGTTATTAGAAAGAGATTCACTTCTCCCCTAGTCTCCCCAGAGAGTACTTCCACCGTACAATTTACGCTTGGAAGTAGAAAAAACTACAGTGAAAATGTTTTTTAGTATGTTATGATTGTCAAGGTCAAAGGCACGTAGAGAGAGAATTCACTGGGCTTAGTCACTGAGAAAATCTATATAGACTCGTTTCGCTCTGCTTATGCTCCTGTATTAGGATGGAACCAATTCCCAAGGTGCAACTATCGTTTGGATCCTACGGGCGTTTCACCACCTCTTTAGTGCAATGTCCCGCACTGAGCTCGTTTTGGCATCTTAGCGTGTGTTATGCCATAAACCAGGTTGATGCGCTTTTGATTGTCTTAGATGATCACTGAGCGGGGTGTGCTTGTGTTTACCGATTCTTCCCATAGCAGATCCCGTCAAAAACCTGTAGATAATAGTGGCGAGGCTTGGTACCGAAGTGGGAAATGACTCTGCATGAACATAGGTAACATGTGGGTAGGCAGTGTTTATGCTATGCAAGGGGTAAACTATCCTATGCACGGGGTAAACTATCCTTGCCCCCGGAGGGACAAGCGGCTTCGCACCTATGAAAGTGGTAATTTCTCCCCCGCTTGGCTCTAAAAGTGGGATAGGCTCGCCTGAGAATGACGACAGTGGGGTGGAGAGTGAAAAACATTTCTTTCTCCATTAGCAGTTGAACCACTAGCTAGAGAGGTTATAAAGTAGCATATCCAGTTTATAAGTAACAAAAAAGGCTATCTAAAACATATAAGGTGGCAGGCAGGTTACATCTCAACATAAGCAGCGGAGGCAGGTCTAATTTGGGCATAAAGCAGCAGAAAGCAGTTGACAACATAGAGGTGGATAAAAGTGGGTTTTGGAGATCCAATGTTCAAATTGGAATAACCTCTCTCAATCCCTAATGGGACTCCAAAGACGTCTAGAGATGGTTATATCGCATGCTATATTCGGATTTATTCCTAATCGAGAAAACGTGCAATTCTAATTAGACAGACAGAGTGCTTTAGGGCTTTACAGCCTAAAGAAGAATTCAAGCACAATGCACCGATACAGAAGCACACACATCTTACAAATAGCCACATAGATCACAGCCATTTCTTTATTTACATTCAAAGTACAAACATGACCTTACATACAGGAGTCCAATCCCTATTACAGATGCCATACTATTACATTAACATCCTTCAAGAATCAGAAGGTATTCACTTATCTGGAATAAGTCCTGCTGGCAACTAAGCTGATCATGAGCCTTTTCCACCCAACCATAGGCTCAATTGCTAATCCGCTTCTGCAACTGGCCACCCCCGAGCCAGATCATGATACCACGGGGGAAAACTCCATTCCTCAGGGAACTATTAGAAGGGAAACCATCATCACTACACTTCAACCATTTACAGCCATTTACTTTTCCTCAGGGAGTTCAGGGCTTCAGTGAGTCCACAGGTGACCTCTCACCTTGCTGACTGTAGCACAAGGAGGCCTTATCTGCTTGACAATCCCTCAGCACTCCCTTACCAGTGCACTCTTTATGTCTAGCTGATACATCCACATAGCCTCTGGCCCTCCCCTTAGGTTCTGTTTTTCTTCTCAGCCCACGTGCACCTCTGCACTGGCTATGTCTGAATCGTTCCTAGCACTTCCTCATGCCTATTTTGATTATTTTATGGCTGTTGCTTTATCAGGGTGCATCATGGTTCTCCTCCTTTTTTGGTCTATCTGCTCAATCTTTTTCTGTATGTCCCAAGCCTGATCTCTGCCTCTGTGCATGAGCCTGAGCTCTCCTGCACGTGTGAGCGTCCTCCCCCTCTTCATCGGGAAGCCTCCTCCCAAATATTATTGGTTCCATTTACCAAGACCCCGCGTAGGTCAATCAGGGAAGCTTCCAAATCCTCCTTTGTCCATGCTGCGCATTGAAGGCATGGCTGACCTTTCTGCTATCATCCATGCTTCCATGAATGCGGTAGGTGGTGGCTCATCCACCCTTGTCCTGCTTCCTTGGACCAGGATCTCCCAACAGTTACACCAACCGTTTCCTCATAGTTCCTTTTTCCTCTTTTATTATATTTCTCCTGAGGGTTAATTCTAACCCTTCCATGGTTTTCCCCCTTGCTGTGGTATCATGTCTGTATAGCTGATCTGCTCATGCTCATGCCAGCTCAGCTGTTCAACATGAAATTACATTCTTTTTGGCCATATAGGCATAAATGAATAACAACCTAACGTCGATCACGACTCACACTTAACTGAAGCGCGTCACCCGGATCGATTCCGTGTCCCGACCGGGGATTTATAGTCCCAGCTTACCTATTTGTTCCGGTTCGGAGGAGCCTTCGATTGCCTCTCGCTGGTTATACCACTTGAAAGTGGCATGACGGGAGGTATTCCGAATCCACCAAGTGCAGTCGGCTTGAGATAATTCCAAGGGAGAATGATCGCATGAGCATTATAAACGATGCACTTTCTAGAGTGGAGAACGTGCGAAATTGATCGATCGATGTTGTACGTGGATTCACGCTCACCTACGGCATTTACAAAAGCAAGGGCGGAAGCATAACCAGTATATCTAGTACCAGCAGAACCAAAAGTAGAAGCACTAGTAGTAGCAGAGTAAGCTAGAGCATAGGTTGAAGCATATGAGTCAGTCAATCCATCGGATCCAGTAGTCTATACATCAGCAGATACAGAGGCATAGGTAGCGTAGGCAGGCATAAGTTGGGACAGAAGCAAAGCAAGCAAGCAAGAGCATTTGGTCGTGTTTACCTGGTTCCAGCCGCCTTCCCCCGCTTCTAAATCTCCTATCTATTAGGTCACTACTCTCCACTTGCTTAACCACTTGCTGAAACGACTGATGCTGGGAAAGACATCACTCCTAGCCACGGAGGGAGAGGCAGCAGTTGAAAAGCTATAAGCTTACCTAGCAGTTTCATTCATTGACCTCGTTAACCGAGGAACAAACAGTAAATCCGCCAATTAATCCATCAGTTGACTACCCCTAGCAGTAGCATTTTACCCAAGACCTGTAAATGATCCCATAGAAGCAAAGGCACTCGTGGTTGCCCGAGTGAAAGCAATAGTAGCGTTTGTCCCGTTACCAGGTGATCCCGTTGACTACTGCATTTTACCCTTTATTGCATTACTTTAGTTAGCTTATTCAGTCAGCTTTAATGCCGTTCTATGCGATTATGGGATTGATCCCGATCCAGATATAGATGAAATTGATCCATGCACTAATTTATCTCGCAGAGACACCCGTAGCAAGGGAATGTGCAAATACATATGATAATCGAGCGTATAATAAGAGTTCGCTTGTAGATGGAAAAACTAAGCTACAAGTAATAAAACAGCTAAGACGAAAGCAGCTAATAAAAGGACGCCCATTGCTATAAGAGGTGTGTGATATCCCGCTGAAACACACAATTATACGGGAGTGCTGCTCCCCCATGTGGTAATAGTATAGTGGGTTAACCCGTAAACAAACCAGTTAGCGGTACGTTGTTCGGGTGGGTACCCTCTCTAACAAGAGAAATCTCTTTGGACGAGTCGAATGACCATATCGATCAATAAGTCTGAGCAGCAGACTCCTAATCCAACAAGGAAGTGGAGGAGATTTGATCTCCACTGACGGTTTACCGCATGCGCGAAGGTTCTTCCTCGTGGCGTTTAGAGGGGTTACAACTGTGACATATCCGAGCGGTGCACTTCCCATCCATTAAGGGCATGGCTATCGCCCTTGGACTGTTTTAGTGCTAATTTCTAGTGTGACAGCCGGCCAGAATATAGTGCCTTTCCCGCATGAACAGAGGTGCTGAAACTACTGAGTCAACTGCTACTTATGAAACCTCTGTCTCTGATGCCTTTTACCAAGCTGCTGTCTATGCTATTTTGTTTGGTTTTACTCCAACCACCCCTGCATCTGAATCTGCTGGGTCATTCACTGACACTGATTCAAGATCAATTAGTATTAGGTCAATGGGGTTAAGCCACTGGGTCTGCTCGATCTCCAACAATTGGCCATGGGTCTCCATCTCGATCTCGAAATGTATCTGGACCTGGGTCTGGATAATTCCCAACGAGTGAATCTGCTCCCGGAACAGTAGAGAATGTGCATAAACCCGGAACAGGATGAGATGCTACCTTTGCTTATGGTGCTGCTTCTGCCTGTGCTTTTGCTGCCTTTCCTGTTGCTTCTACCTCCGTATCTAGCTTTGCTCTTGCTACTGATACTACTGGATAAGCTACTGGCACTGGATATGGATCAAAAGAACTAAACTATGCTACGACTAGTAATGGTGCTTAAAAAATTGGTGCTTCTACAGGTAGTGCTTCAACAGGCTATGGATTTGGATCATGATCTGGTTAAGATGCTGGCTATGCTGCTGGGACTGGATATTCTACTTAGTATAGGACTGGAACCGTAGCTACTGGCTATGATGGGATAACCTTATCGCTACGGGAAAGGGAGAACCCTTCGCTATGCTCTTTGAGGGGAAGAAATATAGGTAGGTGATGTGACCTGGGCTTCTTCTCTTGAGGCTGGCTGCAAAGTATAATGGAGGCTGCTGGTGGAGTGTTAAAGTCTAGGCAGACGACGGAGTCTCCATGAGCCTGCTCGACGTATGGATACCCTCCTGGTGAATGGGTGCCATGGTGCAACGGGTACCAGGATGAAGAGCTTGATGTAACTGCCAGTTAACCAAAGAAACAAATCACGTCTGGGTGGGTGGATGTGACACACGCTGAGAACAGTTATAAGTGGTGTTAGGGCATCGTGCCCAGTGCCTTGTATATGAGGAGGAAAAAGAGATATGCCATGTATGCTGGGACGACCAACTAGGTATCGGACAACTCAAAAGTATCTTGAGTATGGCATCATAAGATCAGAGAATTGTAGACGCATGGGCGAGTTCCAATATAATATATGTCGGGATCCTTAATAGACGTAAAGTGCTGGATATATTTTGCAACTGCTTTGAATTGTAAGTAACAAGCGCACTCCAATGATAATGTTGCGTAAGCCGCTGTAGAATGGATAATGGGAAGGTCTGGAGAATCCATTTGATTGTGCATTTTATTGTGATGGTTGATGTGTACAAAATCTGGTGGAGAAACAGCAAGATAACATTTATGTATACGGCTGTGAGGTGCTGGTGTTTCTGCCGAACTGAGGGAAAAAGAAGCTAGACTGCTTTCTCTGTTGTTCTGAATAAGAGGGGAGGCTCATCCCCCCAACTTCCCACATACACAGTTGCTTTTATAAGATCACACTCCTTCCACTAACATGGACAGATTTAGAACTACCTACCACCCATGCCAAGGAAGCTGAGGTACACTTCCCAGGAGGGATTAAAGCGCTTACCTTACTCGTTCTGTGGGGCCTATAATATTCCTTCACTCTACGGGAAGCGATTGGTTACACCGGTTAGCTTTATTCTTCTGGAGGAATTGATATCTGAATAAAATGGGGTAGGGACAGGGAATTGAAACTTCCTTCCACGGTAATATATATTTGGGTTGAAACGGTTACCTTACCCAGTGGGATTAACCGGCCGGCGTGGGAATATATAATATATATATGGCACACTTAACTCTACGGGTGGGGTTGAACCGGTTAACTCCGGGCATATATATGCACCGCACCTTCCCCAATATATATTGGATTGAAACTACATTACGTACTTCCCTTCGGCGGGATTGGTACTACCTTCCACTAACTAGCGAATTGCGTAGCTAAGGGATTCAACTTATCGCCGGGGCTTCGATGATGGAACAACTGGCATGGGCCACCATACAACGGTGAAACAAAGGCATGTTTGAACCAGTATCATTCATTGATTCCTCCAATCATTAATATTCGAAATGAATAGGAATATCTTCTGTAACCTCTCTCCAGCTCTCCTTAATGACTTCTCCCGGGATTGAATGAATAGATAGATCTGACGGATTTCAACGGAACACAATGCAATGTCTCAACTCCTTTCAATATCCTTCCTTGGGGTATTCCTATGATGGGCTAGTGTCATCATTGATTATAAGGAATGTGTACATTGAGGGAAGTGTTGTGAGTGTCCCCCGGGTATAAGTCAAGGTGGGGCTGAGCGCCCCTATTTATTTATCTATATATTTGAAAGAAATATGGGGCGGGGTTTTTTTCCCAGTGTAGGTAGGGGTTTGTCCCCCTGCCTATGGAAGAAGGTGGTAGGTCCAATAGGGGAAGAAGGGTCAGTGTGCAGATAGTAGCTTATGGGCCTCATTCTATCTACGCTTGTATAATGGATAATCCCAAAAGGTATGGTCAAATTGGGGCGGGGAAATGAAATACTGGGGTCACCCGTTCATGGCGTTCACCTTCCGTGCTCGTTGACTCGGGTTTTCTATTCTTTTCCTGCCTACTTTAATGAATCGGAGTACATGAAGGAAGGCGAGGTGCGCGCACCGACTCTCATATACGATGGATTATGAGGATGGGTTCTAGAAAGACATTTTTTAGGTTACTTACCTTCCTAAATAAACGGATCTATGAATCACCCATACGGCGGCAGGCACCGTGAACAGCTTTCAGCTTCTCGCCAACAGGCCACGACGAGTTGAAAACCTTTTCTCTTCCTCCTCCATAAAGTAGTTAGTGTAAACCATGGGTTGCTAACGCTGTTGTGGGTTTACATGAAAGAAATACCTACCCTCCGTCCCGGAACCATTCATTGTTTTGACTGACTTGGCGCCCCTACACTTCGTTTGTATCAGGCCCTCGCATCGTATGTCTCAGTATCAGTTTTGAAACTCACTCCACCTCGTAGTATCAGTAGCAGCCACCGCACTTGGTCTTGTCCCAAGCCCACCATGTAAATCAGTTATCGAATTAGCAAACCACTCCTATGTTGGAAAACGTGAAGGTATCACGCCGCTACAGAAAGGAATGTCGGGTGAATGCCGCACGGGTTGAACCAAATCTAAGCCTGCTACCCAATGCATACACAACCGATCAATTGCTTTCAGGTTCATGAAGCGGGCATAGTTTACTCAATCTAGGCGGGCGGTAGGGAGGGGACCGTGGACCTTCCTCGGTCAATTTCTTTTATTACCAGGAGACGGGTTAGCCAACGCATTTAGGACTCTGTATCCCTTTCCCTGCCGATTTATTGGCGGGGTTAAATCTTTCACTTTTCCGTCCTCCCCAGCTTGCTCCGATAGTAGCTGATCTATGTCATTGGCATCCCGATCCTCAATTAAGTAATCTAGTTCTTTCGTAAATAATTCCCGCGACATCATTGTATAATTAAGACACTTTAGTGAAGGGGCGGCCGAGATGCTCCTCTTTTCGAACCTTTCCCCTTTTGAATCGAGTGGTCA
>Ga0181469_100796_pt1 | contig 12007 bp, 9 predicted proteins | sample InSIn2SAF170_2_FD_119081 | JGI IMG/M metagenome (GOLD analysis project Ga0181469, IMG submission 119081) | Clean room microbial communities from NASA Spacecraft Assembly Facility at Jet Propulsion Laboratory, Pasadena, California, USA -... ... | reverse complement strand
AGACATGGTAAGAGTTCGTAGATTCTCCTTTTCTTCTATTGCGGACACTTTAGATTCAAACTTAGGGGACAAGGATCTTAGAACTTTTTCAACCACAATAGCCTCTTTTATTTCTTCACCCAAGTTTTTCATGCAATTAACAATCTCATCTACCCGAAGGAAATAGTTAGCCACACTTTCATCATTATACATTCTGAGGAAAGGAGGACCTTTAGACAGGAGAGAAGCAGCTTTCAAGGCATCAGGCAAAGGAAACTACTACGAGTCAGGACATGCATCAGAAGAAGAAGAAGAATCAAATTTTGTCAAAAATCCTCAACGATGTACTGGAAGATTCAGAGGAAAGTTACCCTTCAAATGCTTTTCTTGCGGGAGAGTCAGTCACTATGCTGTCAAATTTACTCATAAAGATAAAGGGAAGGAACTGGCTAGATGGAACAAGAAACAAAATCCAAATAAGAAAAGCTATTACAATCATGAAGATAGTGATGGACTTTCAAATAGTGACGATGATGAACGAGGTAATGAGTATAAACCTTTAATGGCTTTTGAAGATGATGACTACATGGATGCTATAGATGTAGAAGAGATAACTAATCTCAAAATTTGCTTAAAAGAAAAAAATGTGATTATTGATTCTCTGCAATGTCAACTGGCTGAAAGGGAAAAATATCTTGAAAAATTGGAATGTGAAATTGTTGGTCTTATAAAGGAGATTGAGAAAACAAAAGATATTAATCTTAAATTTGTTAAAGGATCTGAAACTTTGGATGAGATTATCAATGTGCAGCGTTCTCCACTAATCAAAACAGGTCCGGGATATACTAGAGAAACATCTCAAGCATCCACCTCCAAAAGTTATCTTGATGCAGCAAGGAGGAACGAGCAAAGGTATAATAGAAATCATTAGGTAAATCAGGGACAGTTTACCTCAAGAATGAACAAAGACTATCAGGGGCAAGCTACCTTAAGGACAAACAGAAGCTACAATCAGCCACAGGTAAAATCTTCCCAGTTTGCCTCAAGAATGGATGTCAGTAGAAACTACAATCGGTTGGATGATAGATTTGATAATCGCAGGAGTTTCTTCAATGGCCAATGTTTCTCTTGCCATAACTTTGGTCACAAAGCAGCTCAATGTGTTGCCTATAAGACAATCATGACTAGAGAAGCTCAAAGACAAAGGAGTATGACTGGAATCACAAAAAGGACTTATAACAATTTTTCGACGCTTGAAAATGAAGTTGAATGTTCTATTTGTACTAACTTTAGTCATGAAGATTCTGAATGCAGGAGAAGGTTTTGGAAGACAACTCAGAAGGAACAAACCTCAAGTGCCAAAATATGGAGAATGAAGGAACCACAACCTGAAAGATGTGGGATATCCTTTTGTGCAGAAGGACAGGAAAATCTATGGTATATTGACAGCGGATGTTCGAAGCATATGACAGGGGATAAATAAAAACTTGAATCATATACTGCATTAGAAAAAGGAAAGAAGGTTTCTTTTGTAAATGATACCCATGCAACCATAAAAGGAAAAGGCACTGCTCAGTTGAAGGAAAAGGTCAAAGCTAGAAATATTTTGTATGTTGATGGCTTGAAGCATAATCTACTGAGTGTTAGTCAAATGTGTGATCAAGGAACCGAGGTAATATTTCGATCAAATGTATGTAGTGTTCATGATCTTGATACAGGAAAAACGGTGATCAAAGGCAAAAGAACTCCAAATAATCTATACATATTTGAAGAAGGACAACAACAATGCTATTTGAGAAAGGATGATGAGCACGGGTTATGGCACCAAAGGTTAGGGCATCTAAGCTTTTCACAAATAAGGAAAGCGTTCAAATACTAGGTAGTTCATGGTCTTCCAGATATCAAAATTCCAGACAACACCATATGCAAATCATGTCAGTTTGGTAAACAAACCAGAACTAACTTTCCTGAGAAGGAAGGATCAGCTAGCAGGCCTCTTGAGCTAGTCCATACAGACGTATGTGGTCCATTTAGGAAAAGGTCACCTCGAGGAGAAGAATACTTGATATTACTCATTGACAACTTCTCCAGGTATGTTTGGTTAGGACTTATGAAGCATAAAGACGAAGCATTTGAAAAATTCAAATCCTTCAAAGCATTGGCTGAAAATGAATCAAGTTACAAAATCAAGTGCCTAACGTCTGACAGAGGTGGGGAGTTTACCTCAAATGAATTTTTCGATTTCTGTGAAGAACATGGAATAAGAAGGGAATTCTCTACAGCTAGGACTCCTCAGCAAAATGGAGTGGTGGAAAGGATGAACATAACAGTACAACAAATGGCTCGTGCTATGCTTGATGAGTCTAGAACTCCCGCAACCTTCTGGGGTGAAGCTGCATATGTTCCGGTTGTTATTCTCAACAAACCAAATGTCCGAGTAAAAAACACTCAAACTCCTCATGAGCTCTGGTATGGTGAGACTCCTTCGGTAAAGAATTTCAAAATTTTTGGAAGAAAATGCTATATTAAGAATATTGATGAACAACTTGGCAAACTTGAACCTAGAGCAAATGAAGGCATTCTCCTTGGTTATTCTCCTTATAGAAAAGCTTATAAGTGTTACAATAAAAGACTTGGAAGAATTGTTGATAGCATTGATGTAGTGGTTGATGAAAAAGGATACATCCCTAGGCAAGTAAATCATGAAAATATCGAAGAGGATGAAGACTACTCTCTAAATCAGACAAATAATGAAGAACAACCTCAAGAGACATCAGAGGAACAGATAAGAATAGAAGAAAAGACTCCATCTAGGTATGTACAGAAGAATCATCCAGAATATCAAATCTTGGGACAAAAGGAGGCAGGTGTACAAACCAGGAGAACAACTGCAGAAGCTTCAAGCTATTTGGAATTACTCTCCTCCACTGAGCCACAAAATGTAAGAGAGGAATGCAAGGATGAATGTTGGGTCAAGGAAATGGATGAAGAACTTGAACAAGTTGAAAAGAACAACAATTGGGAGTTGGTTTCTAGGCCAAAGTATAAGAATGTCATAGGAATAAAATGGATCTTCAAAAATAAGTTGAATGAAAATGGGGAGGTAATTAGAAATAAGGCCAGACTAGTCTATAAAGGGTATGCTCAACAAGAAGGAATAGATTTTGAAGAAACTTTTGCTCCTGTTGCAAGGCTTGAGGCCATCCGAATGTTCCTAGCTCTCTCAAGCTTTCAAAAGTTCAAAGTATTTCAAATGGATGTGAAATCATCTTTTCTGAATGGAGACTTAGAAGAAGAAGTATACATTGAGCAGCCAGATGGTTTCATTCTTGGGAATGATCCAAATCTTTTATGCAGATTGAAAAAGGCCCTCTATGGTCTTAAACAGGCTCCAAGGGCTTGGTACTACCGTTTGGACAAATACCTTCATCAACAAGGCTTTTCAAAAGGATCAGCAGATAGCAATATTTATATAAAAATTGAAAATGACAAATTGCTAATACTTGTTGTGTATGTAGATGATATTATCTTTGGCAACAATGAAGAAGCTATGAGTCAAAGCTTTTCCTTGATGATGCAGAAAGAATTCGAAATGTCTTTGCTTGGAGAACTGACATATTTTCTTGGATTGCAAATCCAACAAAATAAAAACGGTATCTTCTTGTCACAAACTAAGTACCTCAAGCATATTTTGAAGAAGTATGGCATGGAAGATTCCAAACCAGTATGTACCCCCATGGTTACAAGATGTAGTCTTAGTGCAAATGATGAATTAGTAGCAGTTCATCAACCAACCTATAGATCTATGATTGGAAGTCTAGTTTATTTGACAGGTACCCGACTGGACATCATGCATGCAGTGGGAACAGTTGGAAGATTTCAGGCCAATCCTAAAGAAACTCACCTTCAAGCAGTAAAGATAATCTTCAAATATCTTCAAGGAACTCAGAACTATGGCTTATGGTATCCTAGAGACACAGATCTCACACTTCATGCTTACACAGATGCAGATTGGGCTGGAAGTGTGGATGACAGGAAAAGAACAAGTGGTGGTGCTTTCTTTATGGGTTCCACATTAGTATCTTGGTTCAGCAGGAAGCAGAGTTCAATTGCCTTATCTACAGCTGAAGCAGAATAAGTGGTTGTTACATCTTGTTGCACTCAACTTCTTTGGATGATGCAGACCTTGCAGGATTTTCAAATCACTTGTACACCACCTATCTCCATTTTATGTGATAATACAAGTGCAATCAACATGTCAAAGAACCCAGTCATGCATTCAAAAACCAAACACATACCAATCAAGTATCATTTTCTCAGGGAACAAGTGCTTGAACAGAAGGTCAAGTTGGAATATGTTTCTTCTAAGGAACAAGTGGCTGATATATTTACCAAACCATTGCCAAGGGAGACTTTTGAATACCTCAGGCAAAAGCTAGGGGTTGTCGATGCATCATCCTATTGTTAATCTTCAAATTGGTGCTTGTATGCGAGGTTCTTATGGTGTATACGCGTACAAGGTGCAGGGGGAGCATAATTCATTATTGGCATTATAGTATTAAAGAAGGAGTAATATGTTGGTAGATGAACTGTAAATAAGGCATGCACCATATTTGATTTCAGTAGGAGCGAACAGGGTGGCCGGCGGGCCTCAGTAAGTTCTTGGTGGTCACAATATCCATGGCAATAAAGGTGCGAAGTTCAATTAACAGCACCAAATGAAGGGAAAAATAGGGCCGTCTCTGTATTATATGTAGCCAGAATAGCTCGACCTTCTGTCATGAAGAATATGGTATCGCCAGCTGCTGTGGAGTGAAATAGCTACCAGAAAACTCTGAAGTTGATGTCATTTTTTAAGAATCTGGTTCATAATCAGGTGGAATAGGCTCTAAGGGGGAGAAATCAAGAGGAGCAGGCTCTCAGGGGGAGAAATAGTCAAGAGAAGCAGATATCCACCCTTTGCCCTTGATGTCAAAGGGGGAGAGTGATTTTTGGTTGGTGTTGTTGCCATCAAGTCCAAAGGGGGAGATTGTTGGCATTATGGCATTATGAACATATGTTGAACTTGATGGCAACCCTGGGACAAGAAGAGCCAAGAGTAGCCAAGAAGAGCCATTGGGAGCTTATCAGAGCAATAGAAGCTCATTCTCATATATAAAGAGCTTATCGGGATGAATCGGGCTTATAAAACCCTTGGATGCATGCTTAACCATTATCGGGAGCGGTTCGGGTGATCAAAACCCATATATGTATACATTATCACTACTAGGAGATATCGGGCTTATTAAAACCCATATATACATGCATTAGTATTATCGGGAGTTGGTTGGGTGCGTAAAACCCATATATATGCCAGTCACATATTAATATATATATCGGCGCATCGCTATCGGGGGTTCAGCCTTGTTCCACTGACAAATCCTCTGATTGCGATAACTCCCCAGACCCGATGATGGCGTTAACACTAGTTTATAACAATATCGCATCTGCAGCATGCCGCAATGCATATAGGGCTGTCCACCCGAATCCTCTGATTACGACAAAAGGTGGCGAACCCGATAGAGGCTTTAAAGGGTCTCTATAATACATCACATCCACGATAATCGCACAAACACCTCCCACTTCAAATCACCGATAGTGATGAAAAGAGCAGACCCGATATACATATAAAGGCGGGTTAATGGGCATGTCGCATCCGATCTATCGGATTGGATGTAGGGAATAGGCCATGATACAGGCATGCATTGTTAGTGATGAGGAGTGGACCCGATATATTATTATTTTGGGTACATTATGTTAAAAGTCTGCCTTTTTGTGGTTTTGGACCATTTTCATTGTTTTCCCGCTTAAGCCTATTCTTAAGAGATACGTCAAAATAGTTACGCCTTAGGTTTTTGGATCCTATGGTTTTGATTCATGGTATTATCAAAAGCATGATTATATAAAGAAAAAGAGGATTCGGTGGCAATGGATCGATGATGAATTGAAGATCTTAAAGAAGAAGGCGCGCAGATTAGTGAATAGAGCAAGGATCGCAGGCTTGAAGTTTAGTCATTTCCTCAAGAGGAATCACATTACTTTGGGTATATTGCAGTGTATTATTCCTTTGAGCTGCAATCATTCTTTAACTCTGATAAATCCTCCTCTGCTGCTTGGTTCTGGGTGCGCATATTGGGTTTTGTCTTGAGCACTGTATTATGTATATTCTCTGCATTGTGTTATGATTTCGGCATAAACAACCTCTGCTTTAAAGGGTGACCAGATTAGATATTTATTTATTTATAGCTAGTGCTTGGGTTGGCACATGGGTGATTTTTGAATGATATATATATATATATATATCTGGTGCTTGGGTTGGAGCTTGGGTGATTTTGAAAGAACTGTAGTATAAAGAAAAATATTGATCTGGCATTCTCATATGCTTGATGACTGTTTGATCTTCTTGGATTCATTTTGAAAATTTATGAAAAGTGGTCCTTGAAAGAAAATAAGTAGGGGGGTTGTAGCTCCCTTCCAGTAGAGACTGGAAAATGAGAGAGAGAGGTGTAGCTCTCTGCAGGTTGCAGCCTGCACATTGGTAAAGGACTGCACCAGTACACAATCATTGTAATAGAAGTTTCTAATTGAAAGAAGATAGAGACATATTGCAACAGGTGGTTTTCACCCACATTGGGTTTCCACCTTATATCTGGTGTTGTTTGGTGTGACTATCTATTTTTCATTGTTCTTGTTTATTATATGGTACTGACATACACAAGTTAATCACCAATATCTGTAGAATAATTTAAAGTATAAATTTGGATGGTATATTGAAAAGAATTTGATAATACTAATTCATCGCCCCCTCTCAGTATTATTTCCAACACAACCCTATTTAACCCACATTGAATGCCTATTTCTGTTTTGATCTTAAAATTCAAACTTTGGCCCTTCTTCCTACAAGAGCACCTAAGAACAACACTCAAAACAACCTCTCCTTCACACATTGTACCAACAGCAAAACATAAGAATTCCACATTGCTTCTAGGGCTTCCTTCTTTTTGTCTTATGGATTCTTATTGCAGTGGCTAGGGCCTCCCTTTGACTGTGGCTAGGGCCTCTCTAAGTGCTACTTTAGACCTTCCTTGACTGTGGCTATATGATTCTTCTTGATGGTCGATAAAGGCCTCTGTTACTATGGATAAGAGCCTTCCTTTTGTTGCCTATCTGACCTCTCTTGACTGCATCTTTATGCCTCTCTTGCTTGCACCTTAGGACTCTCCCTTGTTGTGGATAAGCTTCCTTTTGACTGCAGTTAGGGCTTCCTTTTAATACAGCTACGGCTTCCTTTTTGACTGTGGATAGAGCTCCTTTAAGACTACGTCTAGGTCTCCCTTCATGACTGCAGCTAGGGCTCACACTATTGTAGCCTGCTAGCCTCGTGCTGACTGGGGACTCCTGCACTGTAGCACTCTCTACTGCTTCATTTGTATCTTTATCTACTCACATCCGCTAGTCCTGCTACTCTCTCTTTGGGGCTCCCGTAGTGAGGTATAATACAAGAGGTTGGGTACCTCAAGTATTTGCCCCTCATCACTTGTAGTCCTCCTGACTACAACTCGATGTCTCCCCACCTCTTCTCTAGATGTACATGAGCACTCCTTATAGTCCCTATCATGCCCTGAGACAATACGACATGAGAAAAAATTGCATTAACTATGCTAAAAGGTCACTTTCTTGTTAATTTGACCATGAATATCTCTTCTACAAAGCAATATTTCTTAGCTTTGTTTACGTTAGTGGTTTGACAAGAACATTTCTACAGTCTCTTCATTGAATTTCTTAAAGTTTTTACATTTATGCTTTTTGACAGAAAAGGGCTAACATTTTACCCTAGCTAAGTAAGGATTCTTTAAATAACCTTCTAGCTTGGTTCCTTTTTGTTCCATCTAAGCTTGGAAATGTGTCATGAATTTATATTGAATAAAGTAAAAATGTAGTCTTCTCCAAAAAAAATCAAGCCAACTCTTTCATTTTGCAAATTTCCTACCAGTTGGACATATTATTTGAAATTTCTATGCTGAAGGTGTTGGATTTAGGTAAGTGATACAAAATGCACAACTATAGTTCTATTATTCACCTATTAGACCAGTGAAAATTATAGACAAAATTGGAAGGGTTGGACATGAATGTTCGACCAATACTCTAATTGGCTTGCAATACATATATTCATAACACATACCTACAATACTATTGTTCACCTATTCTGTTAGTGCATATTGTTGGCAAACTATTAATGTTGGACTTCTTTGTTTCAGTTTCACACACCAGTGCTAAAGATGCAATGTATTATGTGCATCCTTAGATATGTTTGGCACTGCAAGCTCACTGTTTAAATAAATGCATGTATAAAACTTCTATATTAGCAAAATAACCATCAATATATTTTTCTAGCATTTTGGGTTGAATTCACAATAGTATGCTAAAAAGTGTCATTTCAATGTCTGGAAATTAGGATATATAAATGTGAGATATATACTCTACATCTTTGGGCTATCTGCATTTCAAATCTGAGTTTTTTAGGCTACATGTTAATTGTTTGAACTTTGAACTTTGAATAAATTCCTGAATGGACTTCATAAATACTCAAATGAATGGACTTTATAAGGCAATGGTACCATAAATTGTGTTATTTCAAAGATTCGACTTCCATATTTTCACAAAATACAATGTGCTCAATAAATACTTATATGTATAGGTACTTATGTTTAGGATTATATATGTGTTGGAGCGGTTCCTTTATGTTTTACTATAATCCTAATGCTAACAAGCTTTAGCTAACTTTTTTCATCAATTGTTCATAGAATATGCAATAGATTTCATTGTCAAAATGTGGCAATAACTACATTTATCCTGATTTATTTTTTTATTGTTCATGAAAAGATAATCATGTTGCAGGAATGAGGTATCATATTATCTATTTCAATTTGTGGATATTTTTTTCCTCCCATTTTTTTCAAGGATGTAGATTTGATTTTCATGTTGATGGTTTTTGCATGTATCTTATCTAGCCCCAAATGTTGGTAATGGAGTGGATCTTGAGAAGTAGTCATGGAAACAGACTATCAGAGGTTAATGTTGCAATACCACTTCCACCTGGTATCAAAACAAGTTTAGTGGTAAGTGACATAAAGAAGAGTTATTTAATGATAGGGTTTAAAGGGCAACCTCATGTCTTAGTTCTAAGTCATTTATTTGTGTCTCTTAGCTCTAATTCGTTTGTTTTAGAGCTTTACTAGATCAATTATTTCACTAATCCAATATGCATGGATTGTATTTCTTACTCGATGTGAGTTCCTTAACATGGTTGATATAACATTCAATTCTAGGCCACTTTTATTTTAAGCTAGACATTTTATTGATTCAAAGGATGTTCATATTTTGATTGGTTTACTTGGATCTTGATTTAAAAGAAAATTCTAAATTCCACGTGGATGTTATTTTTTCAAGGTGAGCTCATTGCACCAGTAAGGTTAGATGAGTCCTAGAACATAGGTATACAACAAGAACATCTTTGGCCTTTGTTGTGTATATGATATTCTTTATATCATTGATGGATGGTTATTGATTATGTAAAACAGAGGATGGGGCGGTCCTGCCAATTCTCTTGAAAAAGATGAAGTGGTAGAATTGTGTTTTAAATGTGAGCTAGAAAATGGTACTTGAAAGGTAGAACTTGAGAATGGCATGCTATCTGATTTGGATCTAGAGACATAATAAACCGTGGAAAAAAAATGAAGGTATTGATGAGTCTTTCTTGAAAATAAGCTCTAATTGTTAGACTGCTACCCAAATCTCAATTATCTACAATGGAAATAGTGACTCTAGCTTTATTTGTATGGATAATGACTTTGGCCATTGTCCTATTCATTTCTTATGAATGATTTTGATTTTCAAACTCCAACTAGTTTGTTTTAAATTAAGTAAAGCTTTGATGACAAACTTATAGTTTTCAAATCTCCTTTTAAAATCTATTTTCCTGAGAAAATTTGTATTTTTACTTTAGGTATTGTAGATTGTTACTGTGTGACATATGCTATGATATAATTTCCTGGATAAATAGACAGAAGCATTGTACACCATAGTATTTTTTAAATCTAAAGAAATAATATTTCCAAATACAAAGTTGATTAATTAAGAACATTTTTTATACTTCTTTGCTAAGTTATGATTATATTTCGGTAGGGGATTTTGTGTACGCTGATATTGTGTTGCCTCTTTGGTTTTTGTAAGGTAATAATGGTTAATAAGGAATGTGTTCTTGAGCATCAGACACACATCTTATTTTACCTTCAGCAGGAAACTCCATGATTTTCAGGCATGGCAACAAAAACACAGATGTTAGTGGGATATCCAAAGTCCGTGTTGGAAGAATTTAATACTAGCGATGATTTTGATTGTTTGTCACATAAAGAATGTCATGAATCAATTCAAATAAATAGAAGCAGCTAAAGAATCAAGGTGAAGCTATTGCTTACTGTCCAAGTCAATTTCTTTTATTTGTTGGTTCTTTTCATGTTTTGAGTGTGGACTTGTGAAATTCCAAATTGCTTGTTGGTTTATGTAAAGGGGATATATGTATATATATATGTAATTTTTTTATCATATGCCATTCATGGTTTCCCGAGATCCGTGTTACATTTGCACAGAAGTTGAGATATCATTCAGATATCTAAACACAAATCAACAACAACATTGAGATTTTTCTTTCACTCAACCGATGACATATTGCATTTGTCTTCATGAATGTTCTTCTTCTTTATGCTATCTGCTTATGACATTTCCTTTGCAATATTTGGTGCATTTTCTAGTTATAGGTCATTTATAGATTATAAATGTCTTCAGACTTTCACTTCTAATTGAGTATTCAACTGAACATAGTGATTGTCTTATACATAATTATTTTTCCCTCCACCCACTTTTCATAACTTCCATAGCCATTAGGTAGGGACCTGCAGTGTTGATGTTGCTTTGCTTATTTAGTAAAATATTGTCAAGACTTTAATTTATTGAAAGTTGTAGAATTTACAATTTATGAAGTTTCAAGGTCTAATTTTAAAAGTCTAATTCTTTGAAGGGTGCTAGCTCAATGGAAGAGCACCTGCTTTGCAAGCAGGAGGTTGGTCGTTCAATTCCATTGTGCCCTGTCATGATCCATATGGAATGAGATTTTTACCATCACCAATGAGCTTTGGTGACATTTTACAACCGTCACCAAAATATGAAATGGTGACAGTCAACAAACGCCACCATATATATGCATCAATAGTGATGAACCTCAAATCTCTGTAACCATAAATCATTATTGTTGATATGAAATGGTGATGGTCATTGTTTGTCATTATAGTCATTATTCGTGATGGACCTTGAATATCACCACAAGACCTATACTTATGACAATGCGGCTTTTGGTGAGGGTCAACGAACGTCACCATATATATGCACCAATATTGAAAACCATGAAAGATCCATCACAATAAATCGTTGTTGTTCATATGGAATGGTGATGGTCACTATCCATCATTATAATCAACATTCATGACAGAACTTTAATGTCACCATAACACCTATACTTTTGGTGATGCCACATTTCGTGATGTTCAATTTTTTGTGACAGAGGCTATGGTTCATCACCATTGCTCATATCAAATGGTGACGATCTCTATCTGTCATTATAAATCATTATTGGTGACAGACTTTAAATGCCACTACAACACCTATAATTTTGGCGATGCCACCTTTGGTGTCATTCAGTTTTTGGTGACAGAGGCTATGGTCCGTCACCATTTCTCATATGAAATGCTGACGGTCACTATCCATAATTATAAATAATTATTAGTGACGGATTTTGAATGTCACTACAACACCTATACTTTTGGCGACACCACTTTTGCTGACGTTCAGTTTTTAGTTGCAAAATCTCTTTTGACTATCACCAATGAGTTTTGGTGACATTTTTCACCCCTCACCAAAGTCCTTTTTTCTTGTA
>Ga0181469_100795_pt1:5000-12021 | contig 12021 bp, 7 predicted proteins | sample InSIn2SAF170_2_FD_119081 | JGI IMG/M metagenome (GOLD analysis project Ga0181469, IMG submission 119081) | Clean room microbial communities from NASA Spacecraft Assembly Facility at Jet Propulsion Laboratory, Pasadena, California, USA -... ... | reverse complement strand
GAAGAAAATGCGGGTTCTAGAGGCCCAGATAAGGCATGTGATTCAGGCTCGTAAGATGGTGTAACCATCAAGCATCGAAGAGAGATCAATCAGTAAAGAACATGGCCTTAAATTGCATCTTGATGACATAGCCCCATGGTGGAAGTTGAGGATGAGAATGTAAAGGACTCGAATCAGCTCAACAAAAGGTTTGGGTAGAAAGCTCGAACAGCACATAAAACAACACATAATGTTCAAATAATGTGCTGCAAGATGTGCTGCTACTCGATCCCACTAGTAGCCCTTTTTCTCCTCCGATCCTAGCCTATCCGCCTCATCTGCGAGGGCCTTCTTCCTCTTTCACCCTTTCCTCTTTCGTTTCGAATTCGTCCTTCCGTTGGATTGAGTGAGACAGAAAGACGTGATCTTGCAATGGAGGAATGTCGATTATCAGGTCATTTTCCTTTATCATTTGACAAGATCTTTCATCACCCCCTCTTATCATCATAATGACATGCCAAAAAACGTAGAAAAATGGGCAAATCAACTAAAGACCTCTAAACATAGGAAGCTTGCCTTCACGCCTACACCCTTAGCCAAGTCATCATTCCTCAGACAGTCAATCGCTTCTCTCTCGATCATCATCTGCCAATCGCTTAGTCACCAACAGCTTCTTATGAAATGAACAAGAAGTTCATGCGGGCAAGGGTGCTCGTAGATCAGTTGACTACATGTCTATAGTGAGAAATCAATGTGAGATTACTTCAGATCAAATCATCCATTGGCACACCAAAAGGTCTCTTTCAAGGCCTAAAACATGCATTGTAGCAAACATAAGAAGACGCGCCTGCAAGCCTAGCCCATGAATTCCTCTCTTGAGGCAATCCCAAGCAGTTCATCCGACGCTTCTTCATATGAATATGAGTCTTGTGTGACTTCCTTCTCCAGTTGATCCACTTGAGTACACCGACCCGCCTTCGAACATGTTCATCTCGGGATGGGCTCAATCGAAAGATCTATGAAATGGCGTCTATACTGCGAAAATGGAGTTGGGGGCAGAGAGGGTCTCCCCCCTTATTGGCAGCAAAAACGTCGATTTCAGAGCCTATAACAGGTAAAGAACGAACATAAACAGCAGACGCGCATGCAAGCATCCTTGATGGAGGAGACCGACCTGCCTCTATTGATCCATAACTCCTGTAGGCGAGGGAGGAACTGGGACCAGTAACTCTATTGTTGAAGGAATGCCCGATCCAGATAACTGGGACGGTGTCGTGTCCTCACGAATGCCAAACTTCGGAGCTAAGCTCAGCTTGGAGCAGGATTTCACACTCGACGAAAGAGAAAGATAAAAACAAATTATTCAACTACCAGCGCATTAAGGAAGATCATGGGGAGTCATAAAGGGAAGTAGTTATATCTCCTAGCTTGGGGGAAAGCCCCATTCGCCTAGCTACGACCGCGTAGTAAGATAATCCATTCTTTCCTTGCTTGCTCTAACCTTACTTCCTCTAACCCTACAGGAGAAAGAGAAAAGTAAAAAGCAGCGAAGCTTCGAGTCCTTATTACACTAAAAGCACAGTAAGAAATTCAAACCTAAAGGAGAGAATGAAGAGGAACAACCAAGACGTTACGCTAGCCTTCTCACTCTTTATCCTCAAAGAGCGGCAGCGGAAACCGATATATATATATCCGCTGCGCTTATCCGATGTGGAAAAGAGAATTGCAAGATTATTTGCTCTCTCTCCTACGCTCTTCGATAGCTGCCTAGCTTCCTGGAACTACAAGACGAGAAGCCGTTACGCTCGTCCCTACGGATGCCTTGTTTCACATAAACAACAGGGGAAAGGCCGCATCGGAGATTCGGTTGTAAGATGCACTTTAAGATAGATTGGATTGCTTGTCAACTACATAATAACTTAGCCCGCGGTACCTCACATCTATGTGCTTCGTGCGGGAATGGTAAGTAGCATTCTTGCTCAAGTCCATAGCACTCTGACTATCACAGAACACTACATACTCATCTTGCCTTACACCCAGCTCTAGGAGAAATCTCTTCATCCATAGCATTTCCTTAGCGGCCTCTGTAGCTGCAATGGCCTCTGCCTTCCTTCCACCCCCACTCTGGCCAGGGAGAGGAAGAGAGGGATGAGTCTTCTCATCGAGTCTCCCAACAATGGACTCACTATCTCAATCAAGCTCTTTTATTGCATTCGAAGTATTAGTCCTCTTATCTGTTAACAGGCTGGCGTTATTTTCATCGATCAGTCGGCGCCGGCATCTCAATGGCTGGGGACTACCTTACTCGTAATAGCCACTATGGCCTGCTTTCTTACTGCCAGCGTTATCCCGTCTTTTTTCGTTTCAGTTATTCTCTGGATGTACTCGTCCGCCTTCTCGAGTCTCTAGACTTGCTTCCTAAAGCTCTGTGGCTGCCTGCCTGTGATCAACTTCTTTACTTTTCGTTTTTTGAGCCTTTTCCTTTGCTGTTAGCTGTAGCATACTGTCTTAGTCGGCTAGCTTGACTTTATCTTATCATATTCTGGTGGTGTAGCGTTTTTTTTTCTCCAGACCACCACCGACAGCCTTAGCTTGTGTGACTTCCGCTCCAGAAATGAGAGTCAAGCTGTGAACAACGAAGAATAAAAATACACATTGGGACGTCGGGGTCTAACCTCGTTTTCCCCTGTCGTCCAATTCCTTCCTTTGGCTGGAAGCCTTCACTGGGGTCGGCCCACCTACATACAACCGGATTGCCGATAGAACTTCGTAGATCTTGCCTACCGGTCGGTCATACAAGTGTGATTAATATAGAGAAGTGGTTTCCTTTGAATTTGACAAGGGTTCGGCCACAGCTGCTCTAGCCGTGTTGCATAAGAAGGAAAGACTGAACAACTTACTTACGGAGGGACAACTCAAAGTTTCCTGACGGTATACCCGTCTCCTACTATTCAACATTTTGGCTTAGGCTTTCTCTGGCTTTTCTACTCGTCTGGCATTCTGTTCTCCTTTGTCTTATTTTTTTATTCAATCTTTCTTTGTTGTTATTACTTGAGTTGACTTAGAGTGTTGAAAATCTACTTTGTTATTAGCTTAGGTTGGGTTGAATTTCCAGTCTTCGGGCCTCAACACCGGAGTTCATCCTGAGGCCGAGGTACGTAGTGACGTCTCTTGCTGGGCCTTTTGATAAGGAATGGTCGGTTTCTTAGTCTTAATCCAGCGACTGGCCTTGCTCCGAGCGATATCCGAAGTATGGTTCGCTTAGCCAATTTAGCAGGATCTTATTCGACAACCTCACCCATAGCTTGAAGTTGATTTCGCTTTCTCCTTTTGGCTTTTGGACGGCCAACGAAAGCTGTCAGTTGTGGACCTTGACTTGGAAGACTAAGTAAGGGCAATACAAGGCAGAGTACCGACATTCCCTCCTAGCTTCGGATGCCAGTTCAGAGCTTTTGAGAGAAGGTTTCCCGGTTGCATTGGTTAGTAGATCCCCATCAGTAGGAGGTGTTGATTCATCCTGCCTCTCTCCAGTAGCTGACTGGTTTGGGTCTAAGCAGAGAAAGAAAGATTTACAGTTCTGTGCCAAAAGAGATAGATGAACTACAGAGACTAAGCTGCCTCCTCACCACGAGGATTTTTTCCATCTTTCATACTGACACCCGGATACGAAATTTACTGAACTACTTGAGCCTGCACCGATGTTCGTTCATCACAGTGATCATCAGAAAAGGAAAGGTTTGGGAGCTTACGCTTCCTCTGCTCGTCATTGATCGAATGAACTAAAGGCCAGTCATTGTCCCACCCGATCTTGTTTGTTTATAAGTATAAAATATGGATTCTTTCATCCCCAGTCCTCTCGTCCCGGAAGGAACAAGCAAGAGACAACGCTAACTGGACGAGGAATTGAGCCGGGCTATATGTATGGAGTGGAGGGGGGGAAACCTCCATTCCAAAGACGTGGCCCACGCGCCTCATCAGCGCAAAAAGGAGTCGCTAGTAATAACGTCTGATTGATTCCTTTTTCCGCAATCCCACTCTGTTGTTGTCGGTACAAAACCGAAAGGTATATCCTAAGATGTATCACCTCTTCCTTTTGAGAGTGATATAAAGAGTCACAATCAAGGAGATATTTGTGTTATGATTCCCACATTCCAAATATTTAGTGACAAGAAATCGTGTGTGCGTCTTTCATGGCAAGAGAAGCTCGATCGTGCTCGTGCTAGAACGGATAGTGGAACTTCTAGTTTATGTGGTTTTGGGGTATTGAATTGGATTGCAAAAGAAAGCTGGACTCCTCTTAAGATTGATAGTAAGAGATTGCCGAACCAAAGTATTCCGCTTTTTTCACACCTTTTATGATGCATAGTATTTCCCATCTAAGGCAACCTTTATTCAATCTCCGGATCGTATTATAGGGTTACAAGATCCTCTTAAAGGGTCCTCTCGAATTCCATCCTTTTCTCTACTCGATGCGATCAACTACTCCTATATCACCGACATCAGGTTTGTACTCTTTTTATGCCTAATCTTGGGATTTGGTGGAGCCTTGTACCCCATATACTTCTTTTTAATAATTAGATCTGTTGTTCGGTAAATCATCTGAATCTCCTACGTCCTCAGCCTTGCCCACCACATTCAAATGTGCAGTTGGGACTGCCTATGCCTTGCCTATTTTGTGAAAACGGCGTTCCCAATCTTATTAGCAACCTTAAAGACTTTCACCCTAATATACCATCCTAACATTTCGATCCTTTAGAGATCAGGTCCCATCAAGGAGCGGTATCCATGTCGATAATGATCGGGGCAATCTTCTTGAGTCTGGCACTGCCCTTGTATAATACACCATTTCTATTGGTTAACGAGTACGATGTTCCTCTTCCTTGATTTAGTAATCTTTTTCGAATAGAGGGTTTGCTTTCTGTTGTCTTGATTGAGGTTGTTTGGAGTGCAGATGGAAGTGTTGTCGAGGTCCGAGTGTAGTCTAGTCAATCTTGTTGGCTATACGAGCGAGAGATTCCCCGGGAAGTCTTTCAAAAAAGGAATGAGCGCTCTGCCCTAGCGAAGACGCACGGGAGAGATTCACCAAACTAGGGGCATATCCCGGATGACAGCTCGACCGATTAAAGCCATCGATGAGCTAAACAGAGGATCCCTACTTGATACGAAACAGAACAGGAACTTCACTCATACTTAAATACTTCAATCGATGAACTCCTTGCTTCATCGATGCTCGAGGAAGCAAGAGCGGGATGAGTGCCAACTACAACTACTAATGCTAATGGAAGCCCCTTTCTTGCTCTGCAACTCTCGAACTAGAGGAAGGAAAGCGCTATACCCACCCACGGAAGAAGCGAGGACGGGAATCTTGTACTAATTAAGCGGGAAGACCGATCTATTTCATTAAAGGAAGAAGGGGATTCGCAGGCAGGAAAAGATCAATAAACAGAAGGCCAAAGAGCAAAAGCCACTCATCAATTGCTTGTGAAATGCGGATGAGCACGGGCAGGTTATACACTTTCCCGAAGCGGTAAATGAAAAATGAGATAAGAGATGTTAGCATTAGCGGAAGATTGATCCTATAGTCTTACCCACTATCAAGCGGTTGAGGATCTACCACTCAAGAGATGATATGCTTACCCGTGAAGACGAAAGTTTACCGTGTTGGCAAATCCGGTCCCAAAAGCCGCCCAATTATCATATTTTCAGGCAGCCACTAGTTTTCCCCCAGAGGACCCAGGAAAGTCTCGTTTTTTCTTAAGAAAGATGGCGCCTCTAAAAGGATGTCTTCCATTTAATCAGCAGCCAAGGCCAAGACCAGAAGAGAGAGTCCTACCATCACGAGGGATTCAAGATAAAGAGATAGCAAGCCGGAAGGACGACGGGAGATGATCGTTCGGACAGGAGATGTGGACGAGTTTTAGCCTAGCTCCTAGAAGAAGGTACCGGGACCTCATTGAGCACAAGATTTTAGCGGTTAATGGAGAGCATCAAACCCATGCGTTGGCTTTGGTGCGAGGATCAAGGAGGCCGGATTTACCTTTATGAACCTCAGCGCGAAGTGGTCGGGTTCACTCCTCCTATTGCCTTTACCCAGCGGCAAGACGCTTAGTTTTGTCGGAAAGGGAATGCTTCTTCCCCTCTACTGTGCGGGTGCTAAGACTAGGCGAAGAATTTCATGAATCAGTTCGCTTGACCAACCCGAGCCTTCGAGCCTCTAGTTCTTCTGATTTTGCTAACATCCTTCGATGACAGGCCGACCGAAGGAAGACGCACCGGAATCCTACTTCTATCTCATCAGAAGCAGGCGCATAGGCTATAGAATATAGAATCCCACCTTCCACTCTATAAGCTACTGTGCCTAATTTTTAGCTTTTTGGTCATAGGTTGCCAGTTTTCGGAGCTCACTTTGCAGGTCAGAACTATCGGAAGACGAAAGAGAACTTATTTAGACGAAAAGTGTGCCAGTGCCATTACCCCAAAAAACCCTACATTAGCAGTTCGGGTGGAATCAGACATAAACCAAGTCCAAGAAGACCGAGGAGGCCTTGGGGAGAAGGTAGCGCACTAATTCTATCCTCCTTTCCTGCTACTAGGGAAGCGCGTGCTACTGCTACTACTTTTGCACCTGCTCCTCCTATTATAGTTGAATTCACTCCTACGCCTGGAACTCCTCTTTATTTACCGCATTTCTTCCTTCTGCAAGAGTCATGTTCACTGCTCCTGCACCTCCAACTCCAACAGGTATTTCCGCATCTCTATTCGCATCTTCCTCATATGTAGTCTCTACGCTTGAAAAAAAGGCTTTTTAATCGCATCTGAAACGACAACAAGTGCGTGCATTTCCCTATCAAAGCCCTTGAACTAACCTTTTAGGCACGAAGGGCATTCTGAGGATGTATTTCATCAGCCAGGCACCCATATATTGATTTGTTGAAAACAGCTCCTTCGTCTACCGCGCCTATTTGTATTGCTACAATTATGCTTACCGATATGCAACTGACTAAACAGGATATATGGCCGGGCAGGACGGCTTTGCTTAAGA
>Ga0181469_100794_pt1 | contig 12028 bp, 4 predicted proteins | sample InSIn2SAF170_2_FD_119081 | JGI IMG/M metagenome (GOLD analysis project Ga0181469, IMG submission 119081) | Clean room microbial communities from NASA Spacecraft Assembly Facility at Jet Propulsion Laboratory, Pasadena, California, USA -... ... | reverse complement strand
ACCGACACCATCAGGAGATCCATTCCGTATATCCTTGTTAAACACGCACGAACGAAAATAGTGCAAGTGCCGGACAATAAGTCCGGCATACTTTAGTGAGGTACACCAGCACCAGCACCAAGCAACACGCGGCTCTGAACAGGATTTTTTTTACACCTGCATTAGAGGATTTTGTTGTTAGTGTGACATAGGCGGATGCGATCGAAGGGTTTGATGCTTGCTTGGCGTGTAAAGCTGTTGCACTGCACTGGCATGTCTAGGCGGAATGGGATTTGAAGGTAGCACACTCCACGACTTGAATAGCGTGTCGTTTATGTTCTTGAACTCGTTCGCGATCCGAAATGTTTGTAGGTTTTGTTTAGGTCACTGGTGTGTTGGGATGGACTATGGTTGGTTTCATTTGTTCGGGGATTTTGCTTGTATGTTAATTGTGGTGGTTTGGTGTCCGACTATCGAAGGGTCACGTGAAATTACGCATTACTACTTCCACAGTGAACAGAACAGGGTAGGATTGAGTTTCGAGGACAAATGGTGAAGAATAGACTACCCGACCACATCTTCGTAGTTACAGAGTTCATTACAGTGTTATGGTCGGATATGCGCAGGCAAGCAATTATCCAGAATCAAAGGCCAAAGACAAACCATACTTGACGTGCACTTAAATCCAAGTGTAGCGAGAGTAAGGCTATGTTTTTGGTGCGCTGGATTTCTTGACCACAACGAAGACGGATGCTCGTGGTCGTAATGCCCTTTCGTTTGCATTGCCACAGAGTGGCCTTGTACAACATTCGGATCCCAAAACCTGTCCTTCACTGGGCCATCAAAGCGAGTAGGTACAGATTATTTCATCTACCAAATCAGAGAATCTACAGCTTCCCTTCTTCTCTTAAGATATCGACAAATTGTCGCGGAGCTGGTCCGTCAATCATCAATGGCAAGTCCGGGTCACCTTTCGACCTGGATCGCTTGTAACCATCTCGTTCGGATACCCTTTTCAGGTAAGCCAGAATGTTGGAGTAATTGCTGAGATCGTAAGGGAAAAATGTCCTCATCGTCGTCAACGAGAAGACAACCATACAGTCTGCAGCGGTAAATTCGTCACCGGCTAGCCATTTGTTCAATTGCAATCGTTCATCTAAGAAGCCGAGGAATCTGTCTAGGATCTGGTTGGTACGGGCGGCATATGCATTGTCCGGACTGACACCACTATTCTTCAAGCCCATCTGTTGACTTATCCTTGGCTGCAAGCCGCCGTTGGACCAGTGAAACCAGTAAAGGTAATCTGCGTAGTTTTCGTGTGTAGGAGGTAGAGCCAACCTGCCATTACCATATTTGTGAATGATATATTCAACACATGCAGCAGACTCGGCCATGGTCAAATTGCCATCCTGGATGACTGGTGCCTGTCCTAGCTTGTTCAGGTCCCTGATGGATTTAGGGGAGAGAATTGGGTCTCTTTTGTGGAGTTTGAGAGTGTACTCGATGCCCAGCTCCTCGCAAAGCCAGACGATGCGTTCAGATTGGGAAACCTGAAGATGGTGAACGGTGAGCGGCATCGTTACAGATATTGTGTTGATGTTGCCTATATTGACTCCAAGAAGGGGAGAAGTTGATGAGGTTCACACCTAATATCCGGTGGTAGACAAGAACTGGACCACAACCGATACTGTATCTGATATGAAGGCATACTGACATTGTAGCCGAAGCAAAGCATATTCTATAGCCAGGACATCTGCTTCAAACATCCGTTCCGACTTGTTTCGTAGGCTTAACGGGCAAAGGGAAGAAGACTACCCGCATTTGCCGAGGCGAACATACCTGACTTAGGACTCACGTGTTGTACAATTCCGGACGCGTGCTGAAGTCTCGCGACGTGCCACTGGTGTACTCCATAACTGATTCATTTAAAGAAAAAGGCCTGGCCGAAGTTTTGCCATCGCAGACTAACAATATCAATTCTCTTCTTACTTGTTTGTATCGTCCATTCAGCATAGGTGCTTTCGATATTTCCGAAATCGTCTTGTCATTCCTTGGTACTTGGCCTTACTGTTCTTATTGTAATGTTTACCTGTTCTGCATGCGTACGACGTGCCATTCAAGAACTGTCATCTGATATTCCTGTTCGTTCGGCCTCTCTCCACTCCCGAAGTTCTACACATTCTCAAAAGTTTCCTGTTATCGAGAATGGCCACTACCGGTTTGTTGGCATTGCAACACGCATCCAACGTCGCTCGGCCGCTACGGTAGCCTCCCTGAGAAAAGGTCACCATCGTCGACTTGCCAATAAAACGTTGTCAAGCAAGATCAGATCTGAGGTTCTCTATAATAAACGTCGAAGAGCACCTCTAGCCTTGACCAAGGTTGAGTTGAGTGATGCGCTCGCAAGATCAAGGAACCGCGCCATGCGGAACAGTATGGCTGAGAATGAAGATGTTGCTGAAGATGAGGACGGAGATATTATCGAAGGAGCCGAGTATGTACGGCCATCAGAGGTGAATGAAGAGGTCACCGAAGCCTCGCAACTTGTGAAGAATTTGAGGAAGCAACTGGGAAAGGAGGAAAGAACTCAGATGAACCGGTTCAAGAAAGATATCGAAAAATACTACCAAGACCCCTTACAGCTTGCGACAGCAGTTGTTCAGAAGCTGAAGATTCCAGACATTGATGGAGCCTTGGGTTTAGTTCGAGCCAGCGAGGCTTTCAAGATAAATAATGTTGTCAGTTGGAACCATTGCATGGACTGGTTGATGTCGCAAGGTGAATATAAGGCAGCCCTAAAAGTGTACAATGAGATGAAAAAGCGTGGTCACATGCCGGATGCTCATACATATACCATCATGCTTGCAGGCTTAGGTCAGAACGCCAAAAAACCGTCGGCTGTGCAAGACGCCATTAAGATCTACAACAGCATGTCTGCTCCCAATAGCTTGGTTAAACCCAATATCATCCATACCAATGCAATCATCAATGTTTGCGCAAGAGGTGGAGATATGGATACGTTGTGGGGAGTCACCAGTAGACTGCCTGAGCGCGGCCCAGGTTGTCCTGATAGAACTACATACACTACTATTCTTAATGCTCTCAGAGAAAACAGCATCCGGAGGGCTTCCGATATTGCCAACAAGGCCCAAAGACTCCCAAGTCCAGGCGACTCCCAAAAGGAAAGGCTTGCAATGCTTGCGGAAGCCTTGGATCACGGCAGAAAATTGTGGGTTGATATCAGTTATCGCTGGAAGAGGGCGAACCTGGTTATTGACGAGCAATTGGTTTGTGCAATGGGAAGGCTAATACTCGGTTGCGGTGTTGGAAATGATCATGAACAAGTCTTTGATCTGGTCGAGAGTTCAATGAATATTAGAATTCCTGAGCGTAAAGGACGCCGTTCGCACGAACCTTGGCTTCAAGGACTAGAACAGGAAGGTGATGCTCCCGTGCATACTGGTCAACCGCCAATACAAGCTCTATCGAATGCCTCAGAACTACCACTCAAGGAGTCGAGTGTGTATGCAACACCTGGCAATAACACACTGTCCATGTTACTGGAGGCTGCCCTGTTGTACAAGTCTCGTGCAGACGTTGGCAAGTCTTACTGGTATCACCTAACTAACCCTGAAGGACGTTTCCGCGTGCATCCTGACGCCGGCAATATTATCTCCTACCTACGCATTCTTCGCAGAACACACTCTAGTCGTGAGGTGTATGAACTACTCTCTCGTGAGTGGTCAGACAGCGTCGCAAAAGATTTGTATAGACGGTCGACATTCATTATTGCTTTTGCGGCCTGTGCTCGAGACAAGCTAAACCCCAACGTTTTTGAAATTGCTCAAAAGCTTCTCAAACTGTGCGAGTCGAAGCTTGAAGAGAAAGCAGTCGGGATCTTTGATCAGAATGTGGCATTAAGTGAAATGCACGGCAAGCAGCGCAAAAAGGCTTCCTTGGTTCAGAAAGCAGAGCTCAAAACTCTTGATGCGGAGCAATTAGCTGATCACCACAGATCTAAGGATGGAGTGCAAAGTCTACCCAATGACCCTAAAATACTGCGTTACTTCGTCGATCTTGCGGTCGATGCTACGAAAGGATGGAACGAGGGCATTCGAGGAGTGGATGCTGGAGAGGTATTTGAGCGCAGCCCCAGCAAAAACCCTACGATGATTGCGCTGCGAACTGTAGAACCTATGCTGCCCACTCTTGTCGGCCTGCTTAGAACCAAACTCGACGAGATGCAATACGACGACGGACAAAAACAGCGAAAGCGTTTCAGTGACGTGGGTTCCCAAGTTGGGGAGAAGACGGAGGAGCTTAGCGCCTTGCTACGCAGCATGATTGCCGCCTATGACAAGGTGCTTGCTGTTGCGGATCGTTTCCAAAAAGCAAGAAGAGAGCCAATTGATTCAACATATCGTACATCGTACGACAAATCGAAACGACAGATGTATTTTTACATGTCTCGCATTGACTCAGGACTCCGAAAGAAGTTACGCGAGGAGGCAGCATTGGGAGATGAGAAAGACCTAGAAACGAAACATGGCGACAACGCTGAGGACGAAGACGATATCCCTGATATCGAGCGGAGAATTCAAGCTGTTCTAGAAAGTGTTGACGGTAAAGTGACGAAACCTACTGGCAGAAAACTGGAGTGGCCCAGAAAGCCTGACTACAGAACCTCAACCGAAAGCCCCGGAGCTTCAATGGTTGGGAGAGGCTCTAGGCGGCAGAAGCAAGCCAGAGAAAACCTGGTTGACGCAGCAATGAAGCGAGAGTTCGGCGAGCACGATCAAGGCGTATTGAACAACGCGCTTGAAATCGAGTCCACGAAGCAAGCAGAAGCTGCCATCCGACGAAGTAAGCGCGTTCCTGGTATTTTTACCGGGAGAGCGCCAACGGATCGTCTACCAATGATCGGAGATGAGTTAGGCTTGGATGACGATGATGGTGGGAATCACGTCCCCTTCAGTAATACTAGTAGCCAGGGGAAGCGAGATAGTCCCACTAAGAAGCGTGAAGAAGGAGGCTATATTCCGTTTGACAATGCTGCTGGTCGGCGGCCACGGGGGTCGATACTGGAGAATGAACAGGTTAGGAGCGTTTGGGGGAAGGCTTCTGCTATTGTTGCTGGATGAAGGGCGTTCGCTGCCTTGAGAGGGCTGTGGATGTGTATATCATGTTGGGATGAAAGTGTATAGAATTTAGATACCCTTGTACATATAGGTAGATTGACGAGAATCTCTTTTCAGACCAGACATAATCACAACCGCTCCTCATTGCATCATGATAGATGTGTTTAGCTTGTACGCCTGCGTTCGATTGGGGTGACGAGGCGAGCGCGGAAATAGGGAGGAGGGAAGGAGAAGAAGGCATCTTTGGTACACGCATGGCATGTCTTGTTATCTAGCTGGCCTCTTCCCATCTGACATTGTAACCTACACTCTGATAGACGCCGACTTAAAGTCTTCAATCATCATAGTATCAAACGAGCTCCTCACCGCACCAGCAACCATCATCCTCGTCTTCGGATTATTCAATTTCCGAAAGAATTCTTCCCTATCGTGGACGTCCTTTGACTTCGTCGAGTACAATCTCTTCATGTTATCTTGCGAGAGCTTGTTCGTGATTCCGCGCCACGCATTGCACCTTGCTAGAGCGCAGGTTGTGAGTAAAGAGTCGTGAGCACCTTCTATGAGGACTCTTCGTAGGGCGTTGCTGTAGCAAAAGGCGTCGAGAATTCCTCCAGTCAAGCCGAGACCACCGATGGGGTTGTTGGAATGTAGGGCGTCGCCGGCGAGGAGGATACGGCCTTTTCGCGGTTGTGCTGCGACGCGCTGTTGCATGAGGTATGGCTCTGCGCGGATGACGCGGAATTTTCCATCTCCCTTTTTGATGTATTGTTTTACTTGCTCCTCTGCGCGCTTTATGTAGTCTTCTTTGGTTGCTGGCAGGTTTGGATCCTCGACGTATGCGACTCTCCACTGTGGTTTCCCGGAGCCAGATGGGAGTCTACCCTCGTCCTCGCCTGTGTATGCAATGACGGCCCAGTGCTTGTCGTGGACCACGAAGTTCAATGGTGAGAGGCCTTCTTGACCAATGAAATCGTAGATGACATCTGTGCCAACCATCCTGAATTCCTGGAAGGTGAAACCTTCAAATGGTATGCACGACATGCGTCGGACTGCGCTGTTCGCACCATCTGTGGCCACAACATATTTGGCCTCGAGAAAAGTTTCGTCGTCCAGCAATGAGCCTGAATGGGTCATGACCTTGACGCAGTCGGCTTTTGAGTCGTCCTGTACTCCAACACATCGCAAACCAAATTGGACGTCAACTGAAGGATATCTCTGGAGCTCTTTCAGTATGAGTTCGTTCATACGATACTGCCCGATCAAGAGGACCCCTCCGAATTCTGACGAGTCGTTGCTACCAAGAGGCAAGTGAGCCAGCACTTCACCGTCGAGGTTGCGCCATTTCACTCCCTCTTTATTCAGGAAGGCATGCTCAGTGACAGCATTGAGGATTTCCAGCTCCTTGAGAACAGGCAGAATGACAGGCATATAGACCATGGCCCTTGTTGTAGGGAGTAGTTCATGGTAGGCTTCGATGACAAGGACGTCTACCCCAGCACGTCCTAGGCCCAAGGCTGTCAAGAGTCCTACTGGCCCTGCTCCGACAACAATGACATCTGCTTTGGTCTTGACCGGTCGTGACCGGTCCTTATAGTATTCAGCCATTGTAGCACGCTGGTTTGCTAATCAGTTTTGGTTGTAGTTACCAGGGCAGCTTGACCGCCCATGCTTCTCTCCGGCACGAAATTGTGGTCGCCATTGAAATCGTGAAATACGCTTAAAAGGAGGGTTGGAACTTAACCGAAATGTTATCTTGCATGAATGAGACCGACGGAAGATGGAGAAAGTATCTACATCCGATTTACTCCAATTTAAGTAAGATAGAGTGGCATTGAATCACGGCAGTCGCTCTGATTCAGGCAGCATTCGACACGGTGATCGCTATCAGGTTCAAATCTTGGCAATAAAGTCAGAACTCGAATAGTGCAGGAATCAGACAAAAGCAAAGCTGTAGGAGATGGAAAGAATGGGCAGCCATTGTGGCTAAGAAATTCCGATAGCTACCAAGATGCAATGTGTTCGGCGAGAAAGATTGAATACGGTGGGATCATGAAAACACAAAACTATTGCCAGCACGGAAATTTGCGTAGGGAGAAGCGTACCCTATTCTCCCACGGTCAAGGCTGACAGTTGACTTCCAAACAATCGCGCTCGTCACGAAGCACGAGTGAAGATGTTCAGTATTGTTTATCGATAAGGGCGATAAGCGGAGAAACACGCTCAGCAGCGGTGAGGGCGAGCGCAGGCAATTTTGGTCCGCCGCAGTTCGATCCGTAAGGATGCTATGCCGAGAGTTCGAGTTGACGTTGAGTAACGAATTGGTACCTTCAATCACTTGATCGATGGTGCCACTGTAACTTGTCAAAGTTGAAGACATCTTGTGGTGATTGACTCAGCACAAGCTGCATCTTCCTTCGCACTGATTATGAGTGTGGTTTATTGGCACACGCGATAACACTGGTAGCTAGGTTGGATGGCCACAAGAATTGTCGGCCGGCGCGTGACTGGCCTATGTTCAAGACGTGTTGCGCTGATCTCGTGCTCGTCACGTTCACTACAGAGCGTTTCAGTCCCTCTGAGCCGGAGTCTGGCGTCAACAACATCGAAACAAAGCAAAAATGCGTTACCCGCGAACATACAAGAGAGTGTGTCTGCTCATACCATACAGTCAACTGAGAAGTTCGTCGAGCGTCATGTTGGCCCTACCCCTTCCGATGTCGAGAAAATGTTGAAGTCCCTCGATCCTCCCACAAACGATCTTGAAGATTTCATTCAACAGTCCTTGCCCAAGAACATTCAGGCGAAGAACGAATTGCATTTCGAGGCAAAGGAAGGAGGAGAACGAGGCGACCCTCATTGGGGCTATAGCGAGAGCACTGCTATAGGCATTGTCAGAGAATGGGGAAAGAAGAACAAAGTTACCACGTCTCTGATAGGAACTGGCTACTACGGCACCATTACTCCCCAAGTCATACAGAGAAATGTGCTTGAGAATCCAGAATGGTATACCAGTTACACACCTTATCAGGCCGAGATCAGCCAGGGTCGTCTCGAGTCGCTACTGAATTTTCAAACCTTGGTCACTGACCTGACTGGGTTGACCATCTCTAATGCATCTATATTAGACGAAGCCACAGCTGCTGCTGAGGCTATGACAATGTGCATGAACACACTTCCTATGTCGAAGCAGAAGAAGCAAGATAAATGCTTTGTCGTTTCAGATGCATGTCATCCACAAACAATCGCGGTCCTTGAGTCTAGAGCTAATGGCTTTGGCATTAATATTGTGGTAGGCGATGTCTTAGCGGATGACTGCAAGCTAGTCAAGGACCAAGCCGATACCCTTATGGGTGTACTTGCACAATACCCTGATACTTACGGAGGTGTTCACGATTACCAACACCTGGCAGATGTCGTGCACAGTGTCAAAGCTACATTTGCTGTTGCCACAGATCTGCTGGCATTGACAACGCTCAAGCCGCCTGGCGAATTTGGTGCAGATATAGCGTTTGGAAGTGCTCAAAGGTTTGGTGTTCCTCTAGGATATGGTGGCCCTCATGCTGCGTTCTTCGCTTGCAGCGAACAACACAAGCGCAAGACTCCTGGACGGCTTGTTGGTGTGTCAAAGGATCGACTTGGCAACCATGCTATGAGACTCGCTTTGCAGACACGTGAGCAGCATATTCGTCGGGAGAAAGCAACGTCAAACATATGCACTGCTCAAGCCTTGCTCGCTAATATGGCTGCAATGTATGCTGTCTATCACGGCCCAAAGGGCTTGCAAGCTATAGCCAATAGAGTTTGGACAATGGCAAGTATAGCACAAAATCTATTGTCTGAGCATGGCTTCAAGGTTACGACAAAAGGCCTTGGTGCCAACGATACCGTATTGTTCGACACGTTCGTCATTGAAGCGTCCGCCGAGAAGATCAAAGAAGTTCTGAATCAAGCCGACGCTGCCAATATTAGTCTGCGACGAATTGACGATACACACATTGGTATGTCTTTTGGTGAGGACATTTCAGTTTCGGTCTTCGATCGAATTATGGGTGTGTTCGGCGTTTCGAAAGATGCAGTGGCTTCAGCGAAGCAATCGTTCTCATCCAAATATTCCGAAGTCATTCCCCAGAACTTACGTCGAACCACTCCATACTTGTCACATCGAGTCTTCAACACACATCATTCCGAAACCCAGCTCTTGCGATATATCCATCACCTAGCGTCCAAGGACCTTTCACTTGTACACTCTATGATAGCACTCGGCTCCTGCACGATGAAGCTCAATGCTACTACTGAGATGCTACCAGTCACCGACCCGAACTGGGCTCCGATCCATCCTTTCGCACCTCTTTCTCACGCTGAAGGTTATACCGCTCTCATTCGATCCCTTTCAGACATGCTTGTACAAATAACTGGAATGGACGATATCAGCTTGCAGCCGAATTCAGGAGCTCAAGGTGAATTTGCAGGGTTGAGAGTAATAAAGAAATACCAAGAGAGTCAGAAAGACGGCAAGAAAAGAGATATCTGCTTGATCCCTGTTTCAGCCCATGGAACCAATCCGGCAAGTGCAGCTATGGCAGGATGGAAAGTTGTGACACTCAAGTGCGACACCAAAACCGGCAATCTTGACTTGAAGGATCTCGAAGAAAAGTGCAAGAAGCATGCAGATAGTCTTGCCGCGATCATGGTCACGTATCCAAGCACATTTGGTGTGTTCGAGCCCGAAGTCAAACGAGTATGCGAGCTTGTCCATGAGCATGGAGGACAAGTTTACATGGATGGCGCAAACATGAATGCACAAATAGGACTATGCAGTCCCGGTGAGATAGGCGCAGATGTATGTCATCTCAACCTTCACAAAACGTTCTGTATTCCACACGGTGGTGGTGGTCCGGGTGTTGGCCCTATTGCTGTCAAAAGCCATCTTGCCAAACATCTCCCCAGTCATCCCATCGTTGATCCCCATGCGCATAATGGGTCCGCAGATCGCTCGACCAGCGCCATCTCACCTATCAGTGCTGCTCCTTGGGGCAGTGCTTTGATTTTGCCGATTAGCTGGCTATACATTGCCATGATGGGTTCTGCTGGATTGACATATCAGACCAAGATCGCATTGCTGAATGCCAACTATATTATGTCACGACTCAAGTCACATTATCCAATTCTCTATACGAACGCTACTGGTCGGTGTGCTCACGAGTTCATCCTCGACGCGCGGCCTTTCAAGGAGACTTGCGATATCGAGGTGATCGACATTGCTAAGCGTCTTCAAGACTATGGCTTTCATTCGCCAACCATGTCATGGCCGGTGGCTAACACACTGATGATCGAGCCTACCGAATCAGAATCTAAAGAAGAACTCGACAGATTTTGTGATGCACTTATCCAGATACGGAGGGAAATTCAGGATATTGAGGATGGTAAAGTGCCCAAGGAGAACAACCTTCTCAAGAATGCGCCACATCCTCAGCAGGATCTGCTTCGCGATGAGTGGGACAGACCATACACACGAGAACAGGCAGCATATCCATTGTCCTGGCTACGTGAGAAGAAGTTCTGGCCGAGCGTGGCTCGAGTGGATGATGCATACGGTGATACTAATCTGTTCTGTACTTGTACACCAGTGGAAGGATATGAAGAAGAGCAGTTCACTGGCCATCAGGCGCCCATGCCGACTTGAGCTACAGAGGTACACTGCAGTCCAGATTGGAGGACCATGATCAGGTCATGAATTCAACATTTTTCACTGGCACCATGATATTGAGCGTTCTTGCGATCACGAGTAATACTGTACACAGTCATATGAGGTGGACTGCCCTTCATCAGGGTATAGTTAGGGGTAATCGAGCGAAACAGTCTTGCGGTTAAGCAGATTCAAGCCATGTCAAATGTGTCCGAGGCAGTGTTGCTTGCAAATGTTATACCAGAATTACAGTAGAAATCAAGCTCACGCTTAAGCTTTTTAGCGCCGGATCACAAGCATTTCTATCAAATACACTTAGCACAGTAGTTATGAAGCTGCTCGGATCGTTCTTCACCTGTCAAACATAATACATGTAGTCTTGGTAATCAAGCAATATCACATAGCAATAGTCTCGAATATAAAGATGTGATGCCACCAACCACTGGCCCAGTCGACCTACGATCACATCGATCTGAATACTGCATATCGTACATGTGTCCGGCCTTGGCTATGAAAATGTCCGGTTGAATTGGAAAATATCCGCCACTGACTTGGATATACCAAGTATCCGATGCTCAAAGCCAAGCTTCAAACGGTGAGCCAAATATAGATGGCCATTGCACGAAGAAGGAAGCTGAATCGTTTCCTCTACTGTACAATGGCTGATCTCGCTAACGTCATGTCTTCGTTTACCTTTTTGCCATACTGTAGAGAAATGATTAAGTCAGCACCCGGCACCTTATTGCCGAGCTTCGAAACTATTTTGTCAACGGCCATTCTCCGTGATTTCGTCAACATGCTTTGTTCTCTTGCTGAAGTAAACCTTCACACGCAAAGACATGTCCTCGCCACAACACCAGTCAGCTCAATACGGCTCGCGAACCGCATCCATGTCTGACCACCAAAACGATAGCGACACTGTGAACGGCGAAGATCTCGAAAATCAATCCCATCCACCACCGCAGCAACCACCATCAGAAAAGCAAGACCGGATCAAAGTCGAATGGGATGAAAACGACCCCGACAACCCATTCAATTGGAAATTCAGTTATAAATGTTTCATCACCTTCCAGCTTGGCATACTCGCCCTTGCTCCCTCCATGGGTAGCTCCATCATATCTCCCGCCAGCAAAGTTATAGCATCTGACTTCCACGTCAGCGAGGAGGTTACAGTTCTAAATGTATCCCTATTTGTGCTGGGCTTCGCTATCATAGAGTGTACAAG